>OAWV01001503.1_pt1 | contig 10557 bp, 13 predicted proteins | sample 1495551 | NCBI WGS metagenome assembly OAWV01 (sample SAMEA2580245, study PRJEB22360) | human gut metagenome | biome: human gut; feature: human-associated habitat; material: faeces | place: Denmark | collected 2008/2010 | reverse complement strand
AAAAAAAAAGCCGCTGAACGTGCCGAGCGTGAAAAACAGGCCGCAATTGATGCGGAAAAACGCCGGGCGCAGGAAGAAGCCGATCGTATTCGTCGTGAAGCCGAAGCCAAAGAAGCCGCGCGCATCGCTGAACAGCAACGCATTGCAGCCGAAGAAGCAGCCCGCGCTGCGGATGTAAAGCACCGCAAAATCGTAGGCACTGAAATTGTTACCGCCTTACTGGCCCACACCAGCCTTAATCGCGAACAGGCTATTGAAGTGCTGACGGCGCTAAAAGATGGCCTGATTCCTCGCGCCAACATCAACTACTGAGGCCGATATGCTCCCTTACCTCAATTGTGACCGTATCGAAGATCGCCGCTGGGTGGAGCAGCAACTCAGCGAAGAGCGCGAAAAATGGATTGATGACCGGGCGAAAGAAATTATCGCTTCGTTCCCTGCTAATCCAGCAGCGCTTGTCGCCCTGTCCATTCCCGCAGACAAAAAGCCGTATGCGGGACTCAGCAGCGATTCGGCTATTGAAGCCTACAACGATTTTGTGTCTGCGGTGGCTTATGCACAGGCAACCCATGAATGGGATCACCGCACTGGCTGCCCGTTTTAATTCAGAGGAAAACAACAATGAGCACTGCTCTCGCAACGCTGGCTGGACAACTGGCCGAACGTGTAGGAATGAACTCAGTAGACCCGCAGGAACTGATTACCACACTGCGCGCCACCGCGTTTAAAGGTGATGCCAGTGATGCGCAATTCATTGCTCTGCTGATTGTGGCTAACCAGTACGGACTTAACCCATGGACCAAAGAAATCTATGCCTTTCCCGATAAGCAGAACGGCATTGTCCCGGTTGTCGGTGTTGATGGCTGGTCCCGCATCATCAACGAGAATCAGCAGTTTGACGGCATGGATTTTGAGCAGGATAGCGAGTCCTGCACCTGCCGAATTTACCGCAAGGATCGCAACCATCCGATCTGTGTTACCGAGTGGATGGATGAGTGCCGCCGCGAACCATTCAAAACTCGTGATGGAAGGGAAATTACCGGGCCGTGGCAGTCGCATCCTAAGCGCATGCTGCGCCATAAAGCAATGATCCAGTGCGCGCGTCTGGCGTTTGGCTTTGCCGGTATTTACGACAAGGACGAGGCCGAGCGCATTGTTGAAAGCACGTCTTATAGCGCAGATCGCCAGCCCGAGCGGGATGTTACGCCAGCTTCTGACTTAACCATGAAAGAAATCAATGACCTTCTGATTTCTATGGATAAGTCATGGGATGACGATTTGCTTCCCCTTTGCTCGCGGATCTTCAAACGCGAAATCATGCAGCCTGCTGATCTTACCGAGACCGAGGCTGTTAAAGCTCTTGGATTCCTGAAACAGAGGGCGGCCGCATGACACCTGAAATCATTCTGGCGCGCACAGGGATTGACGTTGCCACTGTCGAGCAGGGAGATGAGGCATGGCACAGGCTTCGCCTGGGCGTCATTACCGCCTCAGAAGTCCATAACGTAATTTCTAAACCGCGTTCCGGCACGAAATGGACAGACATGAAAATGTCCTACTTCCATACCCTTCTTGCCGAAGTTTGCACGGGCGTAGCGCCGGAGGTTAATGCCAAAGCGCTGGCCTGGGGCAAGCAGTACGAAGAGGACGCGCGCACCCTCTTCGAGTTTACTACCGGCGTCACCGTCTCTGAGTCGCCGATCCTTTTTCGTGATGAAACCATGCGTACAGCCTGCTCGCCTGATGGGTTGTGCAGCAATGATTTCGGTCTGGAACTGAAATGCCCCTTCACCTCGCGTGACTTCATGAAATTTCGACTTGGGGGATTTGAGGCTATCAAGTCCGCATACATGGCTCAGGTTCAGTACAGCATGTGGGTTACCGGAAAAAATGCCTGGTTCTTTGCCAATTACGACCCGCGCATGAAACGCGAAGGGATTCACCACGTTGTCGTTGAACGGGATCCGAAATTTATGTCCGATTTTGACCTGATGGTCCCTGAGTTCATCGAAAAAATGGATGAGGCGCTTGCGGAGATCGGATTCACGTTCGGGGAGCAGTGGAAATGAAACGCATGCCGTTTTACCGCCGCCCCGGAAAGAAAGGGAAGTTTACCGGGCTTAAAGAGCGAGTCATCTGGATGATCAACAAGCGTGGCCGCCCGGTTACCGGCTCTGAAATTGCCGAAGTATTTGGCGTAACGCTCATCGAGTTTAACCGCTGCGCGAACGGATTAACGCGCGGTAATGGCCGGATAGTTGAGCTGGTCGTGTCTGAAAAATGGGTGAATGAAGACGGTGTGGCTGATCGCTATTTCAGTTTGAAGGGCACACCAAAAGTCATTACGCCAGTCGGTAAATCACGCCTGTTTACGAAGCGTGCCATTGCGCAGGCAGCCAAAGGACAGCGCGAACTGAATATTGAGCGCGCCGCGCGCCGTAGCCGCCTGATTGCCGCTGGCCTCTATATCGACGAAATGGAGGCCGTTTTATGACCGACTGGACGCAGTCAGAACTGGCGCTGCTCGAATTACTGCCGAATGAAAGCGTCGCCAAAATGACTGGCCGCTCACTCGAAGACATTCAGCAGCGCCGCCTGGCCGAAAACCACCGTCGCAATAACTGGCCTGAGTTTGACCCGGAGAGAACGCAATGAATTACGGATCTGTTTGTAGTGGCATTGAAGCCGCCTCAGTTGCCTGGGAGCCGCTGGGATGGAAACCAGCATGGTTTGCTGAAATCGAGAAATTTCCATCGGCAGTGCTTGCCGCGCACTGGCCTGATGTGGCGAATCTCGGCGACATGACCAAAATTGCCGCCGCAGTACGCGCCGGTGAAGTTGAAGCACCTGACGTGCTGGTTGGCGGCACTCCTTGCCAGGCATTTAGTATTGCTGGCTTGCGTAATGGGCTCGCTGATGCACGTGGACAATTAACCCTTTCATATGTGGAACTGGCAAATGCCATCGACGACAAACGCCGCGAACGCGGAGAAGAAGAAATCATCATTGTCTGGGAAAACGTCCCGGGCGTCCTCTCATCAAAAGATAACGCCTTCGGCTGTTTTATTGGCGCGCTTGCCGGAGAAGACTGCGAACTGCAGCCAGCAGGGGGAAAATGGTCGAACGCTGGTTGTGTCTATGGACCATCGCGCATTGTTGCCTGGCGAGTGCTCGACGCTCAATTTTTCGGAGTGGCCCAACGACGCCGCCGTGTGTTCGTTGTCGCAAGTTCTCGAAAAGGATTCAATCCCGCAACGGTACTTTTTGAGTTCGACGGCGTGCGCCGGGATACTCCGCCGCGCCGAGAACCGCAATCGGCAGTTGCCACCGATGCTGGAAAACGCGCTGAAATCGGTAGCCACTGGGATAATCCAGCCAATCCCCACCCGACCCTTAACCAGTCATTCAACACAGGCGGAATAGGTGCCAGCAATCAGGAACTGTTCAGCCAGCGCGGATCTGGACTTGTATCTAATGCATATACGGATATTTCACGCACGCTGTTAGCAAAAGAAAACGACAGCACCGCCGAAGACATGGACACCTATGTTTTGGCTTACGGCGGCGGAAATACAGCAGGAAGTATTGACGTGGCCACCGCATGCACAGCTCATGGTGTACGTATGGATTTCGATACGGAAACCTTCGCAGTACATGGCACACAGGATCCAGATTGCAACCACGAATTAGCCCATACATTAGGGCGCAATAGCGGACAGGAAAACGCCTGCATTGCGTTCAGCTACAAAGACCATGGCGCTGATGCAACCTATGATTTAGCTCCTACTATGCGCGCGGGAAATCATGATACAAGCCATGCTAACAGCGGACAGCCACCTGCAATTTGCATCCAGCACGCGACTATCGGAAGGAAAGACACTGCAGGACCACAAGGTAAAGGCTACCAGGAGGAAGTGGCATTTACTCAGGACTCACGCACATCGGCTGATGTAGTGCAGTCAGGAATGCAAGTTCGACGCCTTACGCCTCGCGAATGTGAACGTCTGCAGGGCTTTCCGGATGATCACACGCTTATTGAATACGGTCGTAAAATTAACCCTGAAAAAATGGATCGTGACTTCGCCAAATATCTCATGCGCGGCGGAAAGCTAACGTTTGAAGAGTGCTGTGGCAGAGCTGCTGATGGTCCTCGCTACAAAGCTATTGGCAACAGCATGGCGGTCCCGGTCATGCACTGGATTGGCGAACGCATTGCCGCAGCCTTCCCGAAAGAAGAACCCGCGCCGCGCACCTGGCAACGCCCATTCCTGAAATGGGCAGGCGGTAAATATTCGCTGCTTCCCGAACTTGATCGCCTTATCCCGGCAGGTAAGCGGCTGATTGAACCGTTTGTGGGCGGAGGTTCGGTGTTTCTCAACTCTGATAAGCATGAACACTTTCTACTGGCAGACGTTAACCCGGACCTGATCAACCTTTACACCATGCTCGATGTCGACCACATCCGCGTACTGTCGTTTGCGCAGGAGTTATTTAAGCGCGCGGCAAATGAAGATGCCTACATGGAACTGCGGGAAGAGTTTAACAGCCAGCGCCTCAGCGCACCTGAACGCGCAGCAGCTTTCCTGTACCTGAACCGTCACTGTTTTAACGGCCTGATGCGTTACAACCGCAGCAATCAGTTCAACGTTGGCTACGGGAGCTATGCAGCGCCCCACTTCCCCTCCGAAGAGGTAAAGGCATTCAAATCCCGGTCGCACAAGTGCGTATTCATGACCGCCGGTTACAGGCAGACGCTTTCTCTGGCCGGTACTGATGATGTCGTTTACTGCGATCCGCCTTATGAACCGCTGCCGGGAACCGATGGGTTTACCAGCTATTCCGGTGCCGGGTTTTCATGGGCTGACCAGGTTGCGCTGGCTGAATGCTGCGTGGCGGCCCACCAGCGCGGCGCGAAAGTGGTGATTAGCAACTCATCGGCACCGAAGGTCATCGAGCTTTACGAACAGCACGGTTTGAATATTCACCACGTCAGCGCGCGGCGTGCCATGTCCAGCAAGCCGGGAACGCGTTCAGCGGCTTCCGACATCATAGCTACCCTGGAGGTTTAACGATGACACCAGCAGAGCAGGAAAACGCGATACGCGCACAGTGTCGCCGTTGCACCGAGGAAATCAAAAAGGCGATGAGCAAAAAGCCTAAGCCTCAATGGGATGCGACGGTGAAACCCATCATCAAAAAACACCACCAAAAGATTGCGCCGCTGGGCGTCCGCCTCCTGGAATTCGTAGTCAAAACTGGCCGCCTGAATGGTCGGTATGGAGTGGAATCGTGAAAGAACGCGGAATGATTTTTAACGCTGAGATGGTTCGCGCCATTCTCGACGGACGCAAGACGCAGACGCGGCGGATTATGAAAGTGCAGCCGGAAAATTCAGAGCTTGGCCTGAGTCGGATTATTGATTCGTCAGTAGCTAAGGAAGTCGGTATGTATTTCTGGTGCCAGGCAGATGCATGTGGCGTGAAACGGCGATCAAAACCTTTTCCTTGTCCGTTTGGTGCAGTCGGAGAGCGCATCTGGGTGCGCGAGACGTGGGCAGAGGCAGGAGCCAGCGCGCCGGACCTCAAGCTCTATCGCGCGAATTACCCTGAGCATGTTCCATCGCATTATGAAAATGTGCCGCCAGTTGATGAAATTCGCTGGACACCTTCTATCCACATGCCGCGCTGGGCCAGCCGCATCACGCTGGAGATTACTGGCGTGCGGGTGGAGCGGCTGGATGAAATCAGCGAAGAGGATGCCATTGCAGAAGGTATGCAAGGTGTTATCTGCCCATGCTGCAAAGATGATCCTGATTATTCGACCACGCAATATGACCCACAAACATTAGCGGCAGTTGATGAAATACCATGCCGAGCATGTGATTCCAACAAGAGTAAATTTTTTACTCTATGGGACTCAATTTACGGTGAGTCAGAACACTGCATGGGTAATTGGGTGTGGGTGATTTCGTTCAAACGCGTTGAAGGCGGTGCAGCATGAACAGAGCATCGCCGGTTGACTTGAGAAAGTCGCTTGAGATGGCAAATAGCCTGGCGCAAATCGGGATTCGTTTTGTTCCGATTCCCGTGGCGACGGAAGAGGAATTTCAGGCTTTGGTAGCCAGGGTGCACAACAAACTGAATCAGCTTGTTATTGAAGCGGAGAAGAATGAAGGGGGTGCAGCGTGAGCATGGAGGAATTCATTAAGCCATTCCCTTTGGTAGATATTACCACCCCGAGAAATGGTGCTGAGGTATTGCTGGATAACTACTGGCTTACGAAAGATGGCATGTATTTCAAATCAAAGCTCGGAGGCGCTCACCAGTGTAACCGAGACAAGCGAGTTGTCGATGCAGTGTATGCAAACCTACTTTCGTCTGGATATGAATGCACTCTTATTCCCATCGCTTATATCAAGAGGGGTGCATGATGCCATCAGAAATCATCGACGCTGCCAACGAACTGGTCCAGAAGCGTTTAGACCAGGCCATTCAGGCGCACCGAATCGACCGCAACGCGGTATCAGCAACTCACTGTGACGAATGCGGTGATGCGATTGAGGAGGCGCGGCGCCGGGCTGTTCCCGGTTGCCGGATGTGTGCGAGTTGCCAGGCTGACGCAGAAATGCGCGGCAAGCACTTACGTTGAATTGACTGGCCCCGTCTGGGGCCATAGGTGTGAAGATGAGCAAAAAACATAGCGAAAAATTTGAATGGATGAGCACCAGGGAGATCTGCGATCTACTGAGTATTTCGTCACGCACTCTGGATCGCTACCGGAAGCGCCCGGCGGCCAGTAACCCATTCCCTGAACCTGATTGCTCTTATATGGGAGGATCCAATAAGTGGCTCACGTCGAAAGTTACCGCCTGGCAAATCAGGGAAATGTCCCGGCAGACTCGCCGGCCAATGTCACACCTGAATGTTGCTCGAGACAGCAAAGGCCGGATTATCCGGCCTGACGCGGCGTGAACTCCAGTACGTCGGGCTCGATGATGCTCATCAGTCGGGCCCACCACTTACCGTATGCAACCCTCATCTCATCAATATACGTGTGCTTGTCGTATACCGACCAGACACCGGGCAATTTATGGCCCAGCATTATTTCGGCAATATGCGGTTCGGTCAGCTCAGAAAAATTTGTTCGCGCAGTCCGGCGCAGATCGTGAATGGTAAAGTGTGGCACCTGCTGGTTATAGGCTTTCAGCATGAACTTTACCAGGTTGCTACTGATGCTCATGTGGAAACCTTCGCTCATCGGCTTATCGGCAAAACGAGAAAAAACATACTGCCCCGGCGCCAGTTCAATAGCGCGCCTGATTAGCGGGATAACCTCCGGGATGATGGGGCGCACCAGTGGCTTTTTAGTGTTGCGGCCCGTTTTATGGTTTTCCCACGGAATCGTCCAGATACCCTCTTCAAAATCGAAATGGGATATTTCCGCCTGGCGTAACTCACCCACCCTGCACGCCCAGAACAGCGACAGTTTGTAGAGGATCTTGTTTCGCTCAATCAGTCGCGAATCTTCAATGGCCCACCAGACCAGCGCCAGTTCTTTCCGGTCCAGTGTCCTCTCGCCCATTTGCTTTTTTATGCCGAAGTCATGACCGGACATTTCAGAGAGCGGGTTAACTTCAAGCAGTTGCCGTTTCACCGCCCAGGAATAGCACTGGCGGCCATTACTGATGACCCGGCGAGTTATCTCCGAATATCCCTGAGCGAGACGATCAAGAACAGTTAACCAGTTATGTAGCGTCAACTGGTGCGCCGGGTACTTGCCGATTTTAGGGAAGACGTGAAGCTCAAACGTGCGCAGGATCTGCTCTGCGGTTTCTTTCTGGATGCAGACCATGGAATACCATTCCCGGAACAATTCGTCGAAGGTGTACTGGCTGTTTATCTTCGCTTTATCGAGGCTCTGTCTGACACGTGGGTTTTCTCCCCGAGCAAGAATGGCGGCCCATTTCGCCACTTCGTCGCGAGCAGCCTTGAGGCTGAACTCAGGGTAACTGCCGATCGTCATCTTGTCCTGTTTGCCAAGAAACCGGAACCGGTAGAAAAACGTTACCGACCCTTTCAGGGAAATGCGGACCCAGAGGCCATCCCGGTCTGCTTTTTCTTCAACCTTTTCGCGCTCGCGCCCAAGGCACGACTTTAGATAACTATCTGAAATAGCCATGTTTTCAACCCGCACGTGTCCATCAGAATATTCGCTTTCGTGTCCATCATAGGATATGGACTCGCTGATGGACACAAAAACCGTGTCTTATGGTGTCGTAGGTTGACTGTACATGCAACCAGTATATTTTTTATGGGAGGTTATTTTACAAGGATCAGGAGGGGAATTTGTCGGAGGTTTGCGGAGGGTGTCGGGGTGTCAATTATCGATGTGAGCAATGATCGAAAAGTTACGTATATTCTTCATATAGGGAGATTTTTTGCCTTACGAATAACTAAGAGGCCGCGGTTCGGAGCCTGACGTCAAAAGTCTGAAACGCCGCATTCTACACTACAACCACAATGCGGGGAAATGCTCATACTGGCAACAAACCAGGCCGCGCAGTCCCCCCGGTAAGACAGGAAAATCACTGGCATTATTCGGCAGGTGAATTGTCGATGCGCACCAGGTCGGGAGGGAGGCCAACGCTGATAATCACCGGCTGCCATTCGGAACGATTCGCCAGTTTTGGCGAAAAACTCCGCGCCAGTAAAAAACCGCCAACCCCACCCAATATGGCGCCGCACAACGTGGCCAGATCCTGATTAAAAAGGGTCTGGAAGAGCGCCGACATCAGGAAAAGACCAACCAGCGGAGACATATACACCAGCAGCGCTGACGTCAATAAACTGGCTTCGCCAATCCCCAGCTCCACTTTTTGCCCGGCAACCAGCGGCTGATCGCACGGTACGGATAAAGTATGGGTCATTTGCGGCCCAAGTTTGTTCAGTACGCGGCTCCCGCATCCACTTCGTGAAGCACAACTGCTACAGGAGGCTTTAACGTCGCATTCCACCAACGCTTCACCGTTTTTCCATGAGACGACGGTCGCCCACTCTTTGATCATTGTGCTGCCCTGAATTTGATGCTGTCCGCAATACGCTTGGCCGTTTGTGGGGGTAATTCACCCACAATGGTAATTTCAGCGTTATCACGGATGGTTGTACTCACGGTCCGGCGTCCGGTACGCAACATCTGATCGGCACTGTTCTGATTAGCACGATTGACGTTCACCGAGAAACTAAACAGGCCATCGGAATAAAGACGGGATTCGACAGGCATGTCTATGGTAGGAAGCTGGCGACGACTGCTGGAGACTTCACTAAAACCTTGCGGTATCCAGGAAGGCAACCAGTTAAAGGCAACGCTGTCGCCCTGCGGAACGGACAGCAACGGCGGCAAGTTGGCGTTTGCCAGGGTCTGCATACTGCTGGCGATCTGTTGCCCGTTTACGGTGTAGGCAATCACGCGGAACTGTTCCAACGTTTCGCCATCTCTGTCGAGCAGATCCACGCGCATTGGCAGGCGCGTTTCCGCATCCATCCAGACAATGTAGCTATAACGCGTTCCGTCACGGGCAACAACCCGGATCACTTCACACAAGCGATCGGCAATACGCGTACGTCCGACAGAAATGAAATCGTAATAAGGCGCAAGGCGTTTGAAATCGGTATATACCAGCGAAGGGAGCGAATCGACAATGTAGTCGCCATTCAGCGTAAAGGGCTCAAGACCCGGCTCAAAGTAGCTTATTTCATTGCCACGCTGTACCACTTCCCGGCGGGGGCCGTCCATTTGCAAAAGCTGAGCGAGAGGCTGATTGTTTACGCGCGCGTGGCGGTAACGCAGAGACTCTACCCCTTGCTTGTTAATGCTGATAAAGGACAGTTCATAGTTGAGTGACTGGCTCGCCACGTTCATCTGCTGCAACAACGCCCCGGACGAGGTATCTGCCGAGGCGTTGCTTGAGAAGAACAGGCCTGCTGCCACAAAAGACATGGCACACCAAAGTTGCTTCATTACTGCGATTGGGTTCCTAACGTTTGATTTCCTGGCACTTGCACAGCAGCCTGCTGGGTTTGTGCCTGCTCAAACTTAAGCTGTTCGGAGTGCAGACGACGTTGCAGTTCGTAATCCTGCAACATGGCGTTAATACGGCGACGCTGTTCCTGCACCTGCTGTTGCTGACCGACATCCGCCGTTGCATCAGCCGGAACACCCAGACTTACCGGGCTGGCTTTGCCCATCATCGGCAGTGTATTAAACACCGGCGCTTCTGGCTGCTGGGTGGATTCAGACTGGCCATTATAGTGCTGGACACCCACAATAACTGCAAGCGATACGCATGCAGCCACGCCCATTTGCGTCAATTGACTGGCCCATGGACGGACTTTTGTCCAGAATGGCATTTTCTGCCACTGGTGCGGCGCAGGCTGAGCCTCAGGGATTAATGGTGTCGTCGGTTGAACAGACTCATTTTCAATCGCGGCCATAACTTGGGCTGAGATATCGAAGTGGAGAACATCAGCCGTATCACCGCGCATTGCGTCGCGAATGAGA
>OAWV01001502.1_pt1 | contig 10563 bp, 5 predicted proteins | sample 1495551 | NCBI WGS metagenome assembly OAWV01 (sample SAMEA2580245, study PRJEB22360) | human gut metagenome | biome: human gut; feature: human-associated habitat; material: faeces | place: Denmark | collected 2008/2010 | reverse complement strand
AAGAAACAATTCTAGAACTAGCCTCTTGTTTGTACATACTAAATGAATCTTCTAGGCCATTTGATGTAACATATTTATATACTAAATTGTTCATAATATCTTGGAATGAACCCGATCCAATTACTTCTGGTATACTACTTTCCAATTCACCATTTAAAAGTATGGATGTTTCATTATTAGTTTTATAGATTGAATTATGATTGTATTCATACCACATAAGGGTATCATAATAAGCAAGTTTTCTAACCCATTCGTCTAAACTAATTTCTCCATACTTAAAACTTCTATAATCACGTAACAAGTTTAGCTGATCGTCATGGGTCAACCAATTATTATCAACGGCTGAATTTATCAAAGGCACTGCTATTGATTGATCACTAATACTTTTCCCTAAAATTATACTAACTAACTTTTGCATGTCAGGATTATCGATTTTTCTTAGAAGTGGTTGTGTAACTTCATTTATTGCACTAATTTTAAATCCATTAAAAGAATCATATCCAGAAAGCTTCGATATAGTTGCACCAAGCGCACCATGTAAAGCAACTTTATAAATTCCACCATCATCCCATTTTTTAGCCTTGTCCAAGTATTCTTTTGCTAATTTTTCATTATTAGCATTTTCAGCAGATTCAGCTAATATTACATATTTTTTTTGTTCGCTAACAGCAATATCACCAATTAATTTATATCCATGATCAGAAATTTTAGATAAAAGAATTTGTTTTTCTTCTACTGTTTTCTTATCAAAAATCGGTGCTAGTTTATTTAATGCTTGTTCCGTATCATGATTAATCTTTTCTAAAGATTCTTTCTCAGCAATTTCAATGATACCTTTACTGATGGCAGAATGAGTAGTTGATTTAGAATTACCTTTCACAGGAATCCCCATTTTAGGGCTGCCAGTAATACCTATCGGATTATTTTTAGAGCGTTTAGTTGTAGATAAACTATATCCAGAAGTTTTTGCTGAATAGGATGCTTTATTTTGAATATCATTCATTTTTAAAGAATTAGAGGATAATTTATTCTTGGATTTATCAGGACTCCCTTTAATTATACCACCTGTAAGTGTAGTTGCATTATTTACCTGTACATTATATCCACCATCACCTGCGTATATACCAGCCTGATCTGTAACACTTGCATAGTGACTGTCTGTAGTGCCTCTCGAATTATCAAATCCAACTCTTACAGGTCCACTCATTCCATAAGATACAGATATACCTTTATTTTTACTTATTTTATGGTAGTCATTCGTATCTTGTAAACTTTCAATATTCAAATTATGTCCAACTTTTGTGGTCACACTTTCACCGATGACCTTAGAACCAATAATTTCTGTATCATTTCCAGAGACAGTATTGACTTGTTTACCACGAATAACAGTTCCAGTATGCGTCTTAGTTGTCTCTAATGCATTTTCTTTACCTTTATACACATTAGCATCTAAACCAATAACACCATTACCGTGAGGACTAACTGTGGCACCAACAGACCATCCTGAGCTTGTATATGTATCGCGTTGTACTAAAGAGTTCGTTCCTGCATCTATACTTAAGTTATTTGATGCATTTAGATTAACCTTTGGAGCCTCTACAATACTACCTTTAATATGAATATTTCCTTTGTCACTATTATCACTATCTGCAGTAATACTTACATTATTTTTGCTCCCTATAGAACTACCTATATAATTTTCTTGATTAAGTTCGCTATGCTGTTTAAATTTACTTGAACCAATACCTACTTGTATATTGAGTAAACGATCTTTTTTAATTCTATTATTTACATTATTAATCGCTGTTCTTACATCTGGATGCATAGCATTGCTCTCTTCAGGATGTTCTGCCTGATATGCTTTATTAAGTTCATCAGCCTTAGCAAGTATATCTTTTTCTTTTTCTACAAGTTTTTCTATCTTAGCATTTTTATAAGAAGTCCCATCATTATAAGCATGTTTTAAAGTATTTGCAGCCTCAAGATACTCTAATGTTGATAAGTTGCTATTTTTTCTAGAGTTAGCACGCTTGCCAAGTTGCTGAACATTATTTAATTCATTAACAATCTGACCACCAACACTTACAGTAAGACCAGAACGCTTCTCCTCGTGACTTTGAACTATATGTACAGTATTATGCTTCCCATCAACAGTTACATTTTGAGCAGATAAGTCTATCGGTTTATTACTAAAATAGTTTGTTGTTGTACTGTGAATTGAATTACCAGCACTAACATTTATCTCGTCCTTAGAGGAAGAAATATTGGTAGCAACTTGATTTTTATATCTGCCATCTGTTGTATCAGTCACTTTTTTACTACCAATAGTAAAGCCTATACCAGCGCCCATTAAGCCAGATTTTTTACTATATTGATATACATCATCACGTTGTGTTTCTTCACCTGAATCTGTACGCACGTCATTACCTGCAGATACGGATACATCTTTTGTTCCCAAAATATTAGAACCTGTTACCGAAACATTGCGATTAGCTTTCACATTAATCGTATCTCCACCAATTGTTGAAGATAAAACACCTGTGCGTTCATGATCTGTACGTATGATATTAGTTGTACGAGATAGTAAACTCTTTTCTTTGTATTTTAGACCATATTCATCACGACTATAACTTTGCCCATTTGTAATAGTAACATCATTTCCAGCTTCAACAGATGTGACACCATGTTCACTATTAACAATACCATTGCGGATATTTACATCATTTCCTGCATGTAAATTAACATTACTATCACTTAAAATAGCTGTACCTAATTCAGTACGACGATCTGTGCGATTATAATTCTCACTATTAACAGTCATATCCTTTTTAGCGGATAATGCCTCTGTTGTTAAATTAATATTCTGACCAGCCTCAATCGTTGCTTTAGAATTATCTCCAGTATAAACAATAGCACCTTTAAGGTTAACATCTCGTTTAGCAGATAAAACTAAATCGCCTTTTTCTCCTACACCTATAGTTCCTTGGCGACCAACAATATCGTGATGTTGTAATCTATTTACATGAGCACCTACATTAATATCACGACCAACATTAATATTAACCTGTTTCTCACCATGAATATTACCAGTATTTATTACGTCTTGAGATGCCTTAATAGTCACTTTACGTCCATCTATACGACCTGTATTTTCTACATCATTAGCCCCTAATACAATTGTATCTGCAGTCATAATGCCTTGATTTAGAATATCTGCATTAGTGTTGCTAACAATAGCTTTACCACTTATGATTCCACCCATTGCATCAACAGATTTTGCAGGTTGTTTCGCTAAATATACTTTAGGATATAGAACTTGTTGAGCTTTTCCATCTACTACAACTGTTTTAGTTTCTAACCACACCATATCAGTCGTTATAGCTTTCATTTGTTCTTTAGATAAGGCAGATACAATTGTTAATTAAAAATCTTTACAAAAAGCACCCCCAGCCTCTAATAATGCTTTATATTCAGCTTCATTATCTGTATAACCTTCTAAATACTGTTTACCTGTAGCTGATACTATTTGCTCATTAATAAGTTGCTGTTCATAGAATCCATCACCTAAACGTTTGAATCTTCTTTCAGGATTATTTGTCAACGCATCAATCATAAATTGAGAGGATAAAAAATTCTTTCGATTAGTAAAAGCAGGGTCAGTCTCTATCAAAGCATTAGCCGTAATAGCAGGATGAATATCATATAGTGCCTCTGTTGGTAACGATAAACCATCTATGGTTTGACTTGCTTTACCTTTGCCCCCACCCAGACCATATGGATCTAAACTATCATTGACCTTTGCAATAGTAGCTTTGGATACTTTATCTTCAGCGTGCTCTTTAATAGTACCAATTGGTTTTACATTTTCTTCAGTAATCGATGGTGTCATAAAGACTTCAGGGCCCCAAACACGTATACGTTTACTTCTATAACCGTGACGTTTCCTTTTCTTTTCTGTTCTACTTTCTTGAGTAGTGCCAGTAATAAAAGTCTTATCACTAATCATATCTGATATGTTTTGTATCGAGCCATTTGTCTTAAAAGTTCCTCCTGAAATCACTCTGCTATTATCATTATAAAGTATACCACTAGTTATTAAATCACCACCACTACTAATGATACCTGGATCATCATTAGTAACCTTTTTGTGAGTTTGTTCGGCTTCACTTCTAATGATTGTAAACTGATTTATTCGGTTCTCATTCTTATTCATTTCCTTATTATAGGCTTCATCTTCAGGCGTTTTAACTGGTTTGATATGTGCTACACCATAACCACTTGAATCATCAGCATATGGGAACTCAGACTTATCAAATACCTGTCCTTCTAATTTATGATGTGGATGAGTAACTTTAATTTTATCTGGATTTTTAGTAATGCCATCTGAAACACGCTTTACACCTAATGCAACATTTTTATTATTTACTACAGGTGTATCTAATTCAATAGATTTAACGGATTTAATAGTCGCTCCCGTATTATTTATACCTTGTTTAGCTTTAAGGTCCATAGTTCCACCACTATAAATGAGACCTTTACCAGTATTATCTATTGTATCTGAAGTTATATTAACGTGATTACGACCCGCAATTACACCAGACTTATGAGAATCTAGTTCTACCTTAATAGCAGTAACCTTCTCTTGTACATCATCATACGCTTTTGTTAAATCTTTAATCCGTTGACGATGTTCCTCTAGCTCAGGCTTGGTCTTATATTTAGATATATCAGCATTCCATTCAGCATCAAGATCATTTTTAGCATTTTCTAAATCCTTACCAGCTTTATGATAGCGCTGTTCTATTTCAGAATTTGTATGGTTTTTAACTGTAGTAGCCTTAATAGCTACAGTATCACCATAAATGCGTCCCCCTTCATGGTTATCTACAGATTTAGCTTCTATGTCCGTAGTTTTTCCAGAGTTAATAAGACCACTATTATTTACTGATTCTTGGCCATTTACAGTAGTAGATACATCACCTTGAACCACACCATTATTGTTAATTTTAATACTTTGACCAGCTAATGTAGTATTGCCATTACTCGTAACACCACCATCAACTATGATTTTGCCTTCACTAGTAATACTAGATGCTTGTGTAGAGCTCACTACACCTTTAACATTTACACCAAGACCTGTATTGGTACCTTTCATGGTAATAGAATTAGCATACATACCACCAATAGCAGAGACATCTAAACCAACATTGCTAGAATCCCCTATTTTTTGAGTGTCTAATGTTTTAGCATCTATTGTATTCTTGCCAGTACGTGTTTCAATTGTATTAGCCCATACTCCAGCATTTACATTTGTAGCTTCTGTTAAAATCTGTAGAGCGTTAGCATCTTTAGCATTAAGACCATTTCCGTTAATAGAAATACGACCTTGCTCTACACGATAGGAGTTTAAATTTCCCTTTGAATCATATTCTGTTTTACCTGTAGTTAATACTGCTCGATCTGTATTGATAAAGCCACCACCATCTACAGTAATACCATTTGGATTAGCTACAACTACTGAAGCTTTACGACCTGCTACCTCAATAAACCCTTTCATCTCAGTTGGATTATGGGATGTAACCTCATTAACAATAACATTGGCAGAGCCGCGCATCATATTAGCATTACCAGGTACATATCCACCTAATTTTGTATTAGACATTTGGTAAGAGTTATTTAGAATTACACCATTTTGCGGTACATTAAAGTTGGTATAATCATTTCTAGATACTCCACCAGTAGAAGGTCCTGCAACATTTACTAACGTAATACCATTACCAGCTTGTCCAACCGTAGCTTGTCTTTCATGTGGTGCATTTGTGTCAACTTCGATAGGGTTTGCTGCATAGGCAAATGGTACTACTAATGGGTCTACAATCATTAAGCCCATTGTAAGCCAAACGGCAATTTTATATTGTAATCGTTTTTGTTTCATAATTACTCTCTCTATTAATACATATACTCAAACTATTTAGAATCGTATACCAGCTTGAAAACCTGTAGTTACAGAGTCTGTTCTATAACCTCTTGTTTTATATAAAGGGGCACCAACAAACACATCGTAAAATAATCCAGATTTAAACTGCCCTTTCATCCCTAAACTAGTACCAGCAATAAATTTACCTGGTAATACATCTGTGCTCGGACCATATACAGCGCCAAAATCTACGTTAGCATAAATACTTGATTTCCATTTAGGAATGTAACTAGCAACTTCATTACGCATATACCAACCGCTTTCAGACATTAATGTATTCTCACCATCAAAACCTTGCACGGTATATCGATTACCAAGGCTAATCATATCTCTAGAGAATAAACGTTTATCCCCTAATGTCCATTGTCCATGGAATGATGTAGTAATGCTTGCCGGTCTATGCCCCCATGTACGAGGCATTTGATAATCCACATCTACTAAAAGTTGTGTAAACCGAGTACTTGGTGCTCCATTACCATATTCAGGTTGTGAACCAAACCAACCAACACCTTGTTTAATAGCAGCTCTTGAATATAACGTGTTTTGTTTAATATATCTTCGTTCTGATATACCGAATTCTATAGAAGCTGTATTAGCACGTTGTACAGCAACCTCTACATCATTAATATAATTTTTCGCATTACGCTTGCTAATAATAATGTCCCAACTACGTTTAGTTGTTCAATCTCGATGGAATACATGATTCCATGAACCTCTAACTGTCTTGGCATGGCTAGAACTAATAAATGGCGTAGTCATAGAATTAATTGTTTGGTGATATTTCATATCACTATAAGAGATACTAAAGGTATCTTTCCCTCTAGGTATGGAATATGAAATAGTATGATTTCTAGTACCTTTATGCTCACCGTCTTGAGCTGCGTCTCGATTTATACTTAAATTTAAAGAATCGTTAGCATTAAAGATACGATCAATACCAATGGCCGCCGTCCACTGAAGTTTTCCCGTTTCTTTTAATCCAGAATCATCTATAGATACCATTCCATGAATGGGTGGCTTTTTAGTAGTTTCAAGCACAATATTAGTAGCCAATGGCTTTGAACCAGGTTCAAGCTCAACAGACACATTTTGAGAGCCTAGACGTTTCATTTGCTCTATACCTTGCTCTATATTACGAATATTTAAGATATCCCCTTCACGAATAGGAAATGCATTTTCCCATGGCAATGGCTGTACGTAAGGTTTATATAATACAGACTCTACTCGACCTAGTTGTAAATTGAATTGCAAATTACCTGAAGCTAAGTATTGAGATGGAATACCAATTCTAGAAGTAACATAACCATGCTCAATTAGTGCATTATTTAATCTATTAGATAAAATATTTATATCTTCAAGGGTAAGTCTACGATTCATAAATGGATTAATTGTTTTTCGTAGAAAGCTAAATTCTTTAGGTACATCTAATTGAAGCTTCTTTTTTTGAGCTTCATAATACAAAGGACCTTTAATCAATCGTGCACTTGCTGCAGAGCTATTATCTACAAACGTAGTCTGATCCATAGTTGAACTTGTCATATCATTATATGTTAATTGTGCAGATTGACTAATAGGCTCTTCAACAATACGTATTTGAGATACAAAAAAAGATGGTCCTACATGTGCTGGCTGTTGTGCCGGTACTGTATAACCATCTTGTGATGATAAAGATCCAGATGTAATATCTAATCCACCTGTTTGTACTGTAATTCGTCCCTCTCCAAGCCGCGCCTCTCTCGCTAATTGCTGTTCTCTCGCTCTATCTAGTTGTGCTTGTGTATCAATCGCTCTTGCACCATAAATATGTAATGGTAGCATACAAGCTAAACTAAGACAGAAAAGTAAATCTCTCTTTTTCATATACTTCCTCTAATAGTAAAAAATAAACTCATTCGTTATATTTTATTATGTTTTTTTTTTTTTGAAAGTCAATAGAGAGTTTAAATTAAAACCACCTATCAAAGATAATCAATGTATCTTCGATAGGTGGTTTATTTTATTCACCCTTAGCAATACGATCTAAGAGTTCAATATAGCTTTCTTTATTTAATGCTGGTGTAAAGTTGTCTAATACATCTTTAGCGCCTGCTGCGTCATCGTATAGTAAGTCTACGATTGTCATAGCCAAGGCTTGTGCTGTTTTAATGTACGCTACATCAGGTACAGAGATTTCATATTCTGCGCTGTGTAGTACACCACTAATACAACCTACCCATGGGTGGATAACCGGCATCAAGTGAGATACGTCCCCCATGTCTGTGCTAGCTGTAATATGTGGGCCTTGGTATACATTGGCTTCACCAAAGATAGGATTGGAATTTTCACGTAATAGAGCATTCATACGTTCATCATTACGCATCGGTAAATAGCCTGGTAGGTCATTGATAACGCATGTGGCCCCTACTGCATCGCCACCGGCTTTTAATGCCCTGTTAACACGATGATTGCCATCTACAATAGCTTGAATATTAGAGGCACGCACATAGCTTTCAACTTGAACATAATCCGGCACACAGTTTACCAATGTACCACCTTGATTAATAATTGGGTGGAATCTGAAATAATCGCTTTCTTTGAAAGTTTCACGAATTGAGTTAACCCCCATAACACCCATCAAAGCAGCATTAAGAGCATTGATACCTTCATGAGGTGCTTGAGCCGCATGAGCCACCTTGCCGTGATACTCAATCAGTTTAGATACAAAACCATTGGATGTACTGCCAAGCCCCATTTCACCAGCTGGTGTTTTGGCAGTCTCCACATGCATTTGCATAGCCATATCGATATCATCGAAAGCACCTTCATAGATGAGTTGTTGCTTGCCGCCCATATATTTCAATTTTCCTTGCTCACGCAATTTATTGCGATAATCAATTTCAATCATTTCCTCTGCTGGAACAGCAAATAATACGACATCACCAGCTAGCTCATCCATCACCGCTTGTAAGCCCATAGCGACAGCAAACATATTGGTAATTTGTACATTATGACCACAGCAATGGGCAGCCCCTGTTAAATCATCGGCACGAGGATGGCGAGGACAGAGAATGGCATCTAATTCCCCAACCATGGCAACCGTATATTTACTATCTCGGCCTTTCATTCTACCTTTTACACCTGTCAATGCATGCCCTGTAGTATAAGAAATGCCAAGTTCATCAAACATAGCTTGAACCTTTTTAGAGGTTTTTACCTCTTTAAAACCTAGTTCAGGTTCAGCCATAATAGATTCAGCCAATTCTCGTAAACGCGGTTGTGCATCAACAATAGCTTTACAAACACGGTGTTTTACTTCTTCCTTTGTCATACGGCTCATACTATCTCCTTTATAAAATCGACCGTATAAAATACGGTCGATCATGTCATCATGATGTATAGATATTTTCTAAAATATAAATCTATAATTATATCTTAACATAATTTACACATCTTACATTATGATTTAGTATTAAATTAAACCTTCTAAGTGAAGTACTAATTGGGCTAATGCTGTTGCACAGATGAAAGTACCTGCTGTTACAGCTAGTGCAACAGGAATAATGCGCCAAGATAAGCGACGGAATGCACCAAGGTCTTTCCCTAAGGATAAACCTGCATAAGCAAGTACTGGTGTTGTAGTAGCAAGGAATGTAACTTGGCTAGTTTTAGCTATAATCCATTCTTGGCCAGGCATTCCTGGTAAGGATGCAACAACACCGACTAAGGAAACCCAGAATACCATAGGTAATTTATTAGCATATGGCAAGTTAGAGAGCAATGCACCAATTGTAGCAAGGACTGCTAAGATAGCTACGCCAACTAAGCTATCGCTAAATAGATGTTTACCATCCATTACATTACCTACTGCAGTGATGATAGCAGCAATACAAATAACGATGACAAATTGTGTTAATTTTTCGCTTTTACTCATGATTTGCTACCTCCTCTGCTAAATCCTGTTCACGGGTACGACCTGTAAAGAAGTTATATGTTTTTTCCATAACTGGTAAAGAAACAAATAGGCCAAAGTATACGCCTAGAACGGTAGTCAACAAGTTTGCAGCCCCTGCAAGAGCCATAATTTGTTGTTCGTAATCTGGATATACTGCAATGATTGGAGCCGTAGCGGCAGCCCTCATACTAGCACTACCTACGCCAGCGCCCATAGCTAATGCCAATGGATGGAACCATCCAGATTGTGCCAACATACCAGCCAATACGGAGGACCACATAGCACCAATAAGAACGCCACAGATGTACATGCCCATAACACCACGGCCCTCAGGAGAGCTAAAGCCAAATTTGTCGATAATAATCGCCACATTCGGCTCACGGTCTACAGAGTAACAAGCACCTACTGCTTCTCGACGCATACCAACTAATAATGCCACAGGTAAACCAAATACAATAGTACCAAAGAAATGACCAAGCTCTTGTAATAACAATGCCCAGCCTGCACTTGTAAGAATACCAAGATTTGGACCGATACCTAAACCTACTTTTACCATCAAGATCATAACGGCAATACCGATATAATCGGCAGATTTTTCCATCTGTTTAATGGTTAGGATTTTAAACTTAGGAATAGAAATTAATAAACCTAGAAT
>OAWV01001500.1_pt1 | contig 10567 bp, 10 predicted proteins | sample 1495551 | NCBI WGS metagenome assembly OAWV01 (sample SAMEA2580245, study PRJEB22360) | human gut metagenome | biome: human gut; feature: human-associated habitat; material: faeces | place: Denmark | collected 2008/2010 | reverse complement strand
TCTGAGCTTTGTACTGTTGTTGATGATGGCACCATTGCCGATCGCCGAGGTTCCGTCTCTATCGACGACGAAGGTACGCCGGGCCAGTACAATGTGCTGATTGAAAACGGTGTGTTGAAAGGCTACATGCAGGATAAGTTGAATGCCCGTCTGATGGGCGTTGCGCCAACCGGTAATGGTCGTCGCGAATCCTATGCGCATCTGCCGATGCCGCGTATGACCAACACCTACATGCTGGCGGGGAAATCGCCGCAGGAGATCATCGAGTCGGTCGAGTTTGGTATTTATGCGCCGAACTTTGGCGGTGGCCAGGTGGATATCACCTCCGGTAAGTTCGTGTTCTCTACCTCAGAGGCCTACCTGATTGAGAAAGGCAAGGTGACGAAGCCGGTGAAAGGGGCAACCCTGATTGGCTCGGGCATTGAAGCCATGCAGCAGATTTCCATGGTGGGTAATGACCTGAAACTCGATAACGGCGTCGGTGTCTGCGGCAAAGAAGGCCAGAGCCTGCCGGTGGGTGTCGGTCAGCCGACGCTGAAAGTGGACAACCTGACCGTCGGTGGGACGGCGTAAGTTCAGTTTATTCCCGGATGGCGCAGTGCCGTCATCCGGGATCGCATCCTACAATCTCCGCCCCTGTACGCCCTGATACAGCTTCGCGACCTCGTTAAAATAATCCGTCAAATAGTTAATACACACCTGCACCTTTAGCGGCAGTTTGTCTTTTTCCGTATACAGAGCCCATACCGGACGCGGATCGGACTGATAGCGGCTGAACAAGATCTCCAGCGTCCCGTTATTGATCTCGTTGATCGCCCACATCAACGGTACATAGGCGATCCCGGCCCCGGCGGTAAGCCAGCGTGTCATGGTCATCGGATCGTTGGTGACAAAGCGGCCCTGGGGGATCAGGCGAGTGGAAATGCCCTCTGGTGCGATCAGCTCAAATTCATTATCTGGTCTGACGCTGTATTCCAGCCATGAATGATTAACAAGATCCGTGGGTTTTTCCGGAACACCGTACTGGGTCAGATAACTTTTAGCCGCGCAGACGACCATCGGCATCGCGCCCAGACGACGTGAAAACAGGCTGGAATCCTGCAACGCGCCCACCCGGATGACGACATCCAACCCGTCGGCAATCAGATCCGGTGCGGGAATGCCCGTCACCAGATTCACCGATAAACCGGGGTACTCTTTCAGCATCGCGGCGGTCATCTGCGCCAGAACATTGTGCGCCATGGTTGAAGAACAACCAATGCGCAGCGTACCGATGGGCGTGTTATTGAAGGCGTAAAGCTGTTCATGGACATCCTGCACTTCATGCAGCATGCGTCGGCAACCCTGATAATAAATTTTCCCGGCTTCGGTGAGCCCAAGGCTGCGTGTACTGCGGTTTAACAGCTTAACCTGTAGCTCATCTTCCAGCTTCGCCACCGTTTGACTGATGGAAGATACGCTCATTTGCAACTGCCGGGCCGCGGCAGTAAACGAGCCTTGTTCCACCACTTTGGCGAATACCGACATGCGTTTAAGTCGTTCCATTATTCACTCTGACTTAAAAGTGATTTAGATCACATAATATAGATAACAGCATAACAGTTACGTTAATATACTATTCGCTGAATAATTAACGTGCCGATCTCGCCTTGCTTCCTGCTCCGCTGCGGTGCGTATAAGAAATATTGTCGCCTGCATTCTCTCTAATCAAGGTCAACATGAGTCTGTTTCCCGTTATCGTGGTGTTCGGTCTGTCGTTCCCACCGATTTTTTTTGAATTGCTTTTGTCACTGGCGATCTTCTGGCTGGTGCGCCGCATGCTGATCCCAACCGGGATCTATGATTTTGTCTGGCATCCGGCGTTGTTCAATACTGCGCTCTACTGCTGCTTGTTTTACCTGCTGTCGCGTCTGTTTGTTTGAGGTAGAAGTGAAAACACTAACAAGAAATTTCTTTCGTACCGCCATCACCCTGGCGCTGGTTATCCTCGCTTTCATCGCTATTTTCCGCGCATGGGTGTACTACACAGAATCCCCCTGGACCCGCGATGCGCGCTTTAGCGCCGACGTGGTCGCTATCGCGCCTGACGTCGCCGGATTAATTACCGACGTCAGCGTTCACGATAACCAACTGGTTAAAAAAGACCAGGTGCTGTTTACCATCGATCAGCCGCGTTATCAGAAAGCGCTGGAAGAGGCCGAAGCGGATGTCGCTTACTACCAGGCGCTGGAAAGTGAAAAGCGCCGTGAAGCAGGCCGCCGTAACCAGCTTGGCGTTCAGGCGATGTCCCGCGAAGAAATCGATCAGGCCAACAACGTCCTGCAGACAGTATTACATCAACTGGCGAAAGCGCAGGCCACACGCGACCTGGCAAAACTGGATCTGGAACGCACGGTGATTCGCGCACCGGCAGACGGCTGGGTTACCAACCTCAATGTCTACGCCGGGGAGTTTATTACCCGTGGTTCAACGGCCGTCGCGCTGGTCAAACAGAACTCCTTCTATGTTCAGGCTTATATGGAAGAGACCAAACTGGAGGGCGTTCATCCTGGCTTCCGGGCCGAAATCACCCCGCTGGGCAGTAACCGGGTTCTGAAAGGCACGGTAGAGAGCGTGGCCGCCGGGGTGACCAATGCCAGCAGCAGCAATGACAGCAAAGGGATGGCGACCATTGATTCAAATCTTGAGTGGGTACGTCTGGCGCAACGCGTGCCGGTACGTATTCGCCTGGATGAGCAGCAGGGGAATCTCTGGCCAGCAGGCACGACGGCTACGGTTGTGGTAACGGGGCAAACCGATCGCGATGAGAGCCACGACTCATTTTTCCGCAAACTGGCTCATCGCCTGCGTGAATTTGGTTAATCCCTATGGCTATGTTTTCCATCGCCAGCTACCACGTTCGCTTCGCCCTCAAACTCGCATGCGCTATCGTACTGGCGCTGTTTGTCGGTTTTCATTTCCAACTGGAAACACCGCGCTGGGCAGTATTGACGGCGGCGATTGTGGCGGCAGGTCCGGCTTTTGCTGCCGGGGGGGAACCCTGGTCGGGCGCGATTCGTTATCGCGGTATGCTGCGTATTGTCGGTACTTTTATTGGCTCTATCGCCGGTCTGACCATCATCATCGCCATGATCCGCGCTCCATTCCTGATGCTGACAGTCTGCTGTATCTGGGCGGGGTTTTGTACCTGGGTTTCTTCGCTCGTCCGGGTGGAGAACTCTTATGCCTGGGGACTGGCAGGCTATACGGCGCTGATTATTGTTGTGACGATCCAGAGCGAACCGCTGCTGGCCCCTCAGTTTGCCGTTGAGCGTTGCAGTGAAATCGTTATCGGTATTGTCTGCGCCATTGCGGCAGATTTGCTGTTTTCGCCCCGTTCGATTAAACGCGAGATTGACCGCGAGCTGGACAGTTTGCTGGTGGCCCAATACCAACTAATGCAGTTGTGCATTAAACATGGCGACCCTGAAGATGTGGATAAAGCTTGGGGAGCGCTGGTGCGGCGCACGACTGCCCTGGAAGGGATGCGCAGCAACCTGAAAATTGAATCTTCCCGCTGGGGGCGCGCCAACCGCCGTCTGACAGCGATCAATACGTTGTCGCTTACGCTGATTACCCAGGCGTGTGAAACGTATCTGATCCAGAATACGCGACCCGAATTGATTACCGACACGTTCCGCGAACTGTTCGATGAGCCCGTAGAAACCGTTCAGGATGTGCATAGACAAATGAAGCGGATGCGCCGGGTGATTGCCTGGACGGGTGAACGTGAAACACCAGTCACCATCTATAGCTGGGTGGGGGCGGCAACACGGTATTTGCTGCTCAAACGCGGCGTGGTGAGCAACACCAAAATCAGTGCGACGGAAGAAGAAGTCCTGCGCGGCGAAGTGGTTATCAAACCGGCATCGGCGGAACGCCATCATGCGATGGTCAACTTCTGGCGTACCACTCTATCCTGCGGATTAGGAACCTTATTCTGGTTGTGGAGCGGCTGGACTTCCGGCAGTGGAACCATGGTGATGATCGCGGTGGTGACGTCGCTGGCAATGCGTCTGCCAAATCCGAAAATGGTAGCCATTGATTTTCTGATAGGGACGTTGGTCGCCCTGCCGGTCGGTGCGCTCTATTTTCTGTTTATCATCCCTTCGACGCAGCAGAGCATGCTATTGCTCTGCATCAGCCTGACTGTACTGGCTTTTTTTGCCGGTGTCGAGGTGCAGAAACGGCGGCTGGGTTCGCTGGGGGCGCTGGCAAGTACCATCAACATTATCGTGCTTGATAACCCGATGACGTTTAAGTTCAGCCAATTTCTTGATAGCGCGCTCGGGCAAATTATCGGCTGCGGGCTGGCGCTGATCGTCATTTTGCTTGTGCGGGATAATTCGCAGGCACGTACCGGACGGATGTTGCTCAATCAGTTTGTCTCGGCGGCCGTTTCGGCGATGACAACCAACAGCGCGCGACGTAAAGAGAACCATCTTCCTGCGCTCTATCAGCAGCTTTTTTTACTGTTGAATAAATTCCCTGGCGATGTGGCGAAATTCCGCCTGGCGCTGACATTGATCATTGCTCATCAGCGTTTACGTGATGCGCCTGTACCGGTGAATGATGAGCTTTCGGCGTTCCATCGACAGCTTCGCCGTACGGCTGACAGCGTCATCTCCGCCCGATCTGACAGCAGACGACGGCACTATTTCTCGCAGTTGCTGGAGGAGCTGGAAGTCTATCAGGCGAAATTGCAGCACTGGGATGCGCCGCCGCAGGTGACCGAGCCGGTAAAACGACTTACCGGAATGTTACATAAATATCAGCACGCCCTAACCAGCAGCTAGACCCAAAACCGACGCCAGAAGCGTCGGTTTTTTTATGGCTATACTTTACGGGAGCTTTTGTAAATCACAGATCAGGAGGACAAATGACAACGCAGGCATTGCAGGACAGCGAACTTTTCCAGACGGGCTATCTTGTCGATGGCGTCTGGAAATCGTTGGACACGACATTTGACGTACTGAACCCGGCGACCGGCGAGGTTGTCGCAAAGGTAGCAAAAGCCGGGAAAAAAGAGACGGAAGCCGCTATCGCCGCAGCCACCAGGGCTTTTCCCGCCTGGCGTGCGAAAACGGCAAAAGAGCGTTCCGCTATCCTTTATCGCTGGTACGAATTGATCATTGAAAACAAAAGCTGGCTGGGAAGGTTGATGACCACCGAACAGGGCAAGCCCTTAAAAGAAGCCGAAGGTGAGGTGGACTATGCTGCAAGCTTTATTCAATGGTTCGCCGAGCAAGCGAAGCGTGCTAATGGCGAAATTATCCCGCCGATAAAACCCGGATCGCGTATTTTTGCTACCCGCGAACCCATTGGCGTTGTGGCAGCGATAACCCCATGGAATTTCCCGATGGCGATGCTGACCCGTAAGCTGGGACCCGCGTTAGCCGCAGGGTGTACGGGCGTGATTAAACCCGCCAATAACACGCCGCTCAGTGCCTTTGCGCTGCTGGCGCTGGCGAAAAAAGCGGGCCTGCCGGACGGTGTGCTAAATGCAGTTGCCGGGAATACATCGGAAATTAGCGATGCGATCATGGCGAGCCATGATGTACGCAAAATTTCCTTTACCGGATCTACCGCCGTCGGTAAAACGCTGGTGCGTAACGCGGCTGAAACCATGAAGAAAGTCTCCATGGAACTCGGGGGCAACGCGCCTTACATCGTCTTTGAAGACGCAGATATTGATGCGGCGGTAAAAGGGGCGGTTGCCAATAAATTCCGTAATGCCGGGCAAGTATGCGTGAGCGTTAACCGTTTTTATATTCATGAGTCGGTGTATGACACCTTCACGCAGAAACTGGCAGAGGCGGTCAATGCCCTTCAAGTCGGGAATGGTCTTGACGACGGTGTGGTGGTTGGCCCGCTTATTGAATCTTCTGCGGTGGGTAAAGTGCGTGAACACGTGGAAGACGCCGTCGCAAAAGGGGCGAAAGTACTGGCTGGGGGTAAAGCGCACGCGTTGGGAGGCAATTTCTGGCAACCCACCGTCCTGGGGGATTGTAGCGATGGCATGAAGCTGGCGAACGAAGAGACGTTTGGCCCGGTCGCCGCCTGTTTTCGCTTTACGACCGAGGATGAAGTTATCCAGCGCGCTAACGCAACGCCGTTTGGTCTTGCAGCCTATTTCTACACCCAAAACTTATCTCGCGTATTTCGCGTCTCCCAGGCGATTGAAAGTGGGATGATTGGTATCAATGAATGCGCGGTATCTACCGAGCTGGGCCCATTTGGCGGTGTAAAAGAGTCCGGCCTGGGGCGGGAAGGCTCCGTTCTGGGGCTGGAAGAGTTTATGGAAGTCAAAACCCTGCATCTCGGGGGATTATAGTGAAACGGGTGGCGTAAGCCGCCCGACAGGGCTGGATGGCGGACAATGAATACCTATACCTTCGATTTTGCTGAGATCGACACGCAAAGTAAGTTCTATCGCGAATTTTCCCGCCGGTTTGCTCTCAATGGGGCAAACATTACCGATCTGGATTCATTATGGATAGTGGTGACGGAAAAGTTGCCGTTGCCGGTTGAAATTGAGTTCATTCATCTTAGCGAAACACTGCGGCGGCGTTTCGGCGCGCTCATTCTGCTGTTTGATGAAGCGGAGGAAGAGCTGGAAGGGCAGTTGCGTTTTAACGTGCGCTAATGCAGCACAAAAAAAAGCCCCCGACAGGCGGGGGCAAGTCGTCGGAGTAGACGACGAGGGTTTATTTGTAGAGTTCCGCCGTTGCGTGCCAGGTATCACCTTCCTGGAGTTCGGTCACGTGGTAGGCTTTCGCGCCTGCCGCGTCCGCTTTAGCAGATAATTCGTCACGGATGCTCATTGGAGAACTTGCGGTCTGGGAAACAGAAATGGTCCCAATGGCCTGCATGTTTTGTGTTTGGTTATCGGACAGTTGGGTGGCTGCGCTGGCACCAAAAGAGATCAGTGAAGCTAAACCAAGGGCTGCGATGATTGCGTTACGTTTCATTGTCTTTCTCCTCAATACTCAACGGCGAGAAGGTTTATACCGCTATTTTTATGCCTGGTGCCGCTGAGTGATGATGACATAGGGTTGTCGGTTAATTATTTATACAGTTCAGCAGTGGCATGCCAGCTATCGCCGGTACGTGCTTCGATGATGCGATAAGAAGACGCACCCTGTTCTTCAGCTTTTTTGTTCAGTTCCGCACGCATATCCATCGGGGATGATGCAATGCCACCGACGGAGACGGTGCCTAATGATTGGCGATTTTGCGCCTGGCCAGCATCGATAGAGCTTGCTGCAAATACGCCAAATGACAGAACAGAAAGGATGCTGAGTGTTGCTACAGTTGATTTGATTTTCATAATGCTTACCTCGTCGAATCTTAATTCCTGAGGGCTTTGTTTCGTGACCCTCATCACAAAATCAAGTATACACTAATAACGTGTAAAATTAATACTGAGCTAATTATTGCTATTGTAAGTAAGTGGTAAAGAAACCTTTTTTTATAGTCAAAAAGGCATAAAAAACGGGTAATTTTGAGCGAGGTTTTATTTTTTAATATTTAAAATCAAGGGGATGTGTGATTTTGATTTTTTGTGCGAAAGCATTCATTGCGTGAATGAAATGCGACAGAAATTCGCACATTGTGTTAAAGCAAAGGGGATCAGAAAGAGATGTGACCCTAACAGAGGCACTTCCCCGGCACGAAACCGGGGGAAGGAATTAAAGCTCTTGTTCGAAGAGTACGAGGATGGCTTCGTAAAGTTCTTTGACCGTAAAGCCGCTTGCCGGGGTAGTGAAAATGGTATCGTCACCGGCAATAGTACCCAGAATACCTTCCGCTTTGCCCAGCGAGTCCAGTAAGCGCGCAATCAGTTGTGCAGCGCCTGGGCTGGTGTGAATAACAACAACGGCGTCGTTGTAATCGATATCAAGTACCAGATTTTTGAGCGGGCTGGAGGTGGTTGGAACACCCATTTCGACAGGCAAACAGTACACCATCTCCATTTTGGCGTTGCGCGTACGCACCGCACCGAATTTAGTCAACATGCGGGACACTTTAGACTGATTGATATTGTCAAAGCCCTGTTCTTGTAACGCCAGAACAATCTCTCCCTGAGAACTAAATTTCTCTTCTTTAAGTAGCGCTTTAAACGCTTTAACTAATTCTTCTTGTTTTGCCGAGCTTCGCATAAGTCACCCGTATTAAGGCCGTGAAAACTACATTATTATGCACATGGATGAATTTTTATGCAAATAATCTACTGTGGAAATAACTCAAATTTTCTTATAGTTCACGTAAATTTTATCAAATTACGTTATGGAACCTACTGTGTCATGTGTCGCAAATTCAAGCAAAAGTAAAATAAATGTTACTGAAATGATATTGTTTAGATGGATATCAGCGCTATATTGTAAACTCTCAATCTTAGTTGCTTGGTTTGCCGGTCCGACGGTCGTGAAAGCCCATTATAATATTTTAAAAGCGTGCCATGCCGCAGAATTTTGGCTGGTTCGTTGCCATAATTATCAGGGTGAATTAAGGTCGCCGCAATGGAGTAACAAAATATTTAGCTAACCATAATAAGGAGTTTATGATGAAAGTTGCAGTCCTCGGCGCAGCTGGTGGCATCGGCCAGGCGTTAGCTCTACTACTTAAAACACAACTGCCTTCAGGTTCAGAACTCTCGCTCTATGATATTGCTCCTGTAACCCCTGGGGTTGCTGTTGACCTCAGCCATATTCCTACTGCTGTGAAAATTAAAGGTTTTTCTGGAGAAGACGCAACGCCTGCCCTGCACGGTGCGGATGTGGTGCTGATTTCCGCGGGCGTCGCGCGTAAACCGGGTATGGATCGTTCCGATCTCTTTAATGTGAATGCCGGTATTGTGAAAAACCTGGTCGCGCAAATTGCCAAAACCTGCCCCAAAGCCTGTATTGGCGTGATCACTAACCCGGTTAACACTACGGTGGCGATTGCCGCAGAGGTGCTGAAAAAAGCCGGTGTTTATGACAAAAACAAACTGTTCGGCGTGACAACGCTGGATATCATTCGCTCCAATACCTTTGTGGCTGAGCTGAAAGGTAAGCAGCCGGGCGAGGTTGAAGTGCCGGTCGTGGGCGGACATTCAGGCGTCACCATTCTGCCGCTGCTGTCGCAAATTCCGGGTGTCAGCTTCTCTGAGCAGGAAATTGCCGATCTGACAAAACGTATTCAGAACGCGGGCACTGAGGTGGTCGAAGCAAAAGCGGGTGGCGGGTCTGCAACACTCTCTATGGGCCAGGCAGCCGCGCGCTTTGGCCTGTCGCTGGTGCGTGCGTTGCAGGGCGAAAAAGGTGTTGTTGAATGTGCCTATGTTGAAGGCGATGGCCAGTATGCCCGCTTCTTCTCTCAGCCGCTGCTGTTAGGTAAAAATGGTATTGAAGAACGCCAGTCGATTGGCAAATTAAGCGCCTTTGAACAGCAGGCGCTGGAAGGGATGCTGGAAACCCTGAAAAAAGATATTCAGCTCGGCGAAGATTTTGTTAATAAATAAATAGCTGCCGCCGTCTGGTACGCCGTTTGCCTCCAGAGACGCGCAAAAAAACCGGAGTTCATTGGGCTCCGGTTTTTTTATCGCTTTTAGTTGGTCGCTGGATATTCCTGGATCGTGACTTGTAGTTTCAGTTTCTTGTCATCACGCATCACTTCAACCGGTATTTCTGACCCGGGACGAATTTCCGCGACCTGGTCCATGGTTTCCAGTGCCGAGATCGCAGGCTTACCATTCACGCTGACAATAACATCATTCACCTGAATGCCTGCCCGGGCTGCCGGACCATCTGGCGAGACTTCATTAACCACGATTCCCTGAATTTGATCGATACCGCCGTTCTGGGTATGCATAGGGGCGATTTCTCTTCCGCCGATACCGATATAGCCACGGATCACCCGACCATCGCGAATCAACTTATCCATGATTTTCGTTGCGAGCTGGAAGGGGATAGCGAAACCAATACCTTCCGGTGTCTCGCCATCATTGCTCTTGTCGAAAGAGAGAGTATTGATACCCATTAACTCACCCAGCGAGTTCACCAGCGCGCCGCCGGAGTTGCCGTGGTTGATGGAGGCATCCGTTTGCAGGAAATTCTGGCGACCGGTTGGGTTCAGGCCGATACGCCCGGTGGCACTGATGATCCCCTGAGTAATGGTTTGCCCCAGGTTATAGGGGTTACCAATCGCCAATACCACATCACCAATGTGCGGTACACGACGCGGATTGATCGGAATCACCGGCAGGCCGCCAGTGGCGTTAATTTTCAGTACCGCCAGGTCGGTAAGGGAGTCTGACCCCACCAGAAGCGCCTCAAAAACGCGGCCATCCTGCAAGGCAACGATGATCTGGTCTGCATCGTTGATAACATGTTTATTCGTAACGATATAGCCACGCTGATCCATAATCACACCGGAACCCAGGGTACGAATTTCCAGACGATTATGGGATGACGTATTCATACTACGGTTATAGACATAGACTACCGCGGGCGCGGCGCGGCGAACCGCCGGGTTGTAGCTGGCG
>OAWV01001496.1_pt1 | contig 10591 bp, 7 predicted proteins | sample 1495551 | NCBI WGS metagenome assembly OAWV01 (sample SAMEA2580245, study PRJEB22360) | human gut metagenome | biome: human gut; feature: human-associated habitat; material: faeces | place: Denmark | collected 2008/2010 | reverse complement strand
GCCGGCCACAAGCCCGCGGTGCTCACCCATGTGGGGCTGGGCACCTTTGCCGATCCCCGGGTGGAGGGCTGCAAGGCGAATCAAAAAACCCGGGCTCAGGGCCGGGACATCGTGGAGTTAGTTTCGCTGGACGGGCGGGATTATCTGGCCTACAAGACCTTCCCCATCGACGCCTGCTTCATCCGGGCCACCTGGGCCGACGAGGACGGCAGCCTGTCCATGGAGGATGAAGGCGTGGGCGACTACGCCCCCGACCTGCCCGCCGCCACCCACAACAGCGGCGGCATTGTTATTGCCCAGGTGCGGGGGATCGTCAGCCGTGGCTCTCTGCCGCCCAAGGGCGTACGGGTTCACCACCCGATGGTGGACTATGTGGTGGTCAATACCGACCCGGCCCTGCATATGCAGAGCTACGCGGCCCAGCTCCGTCCGGAGCTCAGCGGGCAGCTCCGCCGCCCCACCGACTCCATCCCGCCCATGCCCCTGGACAACCGTAAACTCATCGCCCGCCGGGGAGCCCTGGAGCTGCGGCCCGACTGTCTCATCAATCTGGGCATCGGCATTCCCTCCGGGGTTGGAGTGGTGGCCAACGAGGAGGGCATCGCCCAGCGCATTACCCTCTCCCTGGAGTCCGGTCCCCAGGGCGGCGTGCCGGTGGAGGGGGCTGGATTCGGTTCAGCGGTCAACGCCGAGGCCATCTATACCGTGGCCGATACTCTTGAGCTTTATGACGGCGGCATGCTGGATCTGTCCTTCCTGGGCGCGGCGGAGGTTGACTGCCACGGCAACGTAAATGTCTCCAAGTTCGGCTCCCGCTGCACCGGCCCCGGAGGCTTTGTCAACATCTCCCAAAATACCAAACGCGTGTTTTTTACCGGAACCTTTACCGCAGGCGGCCTAAAGGAGGAGGTGCGGGACGGCAGGTTGGTTATACTGCAAGAGGGCAGGAGCAAAAAATTCCGCCGTCAAGTGGAGCAGATCACCTTTTCCGGCGATTACGCGGTCAAAAGCGGCCAGGATGTGACCTTCCTTACGGAGCGGGCGGTGCTCAAGCTGACGCCGGATGGGCTGATGCTCACCGAAATCGCCCCCGGCGTGGAGCTGGAGCAGGATATTCTGGCCCAGATGGAGTTCAGGCCCCTGATTTCCCCGGAGCTGCGTGAGATGGACCACCGCATCTTTCAGGCGGGCCCCATGGGGCTGACACTGTGAGGGGGACGTTTATGGAAACCCGGGTCAAGGCGCCGCTGGCCGCAAACCGTCGGCGCGCCCTTCTTTTTGTGCTCACACTGGTGCTCCCCGCCCTGATTCTTCTGCTGCGCCCCCTCGGCTTTACCCTACAGCAGTCCGTCATCCTCGCCGCCCTGGTGCTCACCATCCTGTGGTGGGTGACCGGGGTGGTGGAGCGGACAGCGGCCTCTCTCTTTTTGCTGGCGGCCTTTTTGCTGTGCAGCGGCGCGCCGATCCAGACAGTCTTTTCCTTCCCCCTGTCAGAAAATTTTGTCCTCATCACCGTCTCTTTTCTGTTTTCCCAAGGAATTTCCAACGGCGGCCTGCCGGGCAAGCTGCTCCAGCCTCTTCTGGCGCACTTTGCCCGCTCCCCCGGGCGTATGGTGCTCTCCCTCCTCCTCTCCGCCGCGGCCATGATGTTTCTCATTCCCCAGCCCTTTTCCCGCATCATTATCCTTTCGTTGATCTACCGGGAGTACTTTGCTAGAATAAACCTGTCCGAGCCTTTGCGCACCGCCCTCCTGTTCGGCCTTTATTATTTCTCTATTTTGATAAATATGTCCATGATTCGGGGCGATATTATTCTCAATGGCGCCCTCTCCTCCATGGCCGGTCTGACCGTAGATGAGGGCGTCTGGGCGGCCTATATGCTGGCTCCCACCCTGGCCTACCTGCTGGCGGCGGTCCTTCTCTACCGGTTCCTGTTCCGCAGGGTGCTGCGCACCTTCCCCTCCAGCCCGGCACAGACGGCGGAGCGGGTTCAGCTCACTGGGTCGGAACGGCGCAACCTGGTCTTTCTGCTGGCCGTGGTGGTGCTTTGGGCCACCGAGGATTTTCACCCCCTTACCGGCACTCTGGTTGTGGCAGCCGCCACGGCGCTCATGTTCCCCCTGGGGCTGCTGCGCCTGCCGGACGTAAAGGCCATCAACGTCAAGCTGCTGATTTTCCTCACAGCGGCCTTTGCCATCGGTGGAACCTTAAAGTCCTGCGGTGTGGCCGACCGGCTGTTTTCCCTTTTTGTTCCTGTTTTTCCACAGACATTCTCGCCGGCTTACGCAGCGGTGGTTCTGCTGACCGTGGTACTGCTCCACACCGTGCTGGGCAGCAACATCACCACCATGTCGGTGGTAGTACCCGGGCTGATGTCCATCGGTGCCGGGGTGGCCCCTCCTCTTCCGCTGATGTTTCTCATCTGCATTGCGGTGTGCAGCCAATTTCTTCTGCCCTTCCACCATGTAATTCTGCTGCTGGGTGAAGGCGACCGCTGCTATTCCACCCATGAGCTGCTCCGGGTTGGCATCCCCCATACCGCTCTTATGCTTTTCGCCGTATTTCTGCTCTATCTCCCCTGGTGGCGGCTGCTGGGGGCGCTGTAGGGCCAAGAGAGGAGGCTTCCGCCCCATGTCCGGCGCTAATATCAAACGCCTAATGGATCCGGAGATCCTGGCGGCTATCATGGACTCGGCCACCGACGGCTTCACCTATACGGACGAAACCGGATATATTGTCTACAACAACCGGGCTTACAGTGAAATGACCGGGCTTCCGGATGAAAAGATCCAGGGGCACAACATCCACCAGCTTGTCAAGGAGGGGTTTCCCATCTCGCGGATGATGCTGGAGGTGTTCCAGAGCCGGGAAACCCGCTCCGAACTCATCAAGTACCAGGCCGACTCCGAGCGGCTTCTCCTCGTCACCCTCTCCCCTGTCTACAGCCCGGACGGACGATTCCGCGGCGCGGTGGGCAACGTGCGGGACATGACCGAGCTGATGCAGCTCCGCCAGCAGATGGACATCACCTATTTGGACTACGACCGGGAGATGCAGGTCAAAGAGAAGGCCAACCGGGAGCTGGTTCAGCGCATCAATGAGATGCTCCACCTGATGGAGGACTACGACATCGTAGGCAGGAGCAAGGCCATGCACAACCTGGCGGAGCTGGCCCTGCGGGTCAGCCACGTCCGCTCCACCGTCCTGATTACCGGCGAATCCGGCGTTGGTAAGGATGTCTTTTGCCGCATGATCTGCCGCTTTGCGGGCAGCCCGGACTATATCAAGATCTCCTGTGGGAACCTTCCGGAGAACCTGCTGGAATCAGAGCTGTTCGGCTATGAGGCCGGCGCCTTTACCGGGGCCAACCGGACGGGAAAGCGGGGAATCTTTGAGCTGGCGGGAGACGGTGTGATCTTTTTGGACGAAATCGGCGAACTGCCGCCCCAGCTCCAGGTGAAGCTGCTGACCGTGCTCCAGGACCGCCGGTTCTACCGCATCGGCGGCACCGCTCCCCTGCCTATGAACGCCCGCGTCGTGGCCGCCACCAACCGGGATCTGAAAAAAGAGGTGGCCCAGGGCTCCTTCCGCCGGGATCTCTATTACCGACTCAACGTCATTCCCGTGCACATTCCGCCCCTGCGGGAGCGGACGGAGGATATCCTGCCCCTGGCCGAGCACATCCTGCTGCGCCTGAACCGCCAGCAGGGAACCGCGAAGCTGTTTGGCCAAGCCTTCAAGAAGGCCCTTCTGGCCTACCGCTGGCCAGGCAATATCCGGGAGCTGAACAACATCATTGAGCGGGCCTTTGTACTGGCAAGGAGCGACACCCTCGAGCTGGAGGATCTGCCCGACGAGATGACCGCCCAGTGGCTACAGCGTACGCCCCAGGGGCCGGTACCGGCGGGCTCCAGCCTGCACTGCATTTTGGAGGAGGTTGAGGCCGCAGTATTGGCCCAGCGTCTTCAGGAGGACCGTACCCTCAGCGAGATTGCCGCCACTCTCGGCATTGATCTGTCGACTCTGGTTCGCAAGATCAAAAAGTACAACCTGCCAAAGCGCCACAACCGTGGAAAATAAAACTGTGGGAGAATCATGTCATAAAAATACAGGGATGTCCCCCAGGAGAGATGGGCTTGCGGCAGGGGCAGCCCAAACCCTTCCCTGCTTAGAGGGGGGAGGCTGATGCCTCCCCCCTGTCACCCCCATTTGGATTCGGCTGAACGGTTCTCCTCCGTACTCTACCACCACTTTCACCCGCTTTAAGCCAGCCTGTCCGCCCGCACACGGTCTTTGAATTGTCTGCATGCCTCCCTGCAATTCTCCAGAAGGCATTGGATCTCACTGCCATCCGCGTGGTCAATGTGGATGCCGACCGCTACACTGACATTGCATTTCAGCTCGGTAGCCAGATACTTTGCCGCCCACCGTGCCGCCTCGTCGTCTCTGTGTCCGAACACACACAGCACACTGACGGTAGCGCCGCGCATTTTGTGTCCCACTGTTCCGGATTCGTCGCACCCCAGCGCCGCAGCTCCCACATGATGACGGCCCCCACCGCAGATTGTGACACTATAATCCCTGCCACACTGGACGGCACAGAGTTCAATTTCATATTTGCTTTGCTCTGCAATTGTAATACGATACTCCTCCATAACGCCCCATCCTTATCCCTGAATTTTTATTTATTATACAACAATACTATAGGGAAATCCATCATTAGATTGTGCATCTTAGAGGCAGCTCCACGCTCTGTCGTCCAAAGCGTGGTATAAATTGTTGCCGATAGGACACCGCAATATTATGCTTCTCATTTCGAAAACGAGGCTTGGCTTGGCTGTGCTTTCTCACGGTATTTGCAGCAACATTTCTGCCTCTCAATGCATCTGCCCGAGACTTGAAGGCACAAAACAAATGGTCGGGAACGCAGAGAAAAGGCACTGTATTTCTACGAAATACAGTGCCTTTTCAAACGCTGCGCCGGTCTGAATCGTTCCGCCGTACGGTGTTGAGCATCGACCCAGCGGTATTTCTCCGCTATTTTGTGAGCAGTCCCATTCCGTCTGCGCTCCCCATGACCGGTATCAGCGCTGTACCCGGCCGGAGCCGTCTCCACCGGCCAGCTTTTCGACCTCCGCCACGGTGATGCGGTTAAAATCTCCCTCAATTGAGTGTTTGAGGGCGGAGGCCGCTACGGCAAATTCAATGGCCGCCTGGCTGTCCTTTCCAGCCAGCAGGGCGTAAATCAATCCGCCGCCAAAGCTGTCTCCGCCGCCCACCCGGTCCACGATGCGCAGGTGATACTCCTTGGAGAAGCAGTAGTGTTCCCCATCGTACAGCATGCCGGCCCAGTCGTTGTCGCTGGCGGAAATGGAGCTGCGCAGGGTGATGGCCACCCGCTCAAAGCCGAACTGGTCAGCCAACTGCCTGGCCACACTCTTGTAGCCTTCCTTATTTAACTTGCCGCCAGTAATGTCGGTCTCCGCAGCCTCAATACCGAACACGTCCTTGGCGTCTTCCTCATTGGAGATGCACACGTCCACATACCGGCACAGCTCACTCATGGCCGCCCGGGCCTGCTCCCGGGTCCACAGCTTGCCCCGGTAGTTCAGATCGCAGGAGATCTTGACTCCCCTGGCCTTGGCTGCCCGGCAGGCGTCCTTGCAGATCTCCACCACATTGGGGCCCAGAGCGGGCGTGATGCCGGTAAAGTGGAACCAGTCCGCCCCGGCAAAAATTGCGTCCCAGTCAAAGTCGGCAGGCTGGGCCTCCTGGATGGCGGAGTGGGCCCGGTCGTAGATGCACACGCTCCCCCGCTGGGAGGCCCCCTTCTCCAGGAAATAGATGCCCACCCGGTCTCCGCCCCGGACGATATGGGAGGTATCAACGCCAAAGCTGCGCAGGGCGTTGACCGCCGCCTGGCCGATGGCGTGGCCGGGCAGCTTGGTAACATAGACGGAATCCAGCCCGTAGTTGGCCAGAGAGACGGCTACATTGGCCTCCCCGCCGCCGAAGGTGGCCTGCAACTGGTCGTTCTGGAAGAACCTATAATATCCATTGGGGGCCAAACGGAGCATGATCTCGCCAAAAGTTACAACGCGCTTGTTCATGGTACGTCCCTCCTTATTTCTGCACCAGGTGGATAGCAAAGCCCCCAAAGTCTCCCTCCAGGTAGACCGCCTTTGCCCGCCCCTTGGCATCGGTCTTACAGGTGGCGTGGTCAATCGCCACCCCGCGGCGCTCCAGATGATAGATGGCCCGCTCCACACTGTTGGTACCGATGGCGATGTGTCCGTGGACGCCGGGGCCGGGGGCCTTGGTGCACTCCACCGCCGTCCCCGCGTGGTTGGAGCTGTTCCCCGCCCGGAAGGGCAGGCCGAACAGGCCGCAGATAGTCCTGGCCGTGCGCTCGGACGCCTGGGCGTCCAAGCAGTTGATGCCCACATGGGCCAGGCTGAAGCCCAGCATGGTATCCACCGCCTCCCGGGTCAAGCGGGTGATTTCGGCCCAGTTCTCCGCCTCAATGAGGTCTTTTTTCACCATCCAGGTGCCGCCGCAGGCCACAACTTGGTCAAAGGACAGATAATCCATCAGATTTTTGGCGCTGACACCGCCGGTCGGCATCCATTTCAGAGCCTTATAGGGTCCGGCGATGGCTTTGAGCTTGGCCACACCGCCGTTTTGCTCGGCGGGGAAAAACTTGACCGCCTCCAGCCCAAAAGCCATGGCCTGTTCCATCTCGCCTGGGGTAGCGGTACCGGGCAGGATCAGCCCCCCCTTGGACTTTACATAGCGCACGGTATCGGGGTTGAAGCCGGGACTGACAATAAATTTGGCCCCGGCCGCCAGGGCCCGGTCCACCTGTTCATGGTTTAAAACGGTACCCGCACCCAGAAGCATCTCGGGCACCTCAGCCGCAATCGCCCGCATGGCCTCCTCGGCGGCACAGGTGCGGAAGGTCACCTCTGCCGCAGGCAGCCCTCCCTCCACCAGGGATCGGGCTAGGGGGACGGCCTTCTTCGCATCGTCAATGGCGATAACCGGGATGATGCCAATGCGGCAAATCTGTTCCAAAATGGGATTCATACTCCATATCCTTTCCCGTCCGGCTACACAGCCGCGGCGCCGTTTTGTCCATTACGATGAATGTTATTCTTCTGAATCGCTTCCCACAGGCCGTTCAGATAGCTGGCGCCCAGGGCCCGGTCGTACAGGCCGTAGCCCGCCCGCCCCTTTTCGTCCCAGATCATGCGTCCGTGGTCGGGGCGTATGTAGCCCTCGAAGCCCACATCGTAATAGGCCTTCATAATTTCGTACAGATCCAGGCTTCCGTCGCCGGAGAGGTGGGCCGCCTCCTCAAACCGGCCGGGGCCGGTGAACTTAATGTTGCGCACATGGGCAAAGTGGATATGTCCCTCTCCGCCGAACTCCCGTACCAGGGCAGGAATGTCGTTACAGGGGCTGGAGCCCAGAGAGCCTGAGCACAAGGTCAGCCCGTTATAGGGGCTGTCCACCAGCTCCACGATGCGGCGCATATTCTCCCGGCAGGTGTAAATGCGGGGCAGGCCGAAGATATCCCAGGGGGGATCGTCGGGGTGGATGGCCATCTTCACATCGTACTGCTCGCAGACGGGGATCACCGCCTCCAGGAAATACTTCAGGTTGCGGAACAGGTCCTCATGGGAGACATTCTGGTATTGGGCAAACAGGCGCTTGAGCTCCGCCATGCGTTCCGGTTCCCAGCCCGCCATCTCAAACTCCCCTGCCCCCTGTTGGATCTGATCCGCGAAGGCCTGTGGGTCGGTGATGCGGTCAATGACTGCCTGATCATAGGCCAGGACTGTGGAGCCGTCGGGCCGCGGCTTGGCCAGATCAGTGCGGGTCCAGTCAAAAACCGGCATAAAGTTGTAGCAGATCACCTTTACGCCCGCCTGGCCCAGCCGCCGCACCGTCTCCCGGTAGTTGTCGATATACGCGTCCCGTCCGGGCAGGCCCAGCTTGATGTCCTCATGGACATTGACGCTCTCAATGACCTCCATCTCCAGGCCAGCGGCATTGACTTCCTCTTTGAGGGCTGAGATGCGCTCCGTGGGCCAGAGCGCGCCGGCGGGCAGATCCATCAGGGAGGTGACCACGCCGCTCATGTTGGGGATTTGCTTGATGTATCGCAGCGGTATGGGATCCAGTTGGCTCCCATACCAGCGAAATGTCATCTTCAAGGCTGTTTCCTCCTTACGCTTCCCGCCCTGCTGCCGTCTGAAGGGCGGAACAGAATCCTCTGTTTCTGTTATGGCTGTTTACATACACAATTGCGGTGCAGGGTGGCCCGCACTGCCCCCGGGCCGGCCAGCATGTCCCGGAACATCTCTTCTGTCCTCTCCCCCAGGCCTGCTGCATACAGATCAACCCCAAAGAGGGCTGCATTGGACAGGATGGGGCGGAGCTGTCCTGCCAGGGAATCGGGCCGGCCCACTTCAATTCCCTTCAGGTGGGCCTGGAGCTGGGGCAACATGGGGTCCGGGCTGACAGGCATGGCGTTTCCCCTGTCATCCACCCCCAGCAGGTAGCGGCACCAGCCGGCGAACACCAGGGGGGCGAACTCCAGTCCGGCCAATGCCTGCTCCGACTGCCGTGCATAGCGCCTGAGGGTACCGCCGTAACGGACGGGCAGCTTCTGTGAGGTGTCGGCTGCGATACGCTGCGGTGTATCCGGGATGGCGGGATTGGGGAATCGCTCATGGAGCACCTCGTCAATGAATGCCCTGGGGCTGAGGATACCGGGATCTTCCACCACGGGCAGACTCTCGGCGGCAATATGCTCCACCAGGGCCTTGAGATCTGCATCCCCCATTTCGGCGGCGATGGAGGTATACCCCAGCAGGCAGCCGTACACCGCCAGAGCGGTGTGCAGGGGGTTTAGGCAAGTGCCCACCTTCATCTTTTCCGCCTTCTCCACGGTGGTCCGGTCCGTGAGATACACCCCCGCCCCTTCCAGGGCGGGGCGTCCGTTGGGGAAAGCGTCCTCCAGCACCAGGTACTCCGTGATCTCCGCGTTGACAAAGGGGGCGATAAGGGTGCCCGTGTTGGTGCGGGCAATGGCCATGTCCGCCACACCCAGGCGCCCCAGCTCCTCCTGCACCCGCTCGGAGGGGTGGGGGGTAATTTTGTCGATCATGGACCAGGGGAAGCTCACCCGGCCCTCGTCCTCCAGCCAGTCCAGGAAAGCGGGCTCTACCAGCCCCCGCTCCGCCCAGCCCCGGGCCATGGACAGCACCCCGGCGCGGAGCTTCTCCCCGTTGCGGGCACAGTTGTCCATGCTCACCATGGCAATGGGCGCGCCTCCGGCCTGGAAACGGCGGTACAGCAGAGCCGCCGCGATAGACATGGTGTGACGGGGCCCCTCCGGCCCGGCGGCCAGATCCCGCTCCACCACCGGCAGGGGCTTTTTCTCCAGATCGGTTAGGGCGTAGCCCTTCTCGGTAATGGTGAAGCTGGCCATCTGGAGAGTCGGGCTGCAAAACACCCGGGTCAGCCTGGCCCAGTCAGGGCCGGCGCAGTCGGCCTTGAGGCCGCCGGCCACGCTGGCAATCACCTCCCGCTCCTCGCTGCCGTCGGCGCGCATGCGCACCAGCAGGCTCAGGGCGTCATAGGGGCTATAGACCTGGTCAATGATCTGAAAGTCAAAGGATTCGGCGGCCAGGATGCCTGTGTCGGCCCTGCCGGTATTCAAAAGAGTCTGCTGGGCCGCGGCCAGGAACCCCCGGAAGATGTTGCCCGCGCCAAAGTGGAGCCACACCGGCGCCTCCCAGGTGCGGGCCCGTACGGCAGCCACATCGTAGCGGGGCAGCCGGATACCGGCTTGCGCCCAAGCCGCCCGGTCCTGCAGACCTTGCATATTCAAATGTAACATGTTTGCGCCTCTCTCATCACACTCTGGTATCCACCAGATGCTTGCCCAGCTTTTTCTCCAGCATGCCCTGAATTTGGGTCAGGACCGTGCTGAAAATCAGGTAGACAAAGGCGGCCTCGATATACAGCAGCAGCGGCTGGAACTTGACCGCGTTGATGGCCTGGGCAGTCTGGAAGATCTCATGAACGGTAATGGTCGCCACCAGGGAGGTGTCCTTCAGCAGGCTGATGAAGGAGTTGCCCAGGGAGGGCACGGCCACCAGGGCGGCCTGGGGGACGATGATCCGGCTCATGGTCTGCCACTTGTTCAGACCCAGAGCCCTGCACGCCTCATTCTGGCCCTTGGGGATGGAGCCCAGGGCTGCACGGATGACCTCGGAGTTATAGGCGCCCTGGCTGATAGTCAGGGCCAAGATGGCCGCCGGGATGGGATCAAGGATGATGCCCACATAGGCCAGGCCAAAAAAGATGATGAAGATTTGTACGATCAGCGGCGTACCGCGGATGACCCAGACATAGAACCAGGAAATGGCTTTTAAGGGCTTCCATTTGGACATCCGCATCAGCGCCACCGCGAAGGCCACGACCAGTCCCAGGATAAACGAAACGAGCATCAGAGGTACCGAAATGGTAAGACCGGCCTTAAAGAGCGGCCAGAACGAATCGATGAGCAACTGAAGGG
>OAWV01001490.1_pt1 | contig 10608 bp, 13 predicted proteins | sample 1495551 | NCBI WGS metagenome assembly OAWV01 (sample SAMEA2580245, study PRJEB22360) | human gut metagenome | biome: human gut; feature: human-associated habitat; material: faeces | place: Denmark | collected 2008/2010 | reverse complement strand
CATCGTGAACCATGGCGTGCAGTGGCCGGGGACCGGAGGCAAGGCATCCGGCACGACCGTCACCAACGGCGGGTACCTGCACGTGGCGGCCAACGAGACGGCGACGACGCTCACCGTCACGGCAACCTCCATCCAGGACGGAAAGAAGACGGGCGAATCCGCCATCGCCGTCACCGCATAGCCTATGTTCTGCCGAGGGCGGGATTCGCTTCCCGCCCTCCTTTCCGAAGGAGGTGAGAAATGTACCAGCCCAGCACGGAGATTCGGATAGGGACGGTTCCGTGGAACCCGAACTACAAGCACGTTCGCTGGTATCCGAACCTGAACGCCCAGATGTCGGGCGTAGCTTCGTTCATGGACGCTCGGCGAACGATTTCAACCTACACGTACCAGCGCCTGGAATCTGCCATCGACGTGGACGGCAACCCCGAGCAATACTACAATTACAACTACGTGATGTTCCAGAACGAGAACTTCGGGGCTAAGTGGTTCTACGCGTTCATCACGCGCGCAGAGTACAAGACGGCGAACACGACGCGCTTGCACTTGGAGCTGGATTACGTGCAGACCTACATGTTCGACTACGTTATCAAACCGTGCTTCGTGGAGCGCGAGCATGTGAACGACGATGCGATAGGCGCTCACGTCAAGGACGAGGGGATCGATCCGGGCGAGCTCAAATGCACGTACTCGGCGATCGACAACGAGGACATGGATTGCTACATGGTCGTTGCCAGCGCCGTGGAGCCTTTGAAGGACGGAACGTACGTCAACAACGGCGGGGACAAGTACATGGGCGTTACCAGCGGCACGAGCTTGTCGGTGTTTCTGACGGTGGACGACTTCAAGGGATTCATGAAAGCGCTGTCCGACAACGGCCAGCAGGACGCGGTGAGCCAGGTCTACATGGTTCCTCGAGCGGCGATCCCGACTATCGTCAAGAAGTCCGACGGCTGGGGCTACTGGGTGGACTCCAACGCGGCGACCCCTCAGACGACTAAGGACTACGCGCTCGGATTCACGAATCTCGACGGCTACGTTCCGAAGAACAACAAGATGTTCTGCTACCCGTTCCAGTATGCGGAAGTCACGAACTTCACCGGAGCCGACCAGCAGTTCCGGCTCGAATTCTGCGGAACGCCCGGAACGCTGCGCTTGCAGAAGACGGGCGGGTGCGACGCTAACTCGCGTCTGGCCTATATCCCGTTGAACTACAACGGCGTGAACCGGTTCGTCGAAGGCGCGGTGTACTTGGAGAAGTACCCCACATGCAACTGGGTGTACCAGGCGTTCGCGAACATGCTCGGCGCGTCCCAGGCGGACACGTCGTTCGGCTTGTCGTTCAACTCGATGAGCCAGCTGCCCTACGTGAACTCCTTCATCGACTCCACGCAGAACATCATCGGCGGAGCCATGCAGGGCTTGGCATCCGGCAACGTCGCCGGGGCTGCCGCGAGCATGATCAACTCGACGATCAACGGAGCGCAAGACCTGACGAACACCTTCGCGAACTTCTCGAAGGCATCGAAGACTCCCAACACGCAGCGCGGAGGCACTAACTCGACTACCGCGCTCGTGAACTTCGGAACCTATACGATAGGCGTTCGCAAGTACACGTGCCGAGCCGAGATAGCGCGCCAGATCGACGACTTTTTGAGCGTGTACGGCTACAACGTCTCCGTCGTGAAAACGCCGAACATCACGGGGCGCGCTTCATGGAACTACGTGAAGACCGTAGCCGCGAACATGAGCGGATCGGTTCCGGCCGGTTACCTTGCGATGTTCAACAGGCTGCTCGACTCCGGAGTCACGTTCTGGCACACGGACGACGTGGGCAACTACAGTTTGAGCAATGCTATAATATAAGAAAGGAGGCATGCATGAACCCTATCCGATCCACGACTACCCCCTACGGCCTTCCCTGGGGCAACATGCCCAAGAACGCGCGTAAATCCGCTCGCGAGCTGGACAACGCGGCTATGAACTCGCAAACGATGTTCCTCTGGCAGATGCGGCTGTACGAGCTGGCGATGAGCGTTTTCGAGTGGGAGAACCTGCCGGAGGGCATCAACGAGCGTCAGATCGAGTGGTGGCTCCTTCGCGACGGATTCTGCGTGTTCCTGCATGACGAGGATATCGCGCTCGACCCGATCCAGCGCAGCCCGGAGGGCTACGCGATCATGCAGTGCATGTTGGAGGGAAACTTCGACATCTACTCGCAGCCGGTGAACCGCATAGCCTACTCGGTGACGGGGGTCAACATCCCGCTCACCATCGAGAACTCCGTTATAATCTGGAATTCGAACCTGCGCGTGCCTACCTGGTTCGCGCTCAACATGTACGCCAAGAAGCTGTGGGCGATAGACCGGGCGATCGATGTGAACGTGTACCAGCAGAAGACCCCGCGCGTGGTGAAATGCTCGCAGAAGCAGCGCCTGAGCTTCGAGAACATGATGGCGCAGGTGGACGAGTACAAGCCCCTCATCATGACGGACAAGGACTTCGACCTCGAATCCATCGACATCCTCGACAACTCGTCGCCGTACGTCGCCGAGCAGCTCTACGAGCTCAAGGACAAGTACTGGAAGGAAGCGCTCGGTTTCCTCGGAATCGCCAGCTCCGAGTCCAAGTCGGAGCGCGTCATCGTGGACGAGATGCTGGCCAGCCTCGGCGGCACGGAGGCGCAGCGGCTCTGCCGCCTCGAGTCCCGGCAGTTCGCGTGCAAGCAGATAAACGAGATCTTCGGTCTCGACGTGGACGTGCATTTCCGCGTGTCGGAGAAGCGCCAAGAGGAGCAGCGGGCTATCGCCGACGGCGAGTTCGACGAATCGAAATACGCCGAGGAGAACGGGATCGAGGTGAACGGAGAATGAGCAAGCACACCGTGCAGCTTCGATGGGTGCTCGAACAGACCCTCAAGGACAAGGGCTTGGACATGCATGAGGCGAATTGGAACAACGCCTACGACAAGCTGGGACTTGCCGACTACCCGATCTTCGACGAAGCGTATAGGCAGACGCTGAACGACAAGATCATACGGCACTATTTCATGTACGAGATCGGAGCGGAGACCTCCGGGCTATTCCGAATGTTCGTGCGAGACGCGATGTTTCTGATCATGCCCTACTACAACCAGATGTACTTGTCGGAGATCACGGCTAAAGGGATCCAGCCGCTCATCGACCACACGCGGACTATCGCGGAAGACGCGACCGGCACCGCCTCGAATGCCGCGAACACCAGCGCGACTTCGACCAGCAATGCGCAGGACATTTTCAGCGACACTCCGATGTCCGCGCTAAACTTCGACAACATCAAGGCCGGCAACTACGCGTCCACGGCGGACTTCACCGACGCTTCCACGACGGATTCCGGCAAGTCGGATTCGAGCGGCAGCTACGACAACAAGCTGTCGCGCACGGAGACCGGGCACGACAAAGCGGAATCCGAACTGCTCTTGATTTGGCGAGACACGTTCGTTAATATAGACCGTGACGTAGTGGAAGACAAAGCGCTGCGCGAATGCTTCATGACGATATGGTAAGGAGGAGCGCATGAACCAGCCGACACCGGATGTAGCGCCGTTTCGCTACTACGTGCAAATGGTTCTGCCGGCCGTCTACGGCGACGAGCTGAGCTATTACGAGGTGCTTGCCAAGGTGACCGAGAAGCTCAACGAGGTGATCGAGAACCTGAACAAGCAAGGCCAGAACGTGCCCGATCTGGTGGTGTTCTACAACCAGCTGAAAGCGCGGGTGGACGCGCTGGAAAACGAGGTGGACGCGATCAAGAACGGCGAGTACGTGCATCTGTACCTCGATTCCATCATAAACTGGATCGACGCGAACCTGCAATGCCTGGTGTCGCGCATCGTGAAGTTCGTATGCTTCGGACTGGGAGACGACGGGCATTTCAAGGCGTACATCCCCGCCACTTGGCAGTTCCTGCAGTTCGACACGGGCATGAACCCGGACGACTCGACCACGTACGGGCATCTCATCATCAAATGGTAAAGGAGAGAATCATGGCAGAATCCACGAAGAACATGACAGTTAGCGCAGGAAGCGCGAGCGCCAGCGTGACCGCCACCGTGACCGACCAAATGCCCGGCGTGCCGTGTCCTGCGACTCCGGGATACACGTACACGGGTATGCGCTACGTACCCGTGTTCGCAGACCCGCCGGAGTGGTCTAGCGCGAACAGCTACGAGCCGCTGGAGATAGTCACACACGAGGGAAATTCGTATACGTCCAAGACGTTCGTCCCGGTCGGCATCGACATCGCGGATCCACAGTATTGGGTGCTTACGGGGAACTACAATGCGCAGATCGAACAGTATCGGCAGGAAGTCTCGGCAATGCAGGGGCAGGTGACGCAGAACAAGGACGATATCGAGGGCTTGAAGCAGCAAGCCTCAGGTTTCGTTGACGATATCGAGGGCTTGAAGCAGCAAGCCTCAGGTTTCGATGACGAGATCGCCGCACGCAAGAAGGTGTACGTCACCTACAAGGACTTCGGGGCCAAGCTCGACGGCGTGACGGACGATAGCGCCGCTATCGTCGCCGCGCACGAATACGCGAACGCTAACGGTGTTCCCGTCGTGCAGCACGGCGGTAAGGTGAAGTGCAATTTCCAGACCGAAGTCAAGACCTCGTGCCTGCTAGATATGGAGTTCGTGCTGCTGGCGGACTCGCCTCAGCCCGTGTACTCGATCGAGGCCGACGACGCGCAGACCTTCACGTTCTCGGGGAGCGTCACGGCCGATTCCGTCACCAGCCCCGATGCCAGGCTGAACGGCTGCTTCGCGTTGATCCAGAACGAGAACGACGGTTGGAACCTGGGGGCTCGAGAAGGGACGGGGGCGACGGTCTACCATCGGGAAGTCAAGGCGTACGACAACGCGGGAATGCTCATCACATCGCCGTTCTACATCCCGAACACCGGAACGTTCACGTGCTCCAACGTTCATTCCCTTTGGGAACGGCCAGTGGAGTTCGCCGGGGCTACCATCACGTACGACAATTCGGAGAAGGCCAACGTTCCGAATTTCCTGCGCGTGCGTAGAAACAACACTGCAGTCAAGGATATCACGTTCAATCCGCTGTCCGTTCCGCCTGCGAACGCTGCTTCTCTTGTAAGCAACGGGTTAATTTTCGTCACCGCTTGCGCAAACGTTAAAGTAAGCAATATCTCGGGAAATAACAACTCGTCAGACAACGAAACCGCTCACGCATCTTACTTCAGCTATATCATCGGGTTCAACAGCACGTTCAACTGCCATGTTGACAACATGCTCGGAGTAGGAGGCTGGGGTGTTGTCGGGAACGACTGGTGCGACTGCATGACTTACTCTAACTGCGTGTTGAACAGAGTTGACAACCATTTCGGAGCATTCGGAACTTACAATCTAACAAATAGCAAACTGACTGGAATCTGTACGTTCACGCTGCCGTACGGAAACGCGAACGCAGTTATAAGCAACGTTGATATGTTCCCGCGTGCTATAAAATACTCTTGCATCGACTTTAGAAAAGACGTGAAGCTAGCATTTCAAGGGACTTTGTATATAAACAACTGCACATTAAACGAGCCAAATTCTAATCGAGGAAACACCTTTATAAATCCTGTTAAAAGCGTTTCTTCTGGTTCACAACCAGACGTAAAGCCAAGAATCGTAATAAACGGCCTGTATTACAACACAACTCGCCAATTCTGTTTTTCGCCGGCAGGTATGGCGCTCAATTACTCTATTAACGGATTCGAAGGCAACTTCAGCATGTGGGGAGACCCGAACGTCAAAATGTCAAATTCCATATGCTGGAACATGGACACGAACGGATTGTTGACACCTAACACGGCCATCCACCTCGATAACTGCACGCTCAACAAAAAAGAAACGACCCCTGCCACGGACTGGTTCTTCACTGGCGAGTTTATAATCGCGAATTGTAAAATCAACAATGCTTTCATATGCAACACTAACGACAGTCAAGCTAAGCACCTAGTAACCGGATGCATTTTCAAAAACGGCGAGACCGTTAGCGGAAAGGGTTCGGTCAGCTTCGTCGGATGCGTGATCGACACGGTTCCAACATTGGCGCATTACAATTCGAAAAGCTGTTTCGGCATTGCGGATGTTGAAAAATAGGAAGCGGTGGTGCTTCGATGGATTTCATCATAACCGAGCATTTTGCCGAAGACGCGATGATCAGGACTATTCAAACCATCAACAGCGGTATTTCGAGCGAGCAGACAATCACGCTTTCATTAGACAATTCGTTTTGGATCGGAAACGCATAATGCCTAACGATCCTACAGGCGGTGGAAACCCCAACTTCTTCAAGACCTTCAAGGGGGCGTACGTTCACGCCCCCTCCCCCGAAGCGATGTTCACCAGCGAGCGGGTCATGCTGTCCTGCGTGAACGACGTGCAGTTCCAAGGCGATTGCATGATCATGAACTACACGCCGGGCGCGACGCTCACGACGCTGCCTCCGGAATGCCGGCCGTCGACCGAAGTGCGGATTCCCGTGGTAGTAGATACTAACGTGGACGTGCTTTCGATTCAGACGAACGGCGCGGTTTCCCTGAACGCCTCCACCGACGGCATGGTTTATCTCGCGGGGGCTTCGTTCAACATAAGCGCCAATTGGTATTCTAATTAGGAGGAATCAATCATGGATGTTAACGACATTGTTACTCTTATCGGTAGTCTGGGCTTCCCTATCGTGGCTTGCGTGGGCATGTTTTACCTGTACAATCGTACTCTTAAGGACTTTACTAGCACACTTAACGACATTGCGAGCGAGATTAAGGAGCTACGGGAAGAACTTAAAGAGCTGATCAAGAATGCTTAGGGGCATCGACATATCGAACTGGCAAGCAGGGTTGGACGCGGATGCGGTGTTTCCCAACGTGGACTTCGTGATCTGCAAGGCTACCGAAGGGGTCGGGTTCGTCGACGGCTATTGCGACGGATGGGTGCAGTGGTGCCGGCGGAACGGCAAGCCCTGGGGGTTCTACCACTTCGCAAACGGAAACTCCCCGGCAAAGGAAGCGGCGTTCTTCATAAACAACACGAGCGACTACTTCGGCGAAGGCGTTCCGGTGCTCGACTGGGAGGGCGGCCAAAGCGTTGAGTGGGTCAACGAGTTCGTGAACATCGTCCACGATCAGACCGGAATCTGGCCTTGGGTCTACGCCAACCCCTGGCGCTTCAACCAGGGCGGCGTGGAGCCTAACTGCATGCGCTGGATCGCGAGCTACCCCGACGTGCTGCGCCCCGGTCTCGACTACGACCCCGGCGAGCCGCCGGAGACGGACGGGCTCGTCGGCTGCTGGCAGTACGCGTCCGACGGGCAGGTGCCCGGATACGCGGGCAACCTGGACGTGAATATTTTCTTCGGAAGCGTCGGCGCGTGGTCGGCGTACGCGGGTGTCCCATCTTCGGGACAACCTGACCCGTCGCCTTCGCAGTCGGTTTTGGAGAACGATAGATTCCGCGTGACAATTCAAGAGAAGTGATGTATGATGGTCATGCGCCGGAAAGCAAGCTATCTTCTGCGTCTGTGGGGCACCCGGTGAAACGGGCACGGGCGCATACGGAGACAAGCCCCCTCTGTGATAGTCTTTTCGGTTAGCGCCCTTTGACTTAGCCCCTGTCGCTTGGACATCCATGATGGCAGGGGCTTCTATATTTAAGGGCGAACATTCCAAAGTCAAAGGAGGAAGCCATGAAACTAAAATCTGCCATAACCAAGGCTGACGACGAATCGCCAGGAATTAAAGACATTATCGGATATGTAGAATATACCGTGACGAGCGAAGATGATTTGTACGAGCTTTTCATGATCGACGAGGTTGTAGAAGCTGGTTACTTCCTTGAGCCGTATGTTATAGTTCCCGAAACGATCCGCCACGAGTCCAAATCGCCTTCCAGGGATAACTACTGATGGCCAAATACTGGGACATATCCAAGACGCTTTCGTACAACTGCCTCTTCAATTTCATCTACGGAATCCGAGGCGCGGGCAAGACGTACACGGGGCTGCAGCATTACGTCAAGCGCTACCTGCGCACGGGAAGGCGTTTCATGTACCTGCGCCGCACGGAGGAGGAGTTGAAGAACCTGACCACCCGCAAGGACGGACGGCTCTTCAACCACGTGCAGAAGGAGTTCCCAGGCCACGCCCTGTGGGCAGAATCGAACATCCTGCATATCGATAAGGAGATATGCGGCTACGCGCAAGCGCTGTCAACGGCGCGCAAGCTCAAATCCGACGCGCTGGACAACGTGGACACGATCCTGTTCGACGAGTTCGTCATCGACAAGGGGTTCCAAACGTACCTTCCCGACGAGGTGACGGCATTCCTCGAACTCTATGAGACCATCGCCCGCCCTGGATCTCGAGATTACGACGTAACCTGCATGTTCTGGGGAAACGCGGTGACCTCGGCGAACCCCTACATGGACTACTTCAAGCTGGAGCTTCCCTACAAGACGGACGTATGGAGGCGCGGCGAGTTCCTGACGCAGATGGTAGCGCCGCCCGAGCTGATCGAGGCGAAGAAGGGCACGCGCTTCTACCAGGCGATAGCGGGCAGCGACTATGCGGCCTATGCGGCCGAGAACAAGTGGTTGCGCGACAACCCGAAGTTCATCGCGAGAAAGGGCAAGAATGCCGAATACCAGTTCACGCTCCTTTACTACGACGATGCTATCGGAATATGGCGCGACAACCGAAACGGTTGCTATTACGTGTCGGAAGACGTTGACCGCCAGTGCCGCCACGTGTTCGCCGCCACGACGGAAGACCATGAGCCGAACACTCTGCTGCTCAAAGGTTTCAAATCCTCGCCCCATTTGGCTAACCTGAAGAAGGCGTACGACATGGGGTGCGTTAGGTACGAGTCCATGAAGCTCAACAACTGGTTCAGGGATATAGTTAGGATGGGATTGTGATGGCGCGGGAGATAGTGCCGCAGCTGGGCGGTAGAAATTGCGTTTACACCTATATGGGCTGGTCGCTGATAACCGCGCCCGATTCGCTGCAGTACAAGCTTCGGGCGGATGCGGGTGAGAACTATGATGCAGAGGGATTCGCCATCATAGAAGGAAGATACGTGATCGCGTGCACCGAGGCGTTCGGGGGTGTCGGAGACTACGTGGATTTCCAGCTGGACACGGGGCTGATATTGAATTGCATCATCGGAGACGTTAAATCGTCGGGAGACCCTAATTACAGCGAATGGGGGCATCTTTACCCGCCGAATTCGATTAGCGTGATAGAATCGGTTGTGGAGTACTCGAAATGGTATCCTAGCCATGCTAACCCCGGAACGCCGGGATGCAAGCCGGAATGGGCTGGAAACGTCGTTCTCGCGTTGAACTACGGAAACTACTGGGAAATAGATCCGCCGGGAGGAATCGATATGGCGAGCGTGATCATAATCAGCGCCACTAAGAAAGGCGGCGTTGAGAACGCCTACATTGGGACTATAGGCAACGACGGCTATATATACTTCAACGATATAGACTTCTACAGATTCAAGAATGTCGGGACGTGGGAAGACAACGTATACGTTCTGAACCGCACTCGCCGCTCTTGGACGAAGACGACGATGTTCACCAAGATCAGCGCTCAGAACCTGAACTCCGGATCGGGAAGCATGGCACCGGGCGGATCGGGCGTTGAGGGCGCGTGTCTGTGGGCTGTCGGGATCGCCGACGACAACAGCCACGGCTACGACCAGCCGACGCGGGACGGAGGGGTCGACTTCGACTGCTCGAGCCTTGTGTCCTGGGCGTTCCGCGAGAACGGATGGGACGTTCCGTTCCCCTCCCCCTCCACCTACAACATGTCCAGCGTGTTCACGGGGCTTGGCTTCAAGAGGTACAACGGCAACCCGGCAGCGTCCGACTTGGTGCGCGGGGACATCGTTCTGTTCGAGGGCGACATATCGGCGGGCACCGGGCACGTGGAGCTGTATCTCGGAGACGGTATGCTCGTGGGCGCGCATATCAACGAGTTCGGGGGCGTGGCCGGAGGGCAGCCGGGAGACCAGACCGGGAACGAGATATCGATCGGCGGGTATTACAGGAGCTGGAACTGTTGGCTGAGATGGGAGGGTTAGGGTGTTGTCGCATTATATTGCACTTGTAGTGGGCACTATGTTAGGTATCGCTATTATGTGTCTGGTGAGCGGTAATAAATGAACGTTGTTCATTAATTCGAATTATCGCAAAAATTATCACTTGCTTGTTCTATAATACAGTTGTAGGGATAAGTCGAAGGGTGAATGGAGGAATTGACATGTTTCTAGGGCTTCCGGGATTTGCGTGGTTCGTGATCGGCGTTATCGTGGTGGCAGTGCTGGTCACAGTGGCGAATTGGTATATCATGTACTGCGTGTTCGACTGGGCAGTGCATCATGTGAAGCATGTTTGGTTGGAGGAAGACTGAATGAAGATGCACGAGGAACAAATAACAGCATGTCTGATTGTGGCGGTCATCTTGGCCGCCTTCCTTATTGTCAAACTGACAGCGCATTGATGAACGATGTTCATTAATTGTACAAACCACGTGCAACATGAAAGTGGCACTTGAC
>OAWV01001474.1_pt1 | contig 10722 bp, 7 predicted proteins | sample 1495551 | NCBI WGS metagenome assembly OAWV01 (sample SAMEA2580245, study PRJEB22360) | human gut metagenome | biome: human gut; feature: human-associated habitat; material: faeces | place: Denmark | collected 2008/2010 | reverse complement strand
TCCCTTAAATAAAGGACTTTTTGAATATGCGATTCACTCAAGTGTCAAACTCCCGGCGGTTTTGTTCAGAATTTTGAGAACCGCAGAGAACTGAAGAAAAGCAGATTGGACAAGCCGGATTTCTTTTCCCGAGAGGTTCGGTTTTTTCGGTTCTTTTAAAATTACAGAGAAGCTGATGTTTTGAGAGTGCCGGGGTGTCAAATGTCACGTTTATTTGTGAAAATCGCAAAAAAGACGGCGACAGCCTGAGGAATTATGTTATAATTTTGAATAGTTAATGGAGGGAAAATAATGAGTTATGCGATAGAGATGCTCAACATCACGAAGGATTTTCCAGGCATCCGCGCCAATGATGACGTAACTCTTCAAGTAGAGGAAAAAAGTATTCATGCTCTCTTGGGAGAAAACGGGGCAGGAAAATCAACGTTGATGTCGATCTTGTTCGGTCTGTATCAGCCGACCCGCGGCACGATTAAAGTCCGCAGCCAGGAAGTCAAGATCACGGATCCGAATGTCGCCAACAGCCTGGGGATCGGGATGGTGCATCAGCATTTTAAATTGGTTGAATGCTTTACGGTAACGGAAAATATCATTTTGGGCATGGAGCCGAAAACAAAGTTTTATACGACGGACATCAAGTCGGCGGCGCAGCGGATTCAGCAGCTCAGTGAAATGTATGGATTAAATGTCGATCCGTATGCGAAAATCCAGAATATTTCCGTTGGGATGCAGCAACGGGTAGAAATTTTGAAAATGCTTTACCGCAATGCGGATATTTTAATTTTTGATGAGCCGACCGCGGTGCTGACGCCGCAGGAAATCCATGAGCTGATGGAGATCATGCGCAATCTGACAAAGGAAGGCAAAACAATTATTTTAATCACGCATAAATTGAAGGAAATCAAGGAAGTCGCCGATGTCTGTACGGTTTTGCGGCGCGGCCGGTGTATGGGAACCATTCAGGTAGCAGAAACCTCGGAAGAGGAAATGGCAAAGCTGATGGTTGGCCGGGAAGTGGATTTCGGCGTTGAAAAACAAGTCCAGCAGGCCGGAAAAGTCGTGTTGGAAATCGATCATTTGAAGGTTAAAAATTCCAAGGGTCTTTTAGGCGTGAAGGATTTCAGTCTGCAGGTTCGCGCCGGGGAAATCGTCGGCGTCGCCGGCATCGACGGCAATGGTCAGACGGAGCTGGTCTATGCGCTGACCGGTTTAACCAAAGCCGAGGACGGCAAAGTGCTGCTCAACGGCAAAGACATCACGCATAGTTCGATTAAGCACCGGATTGAAGCCGGAATGGGGCACATTCCGGAAGACCGGCATAAGCATGGTCTGATTCTGGATTTCAAGCTGAAAGAAAATATGGTCATCCACAGCTACAATCAGGCACCGTTTGCGAAGAACGGACTTTTGCAGATCCCGGCTATTGATAAGAAAACAGAAGAATTGATTGAAATGTTCGATGTCCGCAGCGGCCAGGGACGGGAAACGATCACCCGCAGCATGTCCGGCGGCAATCAGCAGAAAGCGATTATCGCCCGGGAGATCGACCGCAGTCCTGAACTGTTGATCGTCGTTCAGCCGACCCGCGGATTGGACGTCGGGGCGATTGAATACATCCATAAACGAATTGTTCAGGAACGGGATAACGGCAAGGCCATTCTGTTAGTTTCATTAGAGCTGGACGAGATTTTGGCCTTGTCTGATCAGATTGCAGTCATGTTCAACGGCGAGCTGACAGGCTGGGTCAAAGCCGAGGAAACAGATGAAAACGAGCTGGGCTTAATGATGTCCGGTTCAATCCGAAAGGGGGTCGGCGAAGCATGAAGAAACGAGAAAAACTGACAGCTCCGCTGATTGCGGTTTTATTGGGTTTGTTAGTCGGCATGATCATCGTCATCGCCAGCGGCAAATCGCCGGTGCTTCTGATCTCAGCGATCATCAAGAGCTTCTGCGGCTTTGATATCCTGAATCCGGGGCCGATTAATCCGCGGTATTTCGGCGAATTTATCGTCTTCTCGATGCCGCTGATTCTGACGGGTTTGGCGGTCGGCTTTGCTTACCGCACAGGATTGTTCAATATCGGCGGGGAAGGTCAGGTCATGGTCGGTGCGCTGGCAGCGACCGTTGTCGGAATTCTTGTCCCGCTGCCGCCAGTGCTGCATGCGATCGTCTGTCTGATTGCCGGCGGAGCAGCCGGCGCGCTGTGGGCATTTTTGCCGGGTTTTCTGAAAGTAAAGCGGAATATTTCGGAAGTGGTCACGGCGATCATGATGAACTACGCGGCGCTGTATTTCTGCAACTACATCTTAAAAGCACTGCCGGGATCCACACAGACCCGCACCGTTGATCTGCCGGCCTCGGCTCTGATCAAATCGGATTTTCTCAAGCAGATCACCAACAATTCGCGTCTGCATTGGGGTATCCTCGTCGTTTTTCTGGCAGTTATCGTCTATCATATCATCATCGAGAAAACAACGTTCGGCTACAGTCTGCGGGCGACCGGCTTCAATGCCGAGGGTGCGCGCTATGCCGGCATGAAGGTGGAGCGCAATGTCGTCTATGCCATGATGATTTCAGGCGTAATGGCGGGATTGGCCGGCGCAATTATGGTTTTAGGCACCTTCGGTTACGGACGTGTGCTGAACACGGCTGAAAACTATGGCTTTGACGGAATTGCGGTAGCCTTGGTCGGCGGATGCAACGCGATCGGCATCTTCTTTGCCGGCCTGCTGTTTGGCCTGCTGAAGGTGGCTCAGCCGCTGATGCAGTCGATGCAGATTCCGAAGGACATCGCGACGATTATTTCTTCCACGATCATCATGCTGGTAGCCATGCAGAACGGCATTATCTACATTATGAACCGATTGCCGAAAAAGAAGGAAAACGCTGAGAAAGGAAGTGAACAGGCATGAGTTTATTTTATAACATGTTTACCATCACTCTGATGATCTCAGCTCCGATTATTATCGCGGCGTTGGGCGGACTGTTCAGCGAGCGCAGCGGCGTTGTCAACATTGCTCTGGACGGCATCATGCTGGTCGGCGCCTTTGTCACCGCGGCGGTCGTCGTCGTGCTGGATCCAAGCGGAGCCAACAGCAAAACCGCGATTCTGATCGGCTTGGCGGCCGGCACCCTTGCCGGAATGGTGTTTTCATTGCTGCATGCCTATGCGAGCATTGATTTGAATGCCGATCAGACCGTTTCCGGTACCGCTTTGAACTTGCTGGCGGCGGGCATCACCGTTTATCTGTGTCAGATTTTCTTCAATCAGCAGCGGACGCCGGCGTTTATCCGCGGCATTACCCGGATTGACGTACCGGTGCTGAAGGATATCCCGGTGCTGGGTGAAATGTTTTTCAAGCAGGTGCATCCGACGTTCTATCTGACGATTGTTCTGGTGTTTGTAACCTGGTATGTTGTATTTAAAACACCGTTTGGTCTGCGCATGCGCTCGTGCGGTGAATTCCCGCAGGCTTCAGCCTCCATGGGCATCAATGTCCGCAGAATGCGTTATTTCGGGGTTTTGGTTTCCGGGGCGCTGGCGGGTTTAGCGGGCGGCGTCATGGTTTTAACCCAGGACGTTCAGTTTACCGTCGTTACGGTCCATGGCTTTGGCTTCATCGCGATCGCGGCGCTGATTTTTGGCAAGTGGAATCCATTCGGCGTTCTGGGTGCCGGCATGTTCTTCGGCTTCTCCCAGACGCTGGGCTTTTATGCCAAGGATATTCCGTTTTTGGCCACATTGCCGACAGAATTCTTCAGCATGTTCCCGTATGTTTTGACGATCATCGCGCTGGTCATTTTTGCCGGCAAGTCGGTGGGGCCGAAGGCATCGGGTGAAATTTACGATACAGGCAAGCGTTAAACAGAATCCGGTTGAAACAATTCAGCCGGATTTTCTTTTTCTCTGCCGGATTCTGGTATAATAAAAATAACGAAGTTGTCCGGATCAGCATTCCGGAAGATAGAAAGAGGAAATTTATGCAGATCGAAGAAATTAGAAAACAATGGCGTCAGATCATGACGGCGAAGGAATTAAAGCAAGTTTCCGAACTGCTGCGTCAAAGTCCTGAACGGGATATCCTGATGCAGCGGGGAAAGGAATTGTGCGCGCATACCTTTGTGTTTGACCATCCATGGGATATGGAACGCTGCCTGACCCCGCATACCTTGGAAACAATGAAGTGGAATCAGGTATTCAACGAAGATGAAGAATGGACGTTTATGCTGAACCGCATGGATTATTGGTCGGTTCTGGCAAAAGCCGCGCTGATCAGTCAGGATACGCGATATCTGGATCAGGCTAAAGATTTCCTGCTGGACTGGATTGCGCAGCATCCGCAAATGGAATACAGTCTGTCAACGCGAACGCTGGACACGGGAATTCGGATCGTCAATATGCTGGAATGCGCGATGCTTTTAGAAGTGTCGGAAAAACTGACCGAAGAAGAACTGCGGCAGATCTTAAACAGTGTTGATCAGCAGATGACGTATTTAAAAGCCAATTATATTGAAAAATACACGCTGAGCAACTGGGGCAGTATCCAGACCTGCGGGGTGATCGTCAGCTGCGCTGTGATGGGGAAGAATCCGGAAAATGATGAGATTTATCGCTGGGCGCTGAAAGAACTGGAAACGCAGATGCAGATTCAGATCGGCGCCGACGGCATGCTTTGGGAACAGTCGACCATGTATCATGTGGAAGTTCTCAACAATCTGCTGCGGGTGTTGGAGTATGCCCGGTTCTATCCGATTCCGCTCGCTTCGCGGATTCAGGATAAAGTCCATGCGATGGCGCGCGCTTTAATGCATATGATGATGCCGGATCATCAAATTGAAACCTTTGGGGATTCGGATCGGGTCAATGCCGAGGACGTCATGAATCGGCGCGCTGTTTTATTTGACGACCCACAGCTGCATGCGATGGGCAGCGACGTGTGCAACAGCGATTTGCTTGTCAACGGCGGAATGCCGGTCTGGCGCAAGCTGCAGACGATACCGAAGCAGCTTCCGAAGACGTTGCTTTATGCGGGGGAGGACTGCGGCATCACCGTGCGCCGGAGTGATTTTGGACAGCAAGCGGAATGGATGATGGTCCTTAACGGAGAACTGGGCAGCGGACACGGCCATTCTGATAACCTGCATTATTCCCTTGTTCACCGCGGTGTCCCGTTTGTCATTGATCCAGGCCGTTTTACTTACCGTGAGGATCATCCCGTCCGCGTTGAGCTTAAAGGCATGAGCGCTCACAATACGGTAGTTTTGGATGATCAGCCGGGCAGCATTCCGGATTCCAGCTGGACCTATCAAAAATTTCTGCGGCCGCTGGCCACCGTTGTCCGCGATACGCCGCAGGCATTGTATTGGGAAGGCGGCGTGCTGACACAACAGCCGCAGATGACGCATATTCGTAAAATAATCATGCTGCCGCAGGGATGCTGGCTTATCTGCGATGAGATTTTCTGTGAGGGTGAACACAATGTAGTCAGCCGGATCCATCTGGATCCGCAGACTGAGGTTCATGGCAGGCAGCCGGATTGGCAGCTGAAGCACGGAAATGTTCAGCTCAACTATCGCCATAAGGGCTTGCCGCTCAGCGTGAAAACAGGGCCATGTTCGCTGCGCTACAACGAATTACTGGAACACGCGGTCTTTGTCAGTGAGGGAGTTCTGCACGGCCAGCTGTTTCAGGATGAAGTGTTTTATGGCGATGATTTCCGGTTGGAACAGGCTGAAGTCGTTCAGCCAGGCCGAGGAAAACTGCCGGAAGAGGAAGTCAGCGCATGGCGGTTTGTTCGAGGAGAGGAAAGCTTCACCTGCGTAATCTTTCATCAGCAAATCTATCGCGGTAAAAAGATTTTGTATTGCGAAGATTTGCCGCTGCATAATCAAGCCTGTTTGATTATTCAAAGGGCAGGCTTGAAAAAGCTGATCCGGCTGAAATAATGGTTGGAATCAGAAAATATGAATTAACTCAGAAATCAAAATGTCTGTAAAGAAAGGTGCGGCTGAAACGCGGCGTCTTTACCATTCTGCCGCTTATGAGTGCGGTCTGCGGACCGCTGAATGCCGGATTTTCTTAATCCCTCTGCATCAAGATAATCTTGCTTTTCAAAGCTCTTCTTGGATAACAATAACTAACCCTGTTTCGTTAATGTGTGTTCCGTCCTACTTTTATAGCTCTTTCCCATTAAGGAAGAAAGTGACTGCAGTCAGCAAAAATATAATTCTCACTCGAACAGGGTTAAAGATAAAAAGGCAGACAGGCAAAGCGACAAACAAGGCTTTATCAGTCTGCTTCATTGAATAAGAAATGCCAGCGCTGCCCCAAACTGAACAAAAACTGAAAAGATCACAGCTCTTTCTTTCCGTAAAAGGAACAAGGACATTCCTAATGTTTCTGTATTACTCTAATTGTATACTTTGTAATTTAAAAGCCGTCGATCTTCGTAGTTTCGACGGCTTTAATGAGGATATAGAACTTTTTCCAGATTCGATGAAATTGGCGGTATTTTCTGTCGGCGGGCAGTTTCCAGCTCCTTAACGAGGCAGGGGAACCGTTTTTTAAGTCATGCAAATCTATTCCGCAATCATCGGCGCCCGTAGAAGAGATCAGGTCTGGCCGGTCATGATCAAGGATTAGCGTTGAGCCGCTGTTTCGCCGCAAATTTTTCTGTCCTAGCTCACCGTTTTTTTCAACTTATCCGTTTCGTTTTTTGCCGCTGTTTCTTTTGACCGTCACCAGCGCCGTGCATCCCAGAAGCCCGGCCGCCAGCAGCGCCCAAAGCCAGACACTGCTTAAAGCGTTCGGCTGCGAAGCCGCGGAAGAATGGACAGTCAGGGTTATCGTGAAAGCTGCATCATCCACAGTATAAGTGATGGCAGCCGTGCCCTCTTTCAGCGCCTTGAAGGTGCAGGTATCGCCGCTTGCGGTCATTTCCAGCAGGTCGCTGTCACAGCTCCAGACCCCGCCCGCAGGGACTGGCGTCCAGCTCACCGTTTCTCCCGTCATCAGCGTATAGCTCTCGGGCAGACCCGTGACTTCGGCGCTGGCCTGAACCTTGAATACGGCGTAAGGGGACAGGCTGGAGAAGGTGCCGGCGGCCATGCCGTTTTGGACGGTAACCGTCCGGCTTTCCAAGACTTTTTCATGGCAGTGGAGAATCTCAACGGTCTGCCCGCTGTACGTTTCTCCCACTGGAATTTCTACTTGAAGCTCACCTTTATACTTACCCGATTTCAGGCTGAGGTCAAAAAGTATAATCAGCTCGCCTTTTTTCTGCCGCTCGCGGATGCCGTCGCACCCGTCGCAATCTCCCTCAAGGTGCGGCAGCTTATCTCCAGCCTCCAGAACCGCGCCGTCTGTGAATAAGCCGCTCACCCGCACGCCGGAAAGATCGGTCAAGGTCTGGTCGGTATAATCCAGTGCATGTGAAACGCTGTTCTTTTTCTGGAATGCGGCGGTAACCACGGTCGCCTGCGCCGGCATTGTAAAGGTTGTGCTGAGGCTGCCTGAATTGGTAAAACGGCCTCCGTTTGAGGAGCTCCAGCCGGCAAATTCATAGCCAGCGTCAGCCTGGGCCTGCAGGAAAACCGGCGATTCCGCTGGGTAGCTGCCGTTAGTTCCCGTTATGATCGTTCCGCCCGCGCCGGCCTGAATGGTCAGGCTGTAAACGGGGTCAGGAGCCGGATCGGCATTCGCCGGCTGGGATTTCGTGACCTTTACCTGCGCGGTTCCGCTTTGCTTTGTATCAAACATCGAAGTGGCCCGGATCGTCAGCACATCCGCACTTTCATCCGGACCGACGGTCATCAACCCCGCTGTGTCGATCTTCGTTTTCGCTGACCGGCTGCCCTCTACCGTCCATTGAACACGGTTATCCGCGCCGCTCACCACCGCTACGCTGACGCGGAACTGGTGCTGCTTGCCCTGACTGACGGTAACACTTGCAGGACTCACCGTTAAGCCTGTGACCGCGGGCGGCAGGACCGTAACGCTTGTACTAGCCTTCACCTTACCCAACAAACCATTTTCATGGACACTTTCCGCCTGAATAGTGAGGGTATCCGCACTTTCATCGGCGCCCACGCTCAGGCGGCCCATTGCGTCGATCACCGTCTTGCTTGAATGATTGCCGCTCACCGCCCAAATGACCGTATCCTCAACCGGACAATCCGAAGTACTGACGTTCTTAACATCAGCGTCAAACTGCAGTGTGCCGCCTTTTTCAACGGTGGAAGCCGATGGCATGATCTCTACGCCTGTCACACCCGCGACAGTCAAGGTGCCGATCCTCGCCTGCACAGATTGGTTATGCTCTGATTCCTCACTTTTGAGCTTGATGTCATAGATTCCCGGAATCAGGTTCATAAAATTCAGTCCTCCCACACTGAAAGTAGGCGTATCATTGTAGGCGTTGATCTGACCGGACATCAATACTTTATCGCTGATTGTTACTGTATACGAAATCGTTTCCGGATAGCCCTCCTTACCACTTATCAGCATCAGCTGCAAGTCCGCAGAATCACCCGCATATCTTGCTGAATGATTGTTATCGGCGAACACCGGCTTATACTTCTCGATATGTGCTGTGCCCAGAGTGAGATCAAACCCCTCAATTCGCTCATTACCCGGGGAGGATAGTTTAATCGGATAATCCCCCGCCGGCAGGCTGTTGAGGTCGGCAGCAGAGAGATATTGAGTAAACTTCTTTCCATCTTTTACGCCAAAATTCACCTGCCAGGTAAACGCTAATGATCCGATGGAATGAGTAACTTCGACACTATCTTCTTTTTCACAGAGCAAGCTGTAAATGACGTGCCTGTCACCGACATCCTTCACCTTGGCAGTGAAATCCTCGCCGCCATTGCCGCTAATAGCTACAACTTTCAGCTGATACTTCTCGATATGCGCTGTCCCCAGTGTAAGATCGAACCCCTCGACTTGATCATTCCCCGGGGAGGATAGTTTGATCGGATAATCCCCTGCCGGCAGGTTGTTGAGGTCGGCAGCGACCAAAGTCTGTTTGTATTGGCCAGAAGAAATATCGTCAGTAACCCTTACCTGTCCGATGGAATACGTCACTTCAATACTTTTGGGTATGTCGGGTGGTAACCTGAAATCGACATCCCTGTTACCGACGTCCCCTACTTTAGCGGTGAAATCCGCGATGCCGTTGCCGCTAGTAATATCAACTTTCGGCTGATACTTGCTGACGATGATGTCGTGGGAAAAAGTGTCCCCTCTGCCGTCGTCATATTGAACATTCAGTGTAACAGTATTTTTCCCTGCGGTTGTAAACGTATAGTCAGAAACTTTAGTATTTATGCCCTCTGTCTTTGTGTTGTCAGGCCATGTCCAAGTCCACCGGGTCACGGACTGGCTATGGAAGCTGTCGGTGTCCGGTCCGGTGAAGGTCACACGTTCCCCCACCCGTGGGTTTTGTGGTTCCCATGTAAAGCCCTCGTCCTCAGCGAAGGCCGTCATGGGCAGCAGCATCAGCACAAATAGTGCTATCCGTGTGATCAGCCTGATTTTCCTCATTCCGTTCATTTGTTTCTCCTCCTTTGCCGCTAGAGCGCCGTCTGGCGATCCTATAAAACAGCGGGCCGAGGGATGTTTGTCTTGCCTAGGCAGTAGGCAAGACAAGGGGTACCCCTTGGGCGCAGCCTTTAGTTTCACGAAGGACGCTTTTCGGCTCCCGTGATTTTATGTAATTTCATTATCGCAATTTTATCGCTTGGAGGCCATCGAAAAAGCCTAAGCCGTTCCCCCGCAGCCTGAGCCGGTGTTATTGGCCGCAGGACAGCCGCTTTCCATGATATAATGACCTTGACAAGTTATCAATTCGATGATTCATCTTGCGGAAGGGAGGAAGAAACATGCTGGCTGTGATCTGCGACGATCGGGCGGCCGATCGGGAAATCCTGCTCGGGTTTTGCGCCCGGTACGCGAAGGAAAAGCATCTGCCCATCGCCAATCTGGAGTTTGAAAATGCCGGGGCGCTGCTGAACAGCCGAGAGGCCAGAAGTGCCGACGTGATGTTTCTGGATATCTATATGGACGGGGCGCTGGGAGTCGACGCGGCGCGCATCCTGCGGGGCAAGGGGTATCGGGGAACGCTGGTCTTCATCACGACCAGCACTGAACATTACGCGGACGGTTTCGACGTGGAGGCCGCCCATTATCTCTTGAAGCCGGTCAGCTGGGACGCCTTCTGCGAAGCGATGCGGCGGGTGCAGAACCGGATGCAGATCACGACGCGAAGGGTGCGGGTCATTGTCGGGCGGGATGAAGTGGATATCGATGTTTCCGGGATTAAGTACATCGAGGTTTATGGCCACAAGACTGTGCTGCATACCATTAAGGGCGAGCTGGCGGTGAACCAGTCCTTGTCCGCGTTGGAGAAAGCCTTGGGCGGTGATCCGTTTCTGCGCTGTTACCGCTACTTTATCGTGAATATGGATTTTGTGAAGCGGTTGAACAAAGATGGCCTTCTCATGCAGGACGGGCGGGAAATTCCGCTTTCCCGGGATGGCCGCGCCGCTCTGAAAAGCCGGTACATGGCGTATGTGTTCGCACGGATGGAGGAATGAGAATGGAAGCGATTTTTTCCGAGTATCTCATATGGGTTATTGACATAGCGATGACCATCTTCTTTTGTCTTTATGTCCTCAAAGAACGCCTGCGGGTGCGGACGTCGATCTTGTGCGGACTGGCGG
>OAWV01001466.1_pt1 | contig 10805 bp, 5 predicted proteins | sample 1495551 | NCBI WGS metagenome assembly OAWV01 (sample SAMEA2580245, study PRJEB22360) | human gut metagenome | biome: human gut; feature: human-associated habitat; material: faeces | place: Denmark | collected 2008/2010 | reverse complement strand
GCCGACGGGTCGGCCACCACCTTCCCGATGGGCCGTCCCCCCGCCAGCCGCTCCAGGGCGTCGGCGTGCTCTCCGTCGGTTCTCTGCCGCCCCTCGGCCCGGGCGTCATAGTAGGACTCCGACACCCGGTACCACACTCCGTCCCGCAGCCCCCACAGCCCCAGGGACGTGGGGTTTACCGTACCGTAATCGCAGGAGATGCACCACCGCTCCATGCCGCCCACCGGGACGGGCCTCGCCCAGCTCTCGTCGAAGAAATCGTATACCCGCCCCTGGGCGGCCACCCACTCCCCCAACACAAACCGCCGGTAGAAGGCGCCGCTGAAGCTGCGCGCGTACCGCTCCCGCACCTGAGGCGTCAGCGCCGGGACGGAGTCCGTGGTGAGGTGGGGGAAGAGCGCCCGCCGCTCCTCCGCCTTTAAAATCCACTCCTTGTAAAACCAGTGCTCCGGGTGCTCCGGGTTGCAGGAGAACCACATCCGGCTCCCCGGCACGGAGCACCGGGCGCAGGCCTGCTCCACGAAGGAGCGGGGCATGAGGGCCGCCTCATCCAGCAGAACCCCCGCCAGCGTGATGCCCTGAATCAGGGCCGCGCTTCCCTCGTCTCTGCCGCCAAAGAGGTAGAAGGTGTTCTCCTTCCCGCCCAGCCGTACCGTCAGCCGGTTTTGGGATGCCTGCTCCCTCCACTGGAACCCCAGCGCCCCCAGCGTAGGCAGCACCTCCCGCAGCAGGTTGCGCCGCAGCGCCGTGATGGTTTTGCCGCACAGCCCGAAGGCCATGCCGTCGAAGCAGGCCGTGGCCCACAGGAAGAAGGCCAGCCCCATGCACAGGGTCTTTCCGCTGCGTACCGCTCCGTCGCAAATAACCGCCTCCCGGCTTTGCCCCTCGGCGGAACACCACCAGGTGAGCACACGCCTCTGCTGCCGGGAAAAGGCCCTAAACCGCATCGGCGCTCTCCCGCAGCGCCCGGAAAAACTCCTCCGCCCCGTCCTCCCGGCCGCCGGACAGCTCCACCAGCCGCTCCAGCACGGCCGCCCGATCCACCAGCTTCAGCTCCACCGCGCCGTTTCCGCTGCGCTTGAACTCCTTCAGCGCTCCCAGATCCAGCCCGTCGATCTCTCCTAGCTGTTCTCCGTCCAGGAACGCCAGCTTTACCGCGTCATTTACTCTGCAACCTGCCAGCCGCTCCATCCTCCGCAGCAGCCGTGCCCGCTCGTTCTTCACGCGTTTCCCTCCTCACCTCCACTCCGCATCCCCGAAAAAGTGGCCCATTTCCGTCCACCTTTCTTTTGTGTTTTTACTTTTTGTCTACCAAAAGTCTACCAGAAACGCCTTGGAATCCTTTGGGTTCCAAGGCGTTTTCACTTTTCCCGCTCCCGTATTGTCTACCAAACGTCTACCATAGTAACCTTTTGATTCTGTTTCCCCGCCTTTTATATCTCTATCCCCCGAAATGTGCATTGTTTCCTCCCCTGAAAGGGGCGTTATACGCCCCTCTGGCTCAAAATTCAGAAGGAGGAAATCCAAATGAGAAACCTCAAGCGGGCTCTCAGCCTGGCTCTGGCGGCGATCATGCTCATCGGTATGATGGTTGTCTCCGCCAGCGCTACGGGCCTCGACGACTTTTCCGACAAGGACAAAGTCGTCAACAAGGATGCCGTTTCCATGCTCACTACTCTGGGCGTGATCAACGGCAAGGAAGACGGGTCTTACTTTGACCCCACCGGCAACGTGACCCGTGCCGAGATGGCGAAGATGATCGCCACCGTCCTGAATCAGGGCGCCGATGTGGACGGCCTGTATGTCGGGATGAACACCGGCCTGACCGACGTGAAGGGCCACTGGGCTGAGAGCTACATCAACTACTGCTACAGCCTGGGCATCATCGCCGGCCGCGGCAACGGCAAGTTTGACCCCGCCGCTACCGTTACCGGCAACGAGGCCGCCAAGATGCTGCTGGTGGCCGCCGGCTACGATGCGCAGCTCGAGGGCCTGACCGGCAACGACTGGGCCATCAAGACCGCTTCCCTGGCCTCTACCCTGGGCATCTTTGATGACCTGACCGCTCCCACCGGCGATCCTCTGACCCGCGACAACGCGGCGCTGCTGATCTACAACGCTCTGGACATCGAAATGATCCAGAAGTACGAGAACGGCTACGCCATTGCCTTTGAGGATCACCGTACCCTGCTGTCCACCAAGTATGGCGTTTACAAGGTGGAGGGCGTGGTCACCGGCAACGAGTGGGCCCAGCTGGAGGATACCGACAGCGAGGATTCCCTGGCCACCGGCAAGACCAAGATGGATCACGTAAAGGTCTACAAGTCCACCACCAGCAACACCGTTGTGGGCGAGTATGAGGAGGAGAAGAACCCCGTTATCTTCAACGTGTCCACTCCCGTCGACATGCTGGGTCAGACTGTGACCATGTATGTGCGCAAGACTACCGTTCTGGCCAACTCCGAGGTTCTGGGCGTGTATGTGAACGGCAACAACAACGTGGTCAAGACCACCGCCGACACCCAGGACACCATGAAGGACTTCCTGAAGGGTACCGGCCTGAGCGTGGACGGCGATACCGCCTACTACGTCAACTACGGCGTAATGAAGGACGAGGCTGCCGCCACCAAGGCCATGGGCTTCGAGTCCGGCGACCGCTTCAACAGCGTGAAGGGCAAGACCAACGGCTACGGCGTGGAGCTGACCGCCATCGACAACGATAACGACGGCGAGGTTGAGTACGTGCTGTACCTCCAGGAGACCCTGTCCCAGGTCATCGCCAAGAGCGACTCCAAGGAGACCACCACTCTGAACACCTTCAACTCCAACAAGGCCATTGACAACGAGGACATCGTGACTGAGGCCGACCTGGCTGAGGGCGACCTGGTTCTGACCGTCTCCTACGGCGGCCGCTACTATGTCTCCGAGCCCCAGGTGATCACCGGCCAGATGGAGTCCTATGCTGCCAACAAGGAGAAGGAGCAGACCATCACCGTGGGCGGCACCGAGTACCACCCCTCCTACATCCAGTACAAGGCTGACACCGCCGACAACACCTATGAGTTCGACGTGCTCAAGTGCGACAACGGCGGCGTGGAGTTCGACTCCGACTACGACTTTATCCTGGACAGCAACGGCAACGTCATTGCCTACCGTCCCTCCGAGCAGGGCCTGTACGACTACGCCCTGGTTCTGGACTCCGGCTATGAGCCCGGCGCCTTTGCCTCCGATGCCTCCGGCAAGATCAAGGTCCTGCTGGCCGACGGCACCGAGGGCGTCTACACCCTGAACTTCTCCGCCTCCGCCAAGAACGTGGGCGAGCAGGTTGCTGACGTTCTCACCACTAACAGCCATACTGAGAAATACAGCAAAAATCAGGGCATTCAGGAGCTGAAGGGCTTCCTGGGCACCTCCGACTCCGACAACTCCGCTACCGCCCCCTGGAAGACTCCTGTTGAGACTGGTAATACCGGCGCCTTTGTCAACAAGAACATTGATACGACTGGTACTGCTGGTATCAACGACGCCGACTACAAGGACGGCCGCGCTGCTGGCTATGTCATCGCCTACTCCCTGAACGATGACAATGTGCTGACCATTAAGTCCATCGTGGGCAGCAACGACGAGGTTTCCGCGGTGACCAGCGTCTTCAACCCCGCCGACGTGAAGCAGCAGGCCATGAGCAGCGCCTATGAGACCGGCGCCGCCCGTATCCGCTACAACAGCAACAACAGCCAGATCACCGTAGACAAGAACACTGTGGCCTTCTATTATGACAACAGCACTCCCAGCGATATCACCTACGGCGTGGCTGTCGGCTACAATGAGATGGCTCATGTGGATAACAACAAGATTGTTTCCGCCCGCTTCCTGGACAGCAAGTCCACCCTGGCCTCCACCGTGCTGTTTGACGCCGAGGGCGTGGCCGTGGAGAAGGACTATGCCTTCGTTCTGAGCCGCAGCAGCGTGGACAGCAAGTATGCCACCCTGAACGTGGTTCTGATGGATGGCACTGTGACCACCCTGAAGATCACCCGCGACGACTACAACAGTATCTTCAACACCTCCGACGATTTCAGCATTCCCTATGCCTACACCACTGACGGCAACGGTGTTTCCGACCTGACCAAGCCCAACTTCTCCAGCGATGACAACCAGGCCAGCAACCTGGAGATCGTCCGCGGCTATGCCCGTCAGCTGCGCACCGGCACCGTGGCCCTCTACACCGACAAGACCATGACCAACCTGGTTAACGGTGCTTACGGCGACGGCACCTTCACCTACGAGAACAACATCTGGAACGTGGAGGACGTGGACAACAGCTATGAGAAGGCTCCTGTCGGCTCCTTCTCCGAGAACGTGGGCCGCGAGGTTGTCATGGTCATCGACAGCGACAAGAACATTGTCCGCGCCGCCTACATTCTGAGCACCCTGGACGGCGTGTATGCCGCCAATGCCAACATTACTGTTCAGCCTGCCGCGAACTCCAATATTACCGAGAACCAGGCGCTGACCCTGTCTGTGACCGCCACCGCTCCCGGCACTCTGAGCTACGAGTGGTTCAAGAGCGCTGACAACAGTACCAACACCCCCAACGACGACACCTCTCTGGTCAATGTGGCTGGCTACACCGGCGCCAAGACCAACACTCTGAGTGTTGCCGCCAACACCCTGTCTGCCGGTTCCCACTACTTCTATGTGAAGGTGACCAACACCGAGACCGGCAAAATCGAGAGCGTCGTGGTCAGCAATCTTGCCACTGTGACCGTGGGTACTTACACCGCCAAGACCATCAGCTACAGCACTGCGGATGCCACCAAATTTGCTGTTTATGCCGGCAACAGCCAGACTCCTCTGACCGAGGAGGACAGCCGTTCCGGCAAGCAGGTGACCATCCCCGCTGATGCCACCACCGTTGCGATCCAGAACTCTGACTGGAATGCTGGAGAAAACTACGCCTTTAATGGCAAGAACTACGAAGTGGATTCCGACAAGTGCATCACTGTAAATGTGGGTGATCTTTCTAACGGTGACACCCCGATTAGCTCCAGCAATTTCACTCAGGTGTATAAGGCTACCTATGAGGTTCCCGGCGCTCCCTATACAAGCGCTGCGGCTCCCGATGCCGAGTTCGATGCTACCTCTGTGACCGCTCCTGCGGCACCTGCTGCTGAGACTGGCTACCAGTTCCTGGGCTGGTATGATGCCACCAACAGCAAGGTTTACAAGCCCGGCGCTACTGTGACTCTTGGCGGTAGCGATGTTACTCTGACCGCTGTGTACGGTTCCACCGTCATGGAGGCTAGCGCTAACGATAAGGACGCTTCCAACGGTCTGGCCACCGCGCAGTTTAAGTTTGACATCTCTGCTGACATCAGCGCCAAGATTACCAAGCTGACTGCAACTGCCAGCACTGTTGGCGGTGCGACTCTGGGAGGTGGCAAGGACACCAATTCCGTTGCCTTTGCTTCCAACGAGATTGCCCTCACCTTCACGAGCGATGGCGTTGACCTGAGCGGAGCCGCTACGGGCAATACCATTACCTTTAGCATCACTATCTCCTATGAGGCTGGCGGTACGCTGACCCCTGGTGATATTACCTACACTTACGCCTGATCATATTGAAACATCCCCCCGGGCTATGCCCGGGGGGATGTTCTATTTCACCGCGAAATAATGGTATTTGGTGCCGCTGTAGTTCATATAGGAGCGGTTCCGGCTGTCCTGGGTAACGGCGAAGCCGCCGGCCTGGATCTGGATGGCGGGCGTGCATGGTCCGTTGATGTCCTGATAGAACACTGGCCAGCCGTCTACCGCCAAGCCGCCGCTGATGCTTTCGCCGCCGTTGCTTCCATAGCGGTTGCCAAGCGCCATCTCCACCAGAACCGCTCTGGGCCGGAATCCCAGGTGAATCGTGCGGCTGGCGGCATTGTCGCCGGTATAGGCTCCTGTGCTGATCTCGGCCTTCTCCCGTTCCAGCCGCTCCGCCTGGGCCTTGGCGGCCCGTATGCCTGTGTCGATCCTGGCAAAGTCCTGATTGAAGTCCGTCCGCAAAAAGCTGTCGGACGGCTCCCATTGGTGCAGTTGATAGTGTTCCGTATAATTTGCCATATTTTTTACATCTCCTCCCCACGTAGGGACACCCCACTATCCGCCGCATGCCCAAACCCGGACAGTCTACAGCCGTGTTTGGAGATTCCGTCTACCAAATGTCTACCACCTGAGGCCCTGAAACCCTTCTGGTTTCAGGGCCTCAGCCCTTTTTCCCTGTCAGGATTGTCTACCAAATGCCTACCAAGCAAACCTTTCCATGCCTTCACCGAGTTTTTTAGGTGAAAACGAGCAGATATTTGTACCTATTTCTCCTTTGTAAGGGGCGTTATACTTGACTGAAACGCGCAGTCGTGAGTAGGATGCCCCGAAAGCTCAAAATTTAGAAGGAGGAATTCCAAACATGAGAAACCTCAAGCGGACTCTCAGCCTGGCTCTGGCCTCCGTCATGCTCGTGGGCATGATGAGTGTCGGCGCCAGCGCGGTGAACGCGAGCGATTTCACCGATGCGGATGAGATCGTAAACAAGGACGCCGTTTCTACCATGACTGCCCTGGGCATCATCAATGGTAAGGAAGACGGCAGCTACTTTGACCCCACCGGCAACGTGACCCGTGCCGAGATGGCCAAGATGCTCTGCGTCGCCATCAACGGCGGTGTGGATCCCGTGCTGGGCGTCAAGGACACCCCCACCTTTACCGACATCAAGGGTACCTGGGCAGAGTCCTACATTGAGTACTGCGCCGCCAACGGCATCATCGCTGGCCGCGGCAACAACAAGTTTGATCCTACCGGCACCGTGAGCGCCACCGAGGCCGCCAAGATGCTGCTGGGCGTGCTGGGCTACAACGCCGAGAAGTCCGGCCTGGTGGGCAACGACTGGGCCATCAACACCAACGTGCTGGCCAACCAGAACGGTCTTTACAAGAACCTGGCCAATCTGAACGCCAACACCCTGCTGACCCGTGACAATGCCGCCCAGATGATCTACAATGCTCTGGACGCCAACATGGTTGAGCTGAACGCCGCTGGCAACTACACCACCAGCCAGTACAGCTACACCGGCACCGAGTCCGTCGTGACCGGCACCGAGCGCGTGTGGGTTGTCAAGATCAAGGACAGCTCTGTTAACGATGCCGTCAAGGCTCTGGACGGCTCCGTCTACAACAGCCGTCAGGATGCTATCGACACTCTGAAGGACGCGAACGGTGGCACCACTCTTGATACTGGCAAGTACACTCTGGAGCAGAAGACCCAGAATGTTTACGGCGAGAACACCGTGACCAAGTACGCCGACGAGACCATGGGCCACAAGTACCTGTCCCTGATCACCGACGGCGACGCTGTGCTGACCGACGTGGAGAAGGACAGCAAGGGCACTTACACCCTGTACATGAATGGCATCACCACCAAGGGCCAGTACACCAAGGTCGAAGGTGACTACAGCAACCTGATCGGCCAGAAGGTCGAGGTTCTGTATAAGGACAGCGAGAATGTGTACGGCGTCTATGCCTCCACCGACAGCTCCCTGATCGTGGAGAGCACTGCCGGTAAGGTTGAGGCTGTCAAGAACGGCGAGGTCAAGATTGACGGCACCACCTACAAGGTGGACAGCAATGTGACCACCACCGCTCTCTACACCGGTAAGCTGATTGACGGCCTGAATGTGGGCGGCAACAAGGCCGCCGCTGTGAAGGCTTACGACAATGACGACAACGGCAAGATCGACACCGTTGTTTACGTCCCCTTCACCGCCGCCAAGGTGACCTACGTGGGCGAGAAGTCCTTTAACACCGATGTTAACACCAATGTTAAGTTTGAGGACGTGAACGCTTACGACGACATGGCCAAGAACGACTATGTCATCAAGAGCGACGCCGCCAACACCGTGGATGACACCGATACTTATGTCCTGGCTGAGACGGTCGAGGGCAAGATCGAGGCCACCAAGAGCGACTCCGTCCGCATTGACGGTACCTGGTACAACTATGTTACCACCACTCCCGACAAGGATCTGGCTCTGGACAGCACCGTGAAGGCCGCTGTGCTCAACGGCTACATCGTGAAGTCCGAGGTTGTCACCTCCAGCCACGAGCTGCAGGATTACGCCGTGGTCGTGAAGACTGACACCGATATCAACGGCCCCCAGGCCAAGCTGCTCTTCGCCGACGGCACCACCAAGGTGGTTACCACCGACAAGAAGTACACCGATACTATGGGCCTGGTGACCTACGAGGTCAAGAAGGGCGAGTACGTCCTGACCGAGGCCGTGACCGACAGCGCCGACAAGGCCGGCTTCGACAAGATTGTGACTGGCAAGTATGTCAACAACTCTGGCAAGGGCAAGATTGGCGGCGAGAGCATCGCGGACGACGCCGTGATCTTTGTGAAGGATAGCGCGGACAAGTTCTCTACTATGGCCGGTTCCGACTTTGCCAAGTACAGCACTACCTCTGTGGTGGACAAGAATATCACTGCTTACGCTAACAAGGACAACTCCACCGGTTACAACAGCATTGTCCTGGCTTACGTAGAGCTGAACGCGAAGGTTAACTCCATCACCAGCAACTACGGCTATGTGACCAGCGCCGTGTCCACCACCAAGAACAAGGACGGCGAGACCGTGTCTTCCTTCACCTTCTGGGATGGCGCCACCGAGCACAAGGACATCATGACCGACGAGAAGGTTTCCCTGTCCAAGGGCGACATCTTCACCTACGAGGAGAACAAGGACGGCAGCTACACTGTCACCGAGGTCGACAACCTGCTGCGTACCGCCATCATTGCCTACAACGAGAAGAACGGCGATATCCGCTTCACCGACGCTTCTCTGAGCGACAAGGGCAGCAATGTTAACGCTGAGATCACCGACGATACCGTTATCATCGGCATCAACAGCGACGACAAGGCCGGCGTTGAGGGCGTGGTGCCCACCATCGCCATCGAGACCGCTACCTCCGGTGTCTACCAGGCCAACGCCTACTATGTGATGGGCGCCGGCGACGAGGTGAAGCTGCTGGTGGTTGACACCTACGGCAACATCCCCGCGGTTGACAGCGTCATCACTGTGACGGACCCTTCCAACCTGAACGATGCTTGGAATAAGTATACTGATGTCCGCCTGGATGCCAGCAAGATTTCCAAGCCTGAGAGCGTAAATGTGCCTGCTGGCAAGACTCTGACCCTTACTGGTACTAACGCTACCAACAAGCTCACTGTAACGGTTGAGAAGGGCGCTACTCTGGATGTAAAGGGCGGCGAGTCTGCGGCTACTCTGGATGTTACGGTAAAGGCTGGCGGTGTGATGAATGTCCCCAACGGTAAGCTGATTGGTGGTTCTGACGCTCCCCTGTCTGCTGATGCCGACGTCACCGTTAAGGAGACTTCTAACGGCGGCTGGGAGCTGGGGGCTACCTCTGGCACCATTACCGTGAACAGCAATACCAAGTTTGGCGCTAAGGATGCCATGAATATTTCCGGTGCTGCTAAGATCGTCGGCGGTAAGACTGGTGTGACTGTCAACTTCGACACTGCTACCACGATGACCGCTATGCCCTATGGTTCCTTCTTTAAGAATGATGGCAATGCGTCTACCGCCTCCACTGCCTGCAGTGGTGCCAGCGATCTTCAGAATAAGACCTTTGTTTGGGGTTCTTACTACACCGATACGAGCGGTACTACTGCGACTGGCTGGGTTCAGCAGTAATATAGTCTGCTAGACACAGGCAAATCAAACGAAGAGGGCCGCCCCCGATTGGGGGCGGCTCTTTTTGTTAGTGGAAAGCTATATAGTGGTAGCTCATTCCGGATTGGTTTGCGTCCGCGTAGAATCTGCCCTCTATCAGGTCGCCGCGGGCCACCCGTATTCCGCTGCTGGTGATCTCCACCAGGTTTCCGTCCCGCATGGTGACCGGCGCTCCTTGCAGCGCCAGGCCGCCATAGGTATACATGTCGGACTGCATTGCGCCGTCCTGCCTTACCACAAAGACTGCCCGGGGCGATACCCCCAGCGAAATATCCCGGCTTCGGGCGTCATCCCCTGTATAGCTTCCACTTAGAATCTCAGGCTTTAAGGCCAGTGCTTTATCCAGCACACGGAAATCCTCGTTGAAATCCGTACGCAGGAAATTGTCCTCCGGCTCCCACTGGTGCAGGTGATAGTGTTCGGTATAAGCTGCCATTTTCATTCCTCCCGCAGGGGGGCCGGGCAGCGCCTTTGCTGTACTGGAAAACGCGGCCCCTGCGGGAAAGGAACCCCGCGTCCGGCTGTCTACCGGACGCGGGGATGGCCTTGCCTGCGGAGGGGGTAATATAGATGGCAAACTATACAGCGCACTATCACCTGCACCAGTGGGAACCGGAGGACAGCTTTTTACGGAGAGACTTCAACGAGGATTTTCAGAAAATTGACGCGGGCCTCGCCGGACGGGGAGATTGCAGCCTTCTGTTCGGCTCTTATGTGGGTACGGGAACTTGCGGCCCGTCCGAGCCTACCGTGCTTACACTGGGGAGGCCAGCCAAGGCGCTTTGGGTAAGCTGCGGTTCACGCCACGCTGTCTTTCTGAGGGGGAACACGCAGGCGGTTAATTTCAGCACCAGCGATGGAGAGCTGCTTGAGGTGGAGTGGACTCAAGACGGCCTGAGCTGGAAGCTGGGGGGAGGACTTTACAATCACGACTACCAGCAGCTCAATGAAAAGGGAACCACCTATTATTACGCGGCGCTATACCAAGAAAGCAAGGAGGCCCCGGGAA
>OAWV01001462.1_pt1 | contig 10825 bp, 7 predicted proteins | sample 1495551 | NCBI WGS metagenome assembly OAWV01 (sample SAMEA2580245, study PRJEB22360) | human gut metagenome | biome: human gut; feature: human-associated habitat; material: faeces | place: Denmark | collected 2008/2010 | reverse complement strand
ATGTTGTCGGCGCATGCCATCTCGCTACCCGGTTTCGGCTTGGTGCCGGCGGCGAATATGAGCACCTGGCCTACTTGGTAGCTCTCGCCGATGCCGCCGTAGTAGAGGTCGCGGTCGGTGATCGTGGCGAGCACGTGGCCGCGGTATCTGGATGTCTTCACGACGTCACTTCCCGTACTGGCCGAGGGACTCGGGGTACTCGTCCTTATGGGCGGCTATCCACGCATCGAGCGCCTCGCGTATGACCAGCGAGCGGTTCAGCCCGTCTATGCCCTTGAGCCGGTTGAGGGCCTTGTTCTGATCCTCGGTGATCATGAAGCCGTACGTCGTATACGATTGCTCGCCGCTCTCCCTCGAGGAGGCTTGGCTTACCTCGCCGGCGTCGGCCTTCTTCGGCGTTGCGCGCGCGGCCGGTGCCCGGCGCTTGCCCGTTGACGGCTTCTGCCCCTCTTCCCCACCCTTGCGCGGCTTCGAGGGAGAGGGGGCTTCCGCCCGGCTCGGCGTGACGACCTCGGGTTCTGGCGGTGCCGGCTGGGATGCCTCCTTCGCAGCGGCTTCCCTTGCTGCGGCGAATCGGTTCGAGGTTGCCATCAGATGGCTCCTTTCTTTCTAAGATCCTTCACGACCGCTTCCAGTATCGTATGTTCGTTGGATTTGGGATGTTCCAGGTTGATTGGCTTCGACTCGACTTCGGTGTCCTTGTAGGCTACGCGGTACGGGATGACGGTATCAACGAGCAGACCGCCCATGTCTTCGCGCGAGCGGATGTAGTCGAGCATCTCGGGTGCCAGCTTGATGCGCTTGTCGTAGTTGCAGACCACAAGTCCCTTGGTGACGTCGGGGATGCGGAGCTCGGTGCACAATTCCTCGCCCCACAAGTATTGGAACATCTCGACGCCGGTGAGCCCGTTGTCCGACACGTCGGTCACGAGCACTATCGAGTCCGCGGCGAAGAAGGCGTTTTGGTTAACGAGGCCGAGCCCAGGGTTGGTGTCGATGATGATGTAGTCGTACCGGCCGAAGAACTCGCTGTTGTCCTGCAGGTAGTAGCCGAGCAGCCTGATCCGCTCGCCTTTTGCCGCGAGTTCGAATTCCGTTTTGAACAGCAGGATCGAGGACGGCATCACGTCCAGGTTCGGCAGGTCGCGCAACGGGGCGCGGATCACCGCGTCCTCCGGCGGCGTGCCCTGGTTCGTGAGGACGTCGGCAAGGGTGGTCATGTCCGGGTCGGCAATGTCGATCCCCAACCCCTTGGAGGCGTTAGCCTGGGGATCGGCGTCCACGACAAGCACCTTATAGCGCTCTGCGAGGCAGCCGGCGATGTTGTCGACGACCATGGTCTTTCCAGCCCCGCCCTTCATGGCTCCCACCGTGACGACCCATGCGGGGTTCTTCTGGGACGTCGGCGCCTTGGCCTTTGCCATTCCCTGCCTCCTTGATTGATAGAGAACTCAAAAACTTGAATACTAGAGAACACGAGTAAAGTATACATCAAGAAAAAGAGTAGTCAAGAACATGAAAATATGAAAACTTGAAAACACAAGAACTAAAAAACAATAAAATATGAAATTGTAAGAACTAGAAAATTCAAGTAATAGAAAACTTGTTAAAGCGAGGTATAGAGTTCTTGAATACTCGTGTAATTGAGGAAACATCCCACTGGCAACGTTAGTGAAGATCACGAATACTTGAATAATGTAGAACACGAGTACTTGAAAAATTGAAAATGAGAAAATACAAATACTTGAATACTAGAATATACGAATACTTAAATCTCATAATTAAATATGAGACTTCTATACCGAAATGCTAAACATGTAAATGATGCTGCAAATAATATTTCGCAGGTTAGGCCTTGAAAAACAGCCCTGGGGGGGGGGTATCATGGATTAGTGAAAAGCGCATAGAAAGGGTGAACGATGGCGACCCAGGAAAAACCCGTCTCCAACCAACTGCTGAAAACGGCTGCCGCGCTGGCCTCGATCCTGCTCGCGGCATCGCTGGCGTCGCCGCCGGCCGCGGCCCTTGCCGCGGGCGACGGGGACAGGATCGTCAAAACGTTCACTTACATGGAAGCGTCCGGCATGCCGGAAGGGCTCGTGCCATCGTCTATAGAGTTCGGCGGCAATGCCTACAAACTCGAAAAGCAAGGCGAACCCTACGTTGATGAATCGTACGAGCGGCAAACCGCCGAACTCGAGCATGACACGACCGTGGAAGCGGGCGTGCTCGATGTTAGCTACGCCATCGCCAGCATGCCGGCCACGATGGACGCGTCGACGATCGATCCACTCTACGAAGGGGATCTGCCGCTTGACAGCGTCGAGCAGATCCCCGTCTACCAGCTCCGCACCCGTCAGGTTGACCGGCCGGTGGACTATCCCGGGCTGCCCACCAACGACGTCGATGCGACGATACCCGCGTACGCGGACTTCACCGTGACAAGCGGCGATGGCCCCGATACGACGACGACCAAGACCCTGGCCCTCTCTGACGTCGAGTTCGAGGTCACGGCCACCGACGACCTAGGGCTCCCCGTATCGTACACGGCCCATGCCAACTACCGCGGCACCGAGGACTACCTCGAGACGATCGCCTACACCGTCATAGGCCATTACAAGGGGATCGCGACGGAGAAGGACAGGCGCATGGCGCTGGACGTTACCTACTACCACGAGGTTCCCGAGCCTGCACCCGCACCTGAGCCGGAGCCGGAGCAGCCGTTCGATGTGATCCCCTACGTCGTCGGAGCGGGGGCGACAGGTGCCGTGCTCATCGCCGTAGCGGTGGTCTGGAGGCGGCGCGCCCGCATCACCAAGACGTTTGACGACGGCAGCGTGGTGGTGCTCGCGCGGGTCAAGGCTGTGAAAACAGGCGACGGCGCGTGGAGCGTCCGCGTGCCCGACAGGCTGGAACGCGGGCCGAAGGAGCTGCGCCCGACGCAGCGGATGATGAGGTACCCCTCCATCGCGATAACCCGCGACGGGATGGTTCTGCGGGAGTCGGCTCCCGTGAAGGTCATGCAGTTCGACGACGGGGGTGGGGAGGCGAAGCTGCAAGAAGAATGACGAACTAGGCCCCGATGCCGGGGTGCGCATGGCTCTCCGCCCGGTCTGTCCATGCGCCCCCCGGCATCGGGGCCACCGATCGGAGGGATACGAACCCTGCGCTAGGCAAACAGACTGGGCATAAGACCGGGCGAAAGGATGTTGGGACATGAGCGAAAACGAAAAGACCGAGAAGCTGGAATATCAAACGGAAGAGAAGATCGAAGGGCTGACCGAGCCGATTGAGGGCGAGAAGGATATCGAGTCCGAGCCTGCGCAAGGGGAAACGGTGGACGGCGGGGGTTCGCCCAAGCGCAAGCGCCGCATCGTCGCAGCGGCCGTCCTCGGCGTTGCCGTGATCGCGCTGTGCATTGCGGGCATCGTGGGCGCTGCAACGCCCTCGGAGGCACCCCAGCCCGAAAAATCCCAGCCGGAGCAAGAGACGGTTGCGCCTAAGAATGACCAGAAGTATTCCCTCGCGGTCAAAATCGAAGCCGAAGGGTGGACTGATACCGCGACTAAGGCGACAGTGCGCGTCGAAGCTGCGGCCCCGCACGGAGAGATGGAACCTATCGAGCGCGAGGTCGAGTGCGGCGAGAATATCGTCCTTGTAGAGGCCGATGAGTTCGTGAAGGACGCCACTTACAAGGTGTCCGTGTCCAAAGCCCCCGTGCTTGAAGACGGATCAACCTACACCGCAGGGGAGCCTTTCGAGCTTAAAGCCCCCTCTGATGCTGCTGCGAGCGCGAGCAACACCGTAAGGTCGCTTGGCCTTGAGTGGGATAACGAGCGCGAAGACGCTATGGTCATGTTCGAGACGGTTTCAGCCGATGAAAAGAAGATAATCGTCAACATCACTCTCGCGCCGAAAGCGCTGGCCGACATGAGTGCCGAAGAGGTCGAGGCGTCGGCAACAGCCCTCGAAGCGGCAGGCAAGTCAGACGCCGCCCAGGCGGCCGTGCAGAGCGCCCCTGCCACATCGGGTAATGCTGTGCAAAGCGGGGGGACCGGAGGTGGATCGACGTCCGGGGGAGGTTCCTCGGAACCTGCTCCCGCTCCTGCTCCCGCTCCTGGGCCCGACCCTGCGCCGGCTCCTGCTCCCGAGCCGGATCCTCCGGCGCATGTCCATAACTGGATTCCCGAAACGACAGAGAAGACTATTTACCACAATTTCTGTGGGATTTGCGGCGCTGATATTCAAGGAAACGAAGCGGGTCATCTGAAAAACCATGCCCTAGCAGGGGAAGGCGTTGGCAACGCCTATCCGTCTCCTGTAGGGACGGAGACTGTGAACACTGGCCGCTACTACTGCTCCTGTGGGGAGTGGAAATAGAAGAATCGAAGGCGAACGAGATGGGAGAGGGCAATGATAGACAACTTGCTGAAAGAAGGAGGAGGCATACTGCGTCGCCTGCCGTCCGCAGCGATGGCTATCATGCTAGCGGTGACGCTGGCGATACCACAGGGATTGGCCTTAGCCGATCCTGCTCCCGTCTCTGAAGATGTTGAAGCCTTCGGGCATGCAAATAGCGAGGCACAGCCGGTAATCTCGGAATCTAACACAAGTACGGAGATGGCAGATAAGGGGGATGGGCTAGAGCAGGAAGTTACCCCTGATCAGGAAACGCAGCCTGATAACCCAAAGGAAGAAAACCCCGTGTCGAAAGAGCCGGATGAAGATTCGGAATCTATAAAAAATGAGGCCTCTGACGTTGAAGAGGAAGCCGAGCAGCCTGTAGATCCGCTTTTGTTGGCCAGTCAGGCTCCACCGGTCATGGGGTCGATCGCGCGTGACCTATCGACCATAAGTGGCACCGCAAGCATGGTGTGTCTCAACCCTGGGCCGACGAACGACCATTACAACCGGTTCGGTATAACCATGCCCGACGGCCAGTATTTGATTGGCCACTGCATGGACTATGGACAAGCGGCGCCAGCCGATGGCACTTATAATTTCACAGGGGTTTGGGATTCTGGAGCTCGTGCTTACAATGTGACGCTTGACACAACCGGGGCAAATAAGAATCCAGGATCTTTAGCGCCTTATCCGTGCCAGCGGGTAGGGAACTTCTACTGGACGCCGAAAGGATCTGTTGAGCTCTACAAGAGCTCAACTAAGCCTGATATGACGAACGGCAACCCGGTTTACAGTCTCTCTGGTGCAAAATACGATGTTTACCGCTCAAACGATGACGGTTATGTACTGACATTGACGACTAATGCATCTGGTTACGCATCGGCCTCCGGCCTGCCTTATGGCAACTACTATTGCGTTGAGTCGCAACCACCAACGGGTTTCTTTAAAGATACTAGCCGACATTACTTCGATGTATCAGGCAATGCTGTTATTAGAGCGTCTGATGTGCCGTACGACGATCCGGTAGGTGCGTTGCTTCATAAGGCAGACCCGTTGACCGGAGGCACCGCTCAAGGGGGTGGAACGCTCGGAGGAGCGGAATTCACCGTAAAATACTATGCGGGTTACTATTCTTCCGATCCAGCTGCACAAGGGATAAGCCCTATGCGCACGTGGGTTATGCGTACGGATTCTGACGGTTTCTGCTATTTTGACTCATCGTATGTGGTATCCGGCGACCCGTTTTATATTGGCGCTGCTGGCACACCGACGTTTCCTTTAGGCACTGTGACCGTCCAGGAAACTAAAGCGCCGGAGGGATACGTGCTGTCCTCTGCGGCGCGTCCGAACGACGTATTCGTGCAGCGCATTACAATGTCGGGTATTGAGGGGAATCCGGCTGAGGTCTGGAATGAGCATCAATTCCTGGACGATTCTATCCGCGGCGGCGTAAAGACGACGAAGCTCGATGGCTACTACCAAAGCGCGACCGCGCAGGGCGATGGAACAATGCAAGGCGCGACCTTCGCCATCAAAAATGCATCAGAGAACCCCGTCGTGGTCGGAGGCGTCACATACGAGCCGGGCAAGGACGTGGCCACCATCACCTCCGGCGCCGACGGCGTGGCGCAGACCGCGAGCGACCTTCTGCCCTACGGCACCTACGAGCTGCGCGAAACCGTCCCGCCGGAGGGCTACCTGCTCTCCGACGAAGTATGGCGCTTCGAGATCCGCGAGGACGGCGTGGTCGTCGAGGCTACCACCGAGCAGTCGATAGACAACCAGGTGATCCGCGGCGGCGTCAAGACGGCGAAGCTCGACCATCAGAGCCAAACGTCCGTACCGCAGGGATCCGCCAGCGTCGAAGGGGCCGTTTTCGCCATCAAGAGCGTTTCCGCTAATCCTGTGCTGGTGGACGGGATCGTATACGAGCCAGGCAAGGACGTGGCCACCATCACCTCCGGCGCCGACGGCGTGGCGCAGACCGCGAGCGACCTTCTGCCCTACGGCACCTACGAGCTGCGCGAAACCGTCCCGCCGGAGGGCTACCTGCTCTCCGACGAAGTATGGCGCTTCGAGATCCGCGAGGACGGCAAGGTTGTGGAGGCGACCACCGAGCAGGCCATCGACGACCAGGTGAAGGCCGCGGAGTGCTTCATCATCAAGGTAGGCACGAAGATAGGCGATGACGTCACCGAGGGCGACAAGGCCGACGCGATACCCTTGCCGGGGGTCGAGTTCAGCATCTACGCCTCCAAGGACTTCGTGGATAACGGCGACGGAACCTACACGGTGCGCGACGGAGCCGCGCCCTATGCCACTATCGTAACCGATGAGAACGGCATAGCGGACACGTCCTACAACCCGCGACCGGACGATCAGCACGGCGCGTTGCCCTACGATGACTACCTGGTGATCGAGACGGGGCCGAAGCCGAATTACGATCCCATAGAGCCGTTCACGTTCTCTGCCCGCGAGGACAAGAAGGTGTACCACTTCTTCGCCAACAACACGTACGTCACTGCGGGCGTCGAGCTCGTCAAGGTGGACGCCGAGTCGGGCTTGCCCGTGCTGGTTGCGGGAACGCAGCTGCAGGTGCTCGATGCGTCTAAGACCCCCATTGTGTGGCACGAGACGTATCCCGAGGCGATCAGCTACGACACTCTCACGGTCGGCGATACGGGCCGCGTGTACCTGCCTCAGAAGCTCAACGCCGGATCCTACTACCTTCGCGAGGTGTCCGCCCCCGAGGGCTACCTGCTCGGCCATGCCGACGTGCCCTTCACGGTGTCAACCACGACGGACTGGGATGATCCGCTTGTGGTCGAGTACGCCAACATGCCCCAGAAGGGCTCTGTAAAGGCGATGAAGGTGGACGCCGAGACGGGCGAGCCCGTACCCGCTGCCGGCATCGAGTTCGACCTCGTCGCCGCGTCTGACATCAAGACCGGCGACGGCGTGGTGCACGTGCCCGCCGGCGAGATCGCCGCGCACATTGTCACGGCCGCCGACGGCACCGCAACGGCCGAAGATCTGTACTTGGGCAGCTACCGCATCGTCGAGACGCTCGCGCCGGAGGGCTACGTGCTCAACGGCGAGCCCGTCGATGTAACGCTCTCATACGCCGGCCAGGAGGTCGAAGCCGCCTACGCCGAGTCCGAGTTCGGCGACGTGCCCCAGAAGGGCATCATCGAGGCCCACAAAGTCGACGCCGAGTCGGGGCTGCCCGTCGCGGTGCCCGGCATCGAATTCCGCGTGACCGCCGCCGCCGACGTGGTGACGCCCGACGGCACCGTGCGCGCCCATGAGGGCGACGTGGTGGCCGAGGTCGTGACCGGGGATGACGGCAAGGCCGAGACGCCGGAGCTGTACCTGGGCCGCTACGAGGTCGAAGAAACGCTCGCGCCCGACGGGTACGTGCTCAACGGCGAGCCCGTCGATGTAACGCTCTCATACGCCGGCCAGGAGGTCGCGGTGACGCGGGCCGGGGCCGTCGTGGAGGACGCGCCCCAGAAGGGCGTCATCGAAATCGTCAAAACCGACGAGGCCGACGGGCGCGCCGTGCCAGGCGCGGTCTACGAGGTGACGGCAGCCGCGGCCATCGTGACCCCCGACGGCACGGTGCATGCGAGCTCCGGCGACGTGGTGGCCACCGTCACCACGGGCGATGACGGCAAGGCCGAGACGGATGAGCTGTACCTGGGCGATTACAACGTGCGTGAGACGGCCACGCCCGACGGCTGGGCCATCGACCACGAGACGCACATGGTCGAGCTCTCATACGCTGGCCAAGAGGTAAAGGTGACGCGTACCGTGCTCGAGACGGCCGACGCGCCCACCACGTTCATATTGCTCAAGAAGGCCGAGCTGATCGACGGCGAGCTTGTCGACTATGCAGGCTCGGAGTGGCACGTGTGGGCCGAGGACGCGGCGGGCGAGATAGCGTACGATGCCACGGCCACGACCGGCGAGGACGGCAGCTTCGTCCTCGAGCGCATCCCCCACGGCGACGGGCTCGCCTACTACTGCCAGGAAACCAAGACAGGCGATGACTACATCCTCGACCCGGAGGTTTACGAATTCTCCGTCGACGAGGAGGGCCTGATCGCAGGCGAGCCGGCCTACGTGTTCTTGAACACGAACTACCACAAGCGCATCATCGAGGCCCACAAAGTCGACCAGGACACAGGCGAGCCGGTTGGCAAGACCGGATTCGGGCTGTACCGCTGGATCGGGGAGGGGGAGCCCGACCCGACGTTCGGCGGCCGTCAGGGCTTCCATGGCGTGTTCGCGGATGATCCCGACGGCGAGGTGGACGGGAGCCTGTGGGAGATGGTCGCCGAGGGGACGACCGACGACATGGGCGCCGTCATCTTCGAGGGCCTGGAGTTCGGCTGGTACATGATGGTCGAGGCGGTGCCGAACCCCGATTACGCCGAGTGGTGGGAGTCGGCGGGATCCACCTGGGGACGCTACCTTTTCAAGGCCGACAAGGACAGCGACGTCCGGCAGACGCAGACGTACGGCAACATGGCCATATCGCTCGAATGCAACGTGAGCAAGGCGACCATCGACCGCACGAGCGCGGCGTTCCAGTCGGATGAGCGCGCACCCGTTCGCGTCGACAACGTGGGCAAGGAGCGCTACCGCTACGACGTCGCGTTCGACGCGGGTTCCACCAACGTGAGGGCAGACCAGTACGCGGTCGTCGATCCTTGCGAGTTCGTCAACCTGGGAATCAGGCTCGACACGCTGGTGACGCCTGCAGCCTATGGCGACACCGACGGGTTGGTCAACGTATGGTACCGGACGAACATGACCGATACGTCGGCCGTGTACTCGACCGCCAGCGCGACCGCCGGCAACCCCCCGAACCAGATGGCCGACGGAACCGACCGCATCGGCACGGTCGGGTGGCGCCTTTGGAGGGAGGGCGTCGCCGCCGGCGCCCGCACGCGCCTCGACGTCGACGGGCTCGGCCTCGCCGCCGGCGAATACGTCACGGGAATCATGCTCGAATACGGGTCGGTCGAGGTAGGGTTCCGCACGCTGCAGGACATGAGCTACCTGGTGTACGCAACGGAGCCCCTGGACAACAGCAACGGCGAGGTGGTCATCCCCAACAGCGTGACGAGCCATATCACCCGCAACTGGAGAGACGGGCAGGGGCTGTACGACGACGCGCATGACAACGTGATCACGCGGGTCATCGACACCTTCGGCTTCGCATCCTCCTATCACGGGTTCTCGACGGGCACGGCAGGCAACGGTGGCGCGCTCACCGCGACGGGCGACCGCGTCCCGGCCCTGGAGGGCGTGGCCATGCTCCTCGCCGCGGTGGCCGCCGTCCTGCTGGGCATCTGGGCCACGAGGCGCGAAGAAGGGGAGGGGGCATGAGGAGGGCCCTGGCCGAGCATGCAGAGGACATGCTCCGCTACATGCTGGACAACTCCGACGACGTGCGGAGGATCGTCGTCGGCCGGAAGAAGCTCGTGAGGGACCTGCAGATGAACCCGACAACGGTGTCCGTCGTCCTCGGCTACCTCAAAGAGCTCGGCCTGGTCGAGGTGAACGGCCGCTATGCGGAGAACGGCGCGCAGTTGGAGAACGGGTACACGGTGACCGAGGCAGGATGCGAGTTCGTCGCCGAATCCCCCAAGGCTAGGAGGTAGCGAATGGCATCGGAGGAAGAGGTCGTACGGTTCATCTTCAACGGTGCGAACGAGATGGCCGAGCTGATGTACCAGCTCATCAAGTGGGCCCTCGAGCGCCGCGAGAAGGGGAGGGACGACGGCCGGCGCGACCCCTCGAAGATCAGCGGCCGCATAGCCCCGGAGGACGCGGCGAGCTTCGCCGCCGTTCTCCGAAAGCCCGGGGGGGCGGGGCGAGCTGCCCCGCCGACCTCGCCGCGGCGGGCATAGGGGCCGAGTACGTGGCGCAGGCCGACGGCGGCCTCGTCTACTCGTGCGACGCCAAGCACTTCGAGACGCTCAAGGCGCTCACCAAGGGCTACGCCGCGAAGTACGACGCCATGCACCCGGAATCCGTTGACAACGTCTACTACGAGACGCTGCGGGACTGGCGCGGCTGCTCGCTCAACGAGTGCTTCGAGGTGGCGTCCACCGTGGAGGTGGCCGCCGTGAACAAGATGCGCGCCGACCTCGCAGCCATGGGGGTCTACTTCGAGGTGGCCCGCCGCCCGGAGAACCTCGGCTACGTCGTCAAGTTCAACGCGAAGGACGCGAGCATGGTGGAGCGCGCCCTGTGCGAGCTCGACCAGGCGTACGGGCATCCCCAGAGCGCCCAGGACGTCGCGCGCGCCGTCGCGGGCTACCTCCCGTCTCCCGCCGAGGGCGTATGGAAACGGGAGGGAGCCCGCTCGACGCTCGAGGCGAGGAAACCCGGCCAGGGGTCATGGTCA
>OAWV01001446.1_pt1 | contig 10935 bp, 7 predicted proteins | sample 1495551 | NCBI WGS metagenome assembly OAWV01 (sample SAMEA2580245, study PRJEB22360) | human gut metagenome | biome: human gut; feature: human-associated habitat; material: faeces | place: Denmark | collected 2008/2010 | reverse complement strand
ACTAGTTAGCCACTTGATTGATAATTATGTGTTATTCATAGAATAAATAGAACTTATCGCTGTTATTAAAAACAGTTTGATAAATTGTATATAATTTGTATTAATAGAAAGGAAAGATATATTATAAACTGTGTGTAAAACAGTCAATTATAGTATATTGGTGAATAAATATTTATGAATACTAATCAAAAAGTTGCTGTTCTTGTACCTTGTTATAATGAAGAACTAACAGTAAGCAAAGTTATTAATGATTTTAAACGAGAACTACCCAAAGCAGATATTTATGTCTATGATAATAATTCCAAAGATAAAACTGTAGAATTAGCGAAGGCAGCAGGTGCTGACGTACGCAAGGAAACAAAGCAGGGAAAAGGCAATGTAGTGCGCACTATGTTTAAAGAAATTGACGCGGATGTTTATATTCTTGTTGATGGAGATGACACTTACCCTGCAGAAGAAGTTGGGAAGTTGATAAAGCCAGTGTTAGATGGAGAAGCTGATATGGTTATTGGAGACAGGTTATCCAACGGTACTTATTTTGCGGAGAATAAAAGAGGATTTCATGGATTTGGTAATCATTTAGTAAGAAACTTAATTAATTGGCTTTTTAAGAGTGATATAAGAGATATTATGACGGGATATCGCGCATATAGCAGGCGTTTTGTTAAGAATATGCCGATTATGAGTGCTGGTTTTCAAATAGAAACAGAAATGACTATTTTCTCTTTAGTGTATAGAATGAAGATTGTTGAAATACCTATTACGTATCGTGACCGACCTGAGGGAAGTGAATCAAAGTTGAATACTTTTTCAGATGGGTTCAAAGTTCTTATGACATTATTTGATCTATTTAAGAACTACAGACCAATGCTTTTTTTCAGCGGTTTGTGTTTTCTATTCTTGTTGCTAGGAATTATCGTTGGTATCCCCGTGATTGTTGAGTTTATAAAAACTGCTTACATAACCAAAGTACCCAGTGCAGTGCTTGCGGCGGCTTTATTTATTATAGCCTTTTTATTGTTTTTTGTCGGTGTTATATTAGATGCGATAAAAAATCAGTCTTGTATTTTATTTGAAAATCAGCTTAATCAATTTGAATATCATGAAGCTGAGAAGAATCGAGGGATTAAGAAGTGAAAAAATTATTTGTAGCTTTAGTTATTGCATTAGCTATTTGTGCATTAGGTGGTTTTGGAATTCTTATCTATCAAAGAATTTTAAGTGCTCCAGACAATGAGCTGAGCAAAGTTGATATTCCATTAGAAACGCCAGTACCATTAATCATTACTTCTATACCTGGAGAACTTATCGAGGATTGGAATCACACTTATAGAGTTATGGCTCATGCCCTTGGCGGAATTGATAATTATGATTATACAAATTCATTAGAAGCGTTTTATCAGAATTATAATGCTGGAACTAGGTTATTTGAGATAGACTTGGATACAACCTCTGATGGAGATATTTGTTTAATTCATACTTGGGAAGACTTCCGTAATAAATTAACAGATATAGGTGGAGATTGGCCAATGTCGACGGAAGAATTTAAACAAGCAAAAATTCACGGGAAATATACAACGGTGATGTTTAAGGATCTTCTTGAACTAATGGAAGAGATACCTGATTTTTATATTATAATCGACTCGAAGACATTTGATATTGAAGGGTCTGAAGTCATGTACAATCGAATGATGGATGAAGTTAATACAGTAAATCCAGAGTTAGTTAAGCGTATTGTTCCACAGGCATATACACCGGATATGTATGATTTTCTGAATGAAAATTATGATTTTGATAAGATTATATTTACTCTTTATCACTATTATGTAGATTCAGATGGACAGAAAATTTATGCGTTCGTAAAAGATCGTAAGGTTCCGGTTGTAGTTATGCATATGGATAATGAATGGGCTACTAAAGTGATTACAGACATCTACGCTTATGCAGAAATGCAAGAATATGAAGATGAGTTTACAATTTACATCCATACTGTAAATAAGATTGACAAGGCCTTGGAAATTATTAACAATAATCACTTTTTTGGAGTTTATTCGGACTATATTAGTGAAAATGAATTGAATGAAAACTTGAAGTAAGGAACAAAACGGATTCTCTGTTTCTAGTTCCTTGTCAAAAAGGAAAGTTAAATCTTAACTAAGTAAATAGTCTATCTGCCAAATCGAAATTAATTTGGCGGACGTTTTTGTTAAGTGGTGTTTTGACCCTATATTCAGATGGTTAGGCAGCTTTCACTGGGTGTAAGAAGTATCTATCTAGTGAACAGTTGCAGACTAGTTATATACCCGTAATAACTGACATAAAGCAACTTTTATAGAACAGATTGAGAGTGTTTTTCTCGACGAAAAAATTTGAAGTATCAGTTAATAGCTAAACTAAGAGACTCTTCGTCAGATATTGGATACCTGTATTATAATCCACGATTCTTTTGTTGAACCACTACCTATGCAATGTCATGCCATAAACATGGATTACTCTAGGCTTTGTTCTAGAAGCTTGGTTAAGAAGACCTGATGATGTATTGGTGTGATATGTAAAAATCAGTCTTACTTCTATATTTTCAGTCATGGCATTGGTGAATCTTCTTAATGCCAACTTGTCATCATTTCAACCGAAATAACAAGCTGGTAAAAACCTCTTGTTAAGTGGCCAATTCGACTGATTTTTATTGGCATTATACATTCTAATCCAGCCATTGTTTTATTATGTAGATAGATTTTCTAAAGGGTCTTTTCCTTTAAAATACATTCTGATGAACTTATATCATACTCTGCTATATGAGTAGGATTTCATGTAACATTAATTCTGCTTGTTGGTTTTGAGTACCATAAGCAACAATAAAAAATATTCAACTGAGTGTTTTTCAGATACATAATCGCTTTTAAGTCGTTTGATTATTTACCTTATCTACTCTAGTGGGATCATATCAGATACTCAATAAATATTTTACTTTTTGATTTACTAATCATTATCTATATTATTTAGAATCAGAGAAATAATCAGTAGTTAATATACTTTGGCTAATTTGGATTTCTTCAAATACTTGATCATTTATCTCATTAATTTCTTGATCAGTAATTGAGGGGTCTAACTTTATTACAGAACCTTTTGTTGCGTTAAAATAAGCTCTGTCGTTTAGCCAAGAATGATCTTCAAATATAACTAAACCATCTTTTTGAGATAAGGCATCTCTCCCAGTAATAAGATGACCATCTAGATTAATATCAAATAGATTACATAAAGTGGGCATAATATCATAAGTTGATGTTACTTTTTCAATAGTTGTACTTTCTGTTAATTCAGGAGTCCATATAATGAAAGGAACTCTGTAAATTTCATAATCATTTTTAAGATTAGTGAATAATTCTTTTGTTGCTGATTTCGTCAATCCATAAGGGTAATGATCACCATACAATGCTATAACAGTATTCTCAAGTTGTCCCGTATTTCTAAGTTTTTCTATTAAAGCTTCTAAACCGGTGTCCAGAGTCTTTTGTGCAGCCAAGTAACAAAGTGCTTCTGTAGAATATTTTTCACCTGCTTCACCATGCAAGACAATCGTCTGCCATAGGTCATATTCTAATTCATAGCGCTCTCTGACATAAGGAACGTGTCCAGAAACACTAATGAAGAAATCGAAGAAAGGTTCAGATGCATTTTCATTAGTAGCATCTATTGCTTTAGTAAATAATTCTCGGTCATGAATCCAGTTATAAGCTTCTACAAATTCAGGTTTTTTTTCTAAGTTTAAATCAAGCCAATCGTATAAATAGGTAAAACCATAAGTGTAATGTAAAGTCTCACGATTGTAGAACTCTTTTTTAAAGGAATGAAATGAGTTAGCGGAATAACCGATTTCTCGAAACAATTGCGGAAGTGCATTTGGGAAGGTGTTTTCATAGAAATCATAAGCTAACGGACCGTTTTCAATAGATGGAATTTGAGACATTAAACTTATGAACTCACTGTCAGCAGTTGCGGATTGATATACAGGAGCATAATGATTATTAAAATTGATTCCTTGAGTTTGCATCATATAAAGTGTTGGAGTAAGGTCTTCGTCTACGACGATATTTGATAATGACTCACAAAGTATAAGTATCAAATTTTTTCCTTTAAACAATCCAGTATATTCATTAGTTTCAGAAGTATATCCATGTTCTTCAATATAAAGATCAATTAATGCTTTTTCTTCATCTGCATTGGAAACTTTGTTACTCAATGTCAACTGGGCATCTTTTATTGTATATGAGTATAAACCCAAACGTTCAACCGCTCTAACTTTATTATATAGAGTTTCATATAAGTAAGCATCACTTTCACTTTTTTTAGAAGCATTAGGATAATTCGAAAAAGTTAATATCAAACAAACAGTACTCAAAATTGAAATAAAAACAAAGCTAGATATTTTAATAATAGGTTTATATTTTATTTGTTTACCTTTAATGCAGTTGCTAAGAATAAAAAGAATTACAGGAATAAAATAAATAAATAAATCTAAGGTTATCTTGCCTGTTGCTTCATTCTTCACTTGGAAAAACTCTTTCAAGATACTTGCCTTTGAAAAAGAGAAAAATGTCGTAAAATAATTGTAATGAAGATTTTGACAAAAACATAGTAAACTAAGAATTAAGAGAATTAAAGAACCTATTACAAGCCGAGTCTTTTTCCCTAATAGGAAAAGAAATGAACTTAAGAATAATCCGATAAAAATATTTACAAAAATAAGCCTGGAATTGGTAGTGGTAAAAGCTAGCTGTGATCGAAAATAATAGTCAAAAAATAATATAGAAAAGAAAAATATTAAGACATCTATATTACTTACTAATTGTTTTCTGATTTTTTTTGTCACTTTCATAATTTATCACCTGGTTATTATTATAAGCAAAATTTTACATAAATCAAAGTAAGTTATAGAAAAAATGAACTAAATTAGAATGTCAAATGTGATAAACAAAGTTTTGCGATAGTTTAATTCTAAATTTTAGGCTATAATTAGATCTGGAATCATATAGCAATTGTGCTTTGATGCTTTTTTAGCCTTTAGGGAGGAAATTATGAGAGAAAATAAAAAATACTTGTTACTCTTAGCTGGAGTTACTGCAATTGTATGCAGTTGTATGTTTTTACCTAATCTAATTGCACATATACCGGTAACATATGGTACCGATCTTAAACCTGAACAGTTTTTCTTTAATATGGAGTTTACTAATCTGTTAAATACTTTTTTTAAGACTAGAACATTGCCATTTTATTCGTGGAGCATGTTTTTAGGCACCAATTTTTATGCTTCGCAAACTTTTTATATCATGGGTGATCCTTTTACTTGGGCTAGCTTGCTTTTACAAGGATTAAATTTTTTTGATCGTACATTAGTATTAGAGATAATTAAATTTTTTGTCAGTTCTTTTTCAATGTATTTTTTGCTAAGAGAGATTCATATATCGCCTAAAATAAGCGTTTTTGGAAGTCTATGTTATGCTTTCAGCGGATGGGCAATTTTCTTCAGCGGCCAGCTTATGTTTCATTCTTTTTATTGCTTAGCACCTTTATACTTTTGCGGCATAGAAAAATATCTTCAATCAGGGAAAAAAATGCTGTTTTTATTTTCAGTGACTCTTTTATTGACTACACATTGGTATTTTTTCTATACGTTATCTTTCCTCACGCCGCTTTATTATATCTATCGTTATAGTTTATTGAAGTCAAATTTTAAAAAATTTATGCAAGATACGCTAAATTTAATTGGAGTATATTTCATAGGCGTTATGATTGCTGGGGTAGTGCTTATTCCAACATTAAGTTACATGACTGGTAATAATCGTATAGGCTTGAATGTTACATTATTATTTCAGGATCCGCAGGTCTATTTGCATCTGCTTACATCTATGTTTGTTCCTAACTACCAATATATATATGGTGTAAATATATTTGAAACGAATTGGCATGTGACCCGAGAAATATGTATTTGGGCAGGAAGCTTAACAGCTTTGTTAATTTGTCAGATATTCTGGATTAAAGATAAAGTATTTAAAAAGAAAACTTTATTATTTTATTTTGTATTAGTGCTTTTTGCATTATTTCCCATTGGTGATGCAGCTTTGCATGGGTTTAGTGAGCCATCCTTTAGATGGACTTTCTTACTAACATTATTTAATATTCTGATTGCATGTTATCTTTTAGAGCATTTTGAAATAATTGATACAAAGAAAATCTATTTTACAGCGATTGCTATTTGCATATTTTGTTTATTAATTATTCCATTTTCAGCATTAATAGAAGGAAAACTAGAACATGTTTTCAGTAATTATCTGTATCAAATCATACTATTTACAGTTTGTTCTGTTTTGATTTTAATTAACGCATACTTATTAAAGCATAAGTTGATTAATATATTAATTGTATTATCAATCTTTGAATTTAGTATCTCTGGGGGCTTTCATTACATAAATAAAATGGATACCTCAGAACGCGGAAGTTATGAATTTGTTGATAAAGTAACTCATGTGTTGCAAGATGAAGATCATGAATTAAATAATTATCTCAATTATTTAGATGAAAATAATTATACAGAGTATTACAGAGTATATGTTCCTCATGATTCTTTGTACTGGAATTATAGTCATAACCTGTCGGTAGCATATCAATTGAATGGATTAATGATATATGATTCAACGTATTCACCTTCACTCAATAAGCTGGCTGAAATGAATCCGGATATAAGAGCGTTTAATTCCGGAATGATTTTTGATATAAAAGATGGGCAATTAATGAATTTTTTAAATGTTAAATACGCATTAGTTCTCAAATCTGAGGAATTACCTAAAGGTGTTAATTGGAAACTAATTCAGGATGATTATCGCGGTAATATTTCTATTTATGAAAATGAAGGATATAGACCGTTAGGAACAACGTACAATACAGTGACAACTTATAAAGAATTTAAAAAAAATAATAATTTGATAGATCTAAACGACATAATTGTTTGCGAGGAGAGTGATCTCGAAGAAATTCAGGATTATTTATTACCTTCTAAGAATAAATCGGCATTAGTGAATATTCAATATGGTGGGAATCAGCTTGTTGGCGATCTATATTCGGAAGAGAATAGTTTTATGATAATTACATTGCCATTTGATGAGGGATGGAAGATTTTAGTAAATGGTGAAGAAGCGAAGAAATACAATGTAAATGGCGGATTTATAGGTATACCTGTGAAACAAGGTCAGAATAAGGTGGAAATGTATTTTATGCCTTCTGGCTTTAAATTAGGTCTGTTAATAAGTGGCGTTGGAGGTGTATTGGCAATTATTTTATACTTTATCGAGAGAAAAAATATAAGCAAGAAATAATTAGAGAAATAAGCTCTATGAATCTTAAAGTTAATTGAGATGATATATAATTATACTTTCCCATATAAATCTTGATATAGATTTACTTTATAAAGATGAAATTATTACGAAAAGCATAAAAAACTTAAAAACTTAAAAAAAGTCCGGTATCTAATGGACTTTTTTGATATAATTAACATTGAATAAAAAGGAGTTTTGTATGCCGAAAGTATCTATAGTTATACCTTGTTATTTCAACGAGATGAATATAAAAGAAACGTATGAAGTATTATTGCAGGATGTTCTTGATAAACGAGCAGATATAGATTTTGAAATTATATTTGTAGATGACGGTTCAAAAGATAAGACACTAGATGAAATAAGGAAAGTCCAGCAACTAGATATAAGAGTAAAGATCGTTAAACTTTCCAGAAATTTTGGGGAATTTCGGGCAATTGTTGCTGGAATGAGTCAGGCATCAGGTGACGCAATTGCGGTTATGAGTGCAGATTTGCAGGATCCTCCATATTTGATAACAGAGATGATCCATTATTGGCAAGAGGGGGAGAAAGTCGTCATTGCTGCGAGAAGTAAGCGGGACGAACCTTGGATTAAGAATTTTTTTGCTAATACTTACTATAAAATAGTGCGTAAACTAGTTATTGCAGATTACCCGAAGCAAGGCTTTGATTTTTTCTTAATGGATAGAAGTGTTGCTGATATATTAGTTAATATGCAGGAAAAGAATTCTTCAATTTATGTCCAATTGATTTGGACTGGTTTTAAACCAAAAATAATTGAGTATACTCGTAAAGCTAGAGAAGCTGGCAAATCAATGTGGTCTTATAAAAAGAGGATTGATCTTTTCATTGATACTTTTATTGTTTTTTCGCATACACCCATTCGATGGATTAGTGGCTTTGGTTTTTTGATGAGCGTGAGTGGATTTATATCAGCCTTATTGTTGGTTTATGATAAACTTGCACATGGTTCTGATGTTGCAGGGTGGACATCGCTTATGGTTGTAGTTCTTGTTCTAGCTGGTGTACAAATGATTATGCTTGGAGTGATTGGAGAATATATGTGGAGGAATCTTGATGAATCAAGAAAACGTCCTTTGTACATTATTGATGAAATAATAGAGGTGAAAAATAATGAATAACGTTTATTTGCAGCCTTTTAAAGCACATGGAAGCGTAAACGATGGATACCTTAGTGCAATAGAAAGAAATACTGGTCTTCCCTTTGATATTAAGAGAGTGTATACCGTTATTAATACAAAAGAAGGAAATGTTCGTGGTTATCATGCGCATAAGAATTTAAATCAGATATTTTTTGCTTTAAAAGGAAGGATTATTGTTCAATGCGAGGATCCAAATGGTAACAAGGAAACCATTGAATGATCCCCATGTTGGATTAATATGCGGACCTCATATATGGCATACATTAACATATCATGATGACGCAATTTTAATGGTCTTGGCAAGTGAGGGGTATGAAGAAGAAGATTATATAAGAGAATATAGTGAATTCAAAAAGTTGAAAGAAGGAAAATTATGAAAATAGAAAATAATCAATTATTACCTCAGTATTTAATGTATAAGGAAGAATACCTAGAAAAAGTTGAAGAAGTTTTGGAAAGTGGATGGTATGTTCTTGGAAATGAAGTGAAAAACTTCGAACAGGAATTCGCTGAATATAATGGAGCCAAATACTGTGTAGGGGTAGCAAGTGGACTTGATGCATTAATTTTGGCTTTTGAAGCACTTCACTTGAACCCAGGAGATGAGGTAATTGCTCCTGCGAACACTTATATTGCGTCAATAATGGGATTTACCAGGAATGGGCTTGTACCTAAGTTTGTAGAGCCTGATGAATATTACAACTTGGATGCTACTAAAATTGAAGAAGCGATTGGACCTAAAACTAAAGCGATTTGTGTTGTGCATTTATATGGCCAAATTGCAAATATGCCAGAGATTATGAAAATAGCAAATAAATATAATTTAAAAGTAGTTGAAGATTGTGCGCAATCTCATGGAGCCTCCATAAATGGAAAGAAATGTGGTACTTGGGGAGATGTTGGATGTTTCAGTTTCTATCCTACAAAAAATCTGGGGGGATTTGGTGATGGAGGTGCAATAATTACTAACAATAAAGAAATCGATGATGAAATTCGTATGATGCGTAACTATGGTTCAAAGAAAACTTATTATTTTGAAAAAGTAGGCTATAACTCACGACTAGATGAATTGCAAGCTGGGTTGTTAAGGGTTAAATTACAACATCTTGACGAATTAACTAATGATAGAAGAAATGATGCGATGAGATATTTGAATGAACTTAAAAATTCTAAAATTAAAATGCCTAAGCTTCAATTTGGAACGGATGGACATGTCTTTCATTTGTTTGTAGTTGAAGTTGAGAATCGTAAAGATTTCATAGCTTATTGCGAAAAAATGGGGATAGGATTAAAAATACACTATCCGCAGCCGCCTCATTTAAGTGAAGCATATAGTTATTTAGGATATCAAAAAGGAAATTTTCCTATCACTGAAAATATGGCAGATCATATTATCTCATTACCATTATATAACGGAATGCTTTCTATTGAGATTGATTATATTATTAAAAAACTAAATAGTTTCTAGGAAATCGAATGCATAAGGAAAAACGGAGAATATGCAGATGAAATGTTCTATACAATTAAGTTGTAGTAGAGACAATGTGAAGAATTTAAATGCTACTAAAGGAGGATGCAATGATTATATTCATTTTAGGCTATTGTATAATATTAATATCAATGTCTTATTTTCTAGCAAAAACAATTGAGTTCAAATTTGATTTTAAGTTTTCTATAGCAGTAGGTTTTCTTGCTTTTTTAGGAGTTGTTCAAATGATTTCTTATTTTTTTGTGAAGTTTGATTTATCTCCTAAAATATTTAGCTATATTCTTATAGTTCTAATAGTATTGGCATATATAATGCCATTAATTTTAAAAGTACCACTTATTCCCTCAAGAAATGATATTTATCGAATTTGCTTTTGTTTAATGATAACTATTGTTATGATATTTTTTTCAACTCGATTTACATTAGGGGAAAGTGGGTTTGATACTGTTTACTACCTATCCATGGTTGGTGAAAATTCAATATCTTCTAATTTTATGGGCATGAATTTTTACACTGGTACACAAACAGGACGTGATGTTCTGCATAATTATTCATCATTCTATTATGTTTTTTCTTCCTTATTAAGGATTGCTAATCGTATTACCTATTTTGAGATTAGTAATATTCCTATATATATTTGGTGTGCTCAAATTATGTATTTCTATTGTTTGATTGACAGTATATATGTTATTTTAAAACGTTTTTTTTCTAAAACATCCTGTGGTTTTTTCTTCCTTTTTTTAATAATATTATTTTTAAATAGTAGGTATTGGAATGTATCATTAGCATTTATTGGAAACATATGGAAGTATATTATTATATCGCTAATCTTATTGGTAACTAATGAGTTGTTAAATAGCAGGAATGAGAAATTATTATACATTTATGGATTATTAATGTCATCTCTGATTGCT
>OAWV01001433.1_pt1 | contig 11025 bp, 7 predicted proteins | sample 1495551 | NCBI WGS metagenome assembly OAWV01 (sample SAMEA2580245, study PRJEB22360) | human gut metagenome | biome: human gut; feature: human-associated habitat; material: faeces | place: Denmark | collected 2008/2010 | reverse complement strand
GGTGCAGCTCCGGGTCGGGCAGGCGGTTACCTGCCGGGTCTGTGGCATACGGGATGCGGATATCCAGATTCGCTGCGGTGGTGTGAACGCTGGTCAGCCTGCCGGTGGTGCTGTAGCTGTAACTCCGGGTCTGGCGCGGGCTGCTGATGCGGATGAGTTCGCCGTTGTCGTTCCAGGTGTAATCGCGGTCATACTGCAGGCTGTTCAGGTGCTGACGCTGTAACTGCCCGGCAGGGGTGTAAGCGGTGGTGAGTTCATAACGACCGAAGCTGCGCAGCGTTTCCCGGTGCAGGCGGTCGCGGGTGAAATCCACCAGCGGTGTGTCGCCGAGCTTCATGCCTGCCAGCCAGCCGCTGCCGTAGGTCAGCCATTCCACGGCGGGCAGGCTGTCCGGTATACAGCGGTTCGCCAGTCCCTGCGCGTTGTACGCATGTCTGGTCTCATGCTGCCAGAGCAGTGCTTCCGTCTGCGGGTGATGCACCGTCTGGCGCTCACCGGTCAGGCGGCCTTTCTCATCATACCTGTAATGCACCGCCACCCGGTGCCCTTCGCTGATATGGCTGATGTCTGTCAGCCAGCCGCGTTCGTCATACTGCCACTGCTCTGCGGTTTCACCCTTCACGGTGCGGTGAGTGAGGCGGTCTGCTTCGTCATAGTACCAGTGGGTGACCAGCCCCTCATCCTCGCTGCGGATAAGTTTGCCGGTCAGGTCGTGGTGATAACGCTGTGTGCGGCCGTCAAAGCCGGTTTCCTGTATCAGCCGGTCGAGTACATCGTAACGGAAGGTGGTGTGGCTGCCGTTTTCACTGGTCAGGCGGATGACCCGTCCGGCAGCATCGTATTCCATACTGCGCGTCAGCCCGCCCTGCGTGGTACAGATGGCCTTTCCCCACGCATCGTACTGTGTCCCGTTTCTGCTGCCGTCCGGGGCAATGACGGTGGTCAGGTCACCGGCGGCGTTGTATTCATACCGCGTTTCATGGCCCTGCGTGTCTTTCACGGCAATTAACTGTCCACGGCTGTCGTATGCGCGGTACTGGCTCAGGCCTTCCTCGCGGTGCACCGCCGTCACCTGACCAAAACGGTCATGGTCATAACGGGTTACATAACCGGAACAGTCGGTGAAGCTCAGCAACTGGCCGTAACGGCTCCACGTCATGGTTTTCCGGCTGCCGGTGGCATCTTCCGTTGCGTAGGGTAAGTCACTGTGTGGATTATCATAACGGTAGCGGGTGATATCGCCGTCAGGGGCAGTTTCCTGAATCAGACGGCCGGATTCATCATATTTGCGGCGCATTTCCAGCCCGTCTGGCCCGGTGGCTGACGTTAACTGGCTGTGGTGGTTATAGTAAAACGCCGATGCCCTGCCATCCGGCGTGGTGATGCGCGTGATGAGGCCCGTCACCACATCCGGGCTGTACTCTGTTGTCCTGCCTGCCGTATCTGTCTGTGCCTTAAGCCTGCCCACCGCATCAAACTGACTCTGCGTGACGCTGCCGTCCGCGTGTTCCTTTTTCACCACCCGCTTCAGCCCGGCTTCGCCCTGCGTGTGCAGCACTTCACGGCGGTTCAGGCTGTCGGTGATGGTGATGCGGTCCTTCTCATACTGATACGTGTAACTTAAGCCTGCCGGGTTTAGCTGTTCTGTCACCCGCCCGTCGCTGTCGTAACGGTAACGGATTTCCGGCCGGCCCGTGTGACGGTGCGCCACCATCCGGCCCCGGTATTTATCATCGTAAGTAAAGCTGCGCACCTGTTTGCCACTACGGTCATACACCACCGCCAGTTCGCCGCGCGGCGTCCAGCCATAGCGTACCAGCGGCGCGGCAGGTAAATTCTCCGGGTATTCCGGGTCGTGCGTCAGCCACACGGCAGACAGACGGATGCCGTTGTCCCGGCCATATTCGGTGTAACCCGGCAGGGTATCAGGAAAAGCGGACGGTTCCGTCCCGCCGGAAATGGCCTGCTGCCGGGCTTCTTCTGCCCGCTGCGCCTGCGTGGTCAGTACCAGCCGGAAGTGACGCCCGGCACCATCCGTCACGCCGGTGATTTCGCCGCTGAATTCACCGGCGGCTTCGCGGTGGAACGTCTGTGTGCGCCCGAAGCGGTCCACCAGCCCGGTCAGTACCCGGTACGGCGGCAGCGGCGCAGGCAGCACCTCATCCGCTTCCGGCACCCGCTCACACCAGCCGAGCAGCCACCACGGCCCCTGCGGACTGTTTGTCGCCAGATAACGATGCGGACTTAAGCGGAGTTCTTCCGGCAGCGCCTGCCAGAGTGCGGCCAGCCGGTGACCTTCATCCAGTCTCAGGACGCCGCCGCGCACCAGCCACAGTGACTCGCTGCGGCTGTAACCGTCCTCACCGGGAAACAGGTGCTCAAAATACAGGCTTCTGCCGCCGTTATCACTGAGTATCAGTGTGTTATCGCGCAGCTGTAAGCGGATATCCGCAGGCATTTTCCAGCCGGGGCCGAGGCTCCCCACCGGCGCGGGCGTTTTTGTCCGGTAACTGCTGTAGGTGCGGGAGAGGATGAACGGCAGCGGGCCGGGCAGGGCGATGTCGGTTTCACCGGGAAGGACCTTTGCACCGAGCAGGGGATTGACCGGATGGCCGGACGTCACTCCGCCGGGGCACACCGAACAGGCCACGCCGGTGGGGGCACCAATGCGCACCCCGGCTGAACCCTGAACAATGCTACCGCCATACTGCGTCATGTCGCCCTGACGCGCTGCCGGTTTTCCGCTCATCTGCTCATCCTTGTTTTATCGGGTTATTTGTCTGCTTCCAGGCAAAACCCTACAGATTTATAAGAAAGCCTTAAGTGAGATATCCATCAGATAGAAACAATTAGGAAAATATTTATATCACAATGATAAATATGTGATTTATTTGGAAGTAACAAACCATCAACATTTTCTGCCCTTTTTCCCATCACCAGGCCATACTGATATTTTTCCTCGCACAAAGGACTCGGCATGAAACTCGTCGGTAGCTACACCAGCCCGTTTGTACGCAAACTTTCTATTCTGTTGTTAGAAAAGGGCATAACTTTCGAATTTATTAATGAACTGCCCTATAACGCGGACAACGGCGTGGCGCAATTTAACCCGTTAGGAAAAGTGCCGGTGCTGGTGACCGAAGAGGGCGAATGTTGGTTTGATTCGCCGATCATCGCTGAATATATTGAATTAATGAATGTCGCTCCGGCGATGTTGCCGCGCGATCCGCTGGAGTCGTTGCGGGTGCGCAAAATTGAGGCACTGGCGGATGGCATTATGGATGCCGGGCTGGTATCGGTGCGTGAACAGGCGCGTCCAGCGGCGCAGCAGTCTGAAGATGAATTGTTACGCCAGCGGGAGAAAATCAACCGCAGTCTGGATGTGCTGGAAGGATATCTGGTCGATGGCACACTCAAAACCGATACGGTCAATCTGGCGACTATCGCCATTGCCTGTGCCGTCGGATATCTCAATTTCCGCCGCGTTGCGCCAGGTTGGTGTGTCGACCGCCCACACTTAGTCAAACTGGTCGAAAACCTGTTTAGCCGCGAAAGTTTTGCTCGCACCGAACCGCCAAAGGCTTGATGCGCGATATGTCCTCCTGACCCATCTCACGTTACAATCCGTGGTTATGTTAAACGCCCTTTTCCGTGTGAGAGGGCCTTGATCAGCCAGGTTTCCTATGACAACCGAAACGCGTTCCCTCTATAGTCAACTTCCGGCTATTGATCGCTTATTGCGCGATAGCTCCTTCCTTTCTTTGCGTGATACTTATGGTCACACCCGCGTGGTGGAATTGTTGCGTCAGATGCTCGACGAAGCGCGAGAAGTGATTCGTGGCAGCCAGACGCTGCCTGCGTGGTGTGAAAACTGGGCGCAAGAAGTCGATGCCCGGTTGACGAAAGAAGCGCAGAGCGCGCTGCGTCCGGTGATCAACCTGACGGGAACCGTGCTGCATACCAACCTTGGGCGAGCTTTACAGGCGGAAGCCGCGGTGGAAGCCGTTGCGCAGGCTATGCGTTCGCCAGTGACCCTCGAGTATGATCTGGACGACGCCGGACGCGGACATCGCGATCGGGCGCTGGCGCAGCTGCTGTGCCGTATTACGGGGGCGGAAGATGCCTGTATCGTCAATAACAATGCGGCGGCGGTGTTATTGATGTTGGCGGCCACTGCCAGCGGAAAAGAGGTGGTGGTATCTCGCGGCGAACTGGTGGAGATTGGCGGCGCGTTTCGTATTCCCGATGTTATGCGTCAGGCAGGCTGCACCCTACACGAAGTAGGGACCACCAACCGCACGCACGCGAATGATTATCGTCAGGCGGTGAATGAAAATACCGCACTGTTGATGAAAGTACATACCAGTAACTACAGCATTCAGGGGTTCACCAAAGCGATAGATGAAGCGGAACTGGTGGCGCTCGGCAAAGAGCTGGATGTTCCCGTAGTGACTGATTTAGGCAGTGGCTCGCTGGTCGATCTTAGCCAGTACGGTTTGCCGAAAGAGCCAATGCCGCAGGAGTTGATTGCGGCGGGCGTCAGTCTGGTGAGTTTCTCCGGCGACAAGTTGTTAGGCGGGCCGCAGGCAGGAATTATTGTTGGTAAAAAAGAGATGATCGCCCGCCTGCAAAGCCACCCGCTGAAGCGTGCATTACGCGCGGATAAAATGACCCTCGCGGCGCTGGAAGCCACGTTGCGTCTTTATTTACACCCTGAAGCTCTGAGTGAAAAATTACCGACCCTGCGCCTGCTTACCCGCAGCGCAGAGGTCATTCAAATCCAGGCACAACGTTTACAGGCCCCCCTTGCCGCACATTACGGCGCGGAGTTTGCGGTACAGGTTATGCCATGTCTTTCGCAGATTGGCAGTGGTTCGCTGCCGGTTGATCGCCTGCCGAGCGCGGCATTAACGTTTACACCCCATGATGGACGCGGTAGCCACCTTGAGTCATTAGCCGCCCGCTGGCGTGAATTGCCAGTGCCGGTGATTGGTCGTATTTATGACGGACGATTGTGGCTGGATTTACGCTGCCTTGAAGATGAGCAACGGTTTTTGGAGATGTTGTTGAAATGATTATTGCGACTGCCGGACACGTTGACCACGGCAAAACAACCTTATTGCAGGCGATTACTGGCGTAAATGCTGACCGTCTGCCGGAAGAAAAAAAGCGCGGCATGACCATCGATCTCGGCTATGCCTACTGGCCGCAGCCGGATGGTCGCGTGCCTGGTTTTATCGACGTTCCCGGTCATGAAAAGTTTCTTTCCAACATGCTGGCGGGCGTTGGTGGTATCGATCACGCGCTGTTGGTGGTGGCGTGCGATGACGGCGTGATGGCACAGACCCGTGAGCATCTGGCGATTTTGCAGCTGACCGGTAACCCGATGCTGACAGTGGCGCTGACCAAAGCCGATCGCGTGGACGAAGCGCGTGTTGATGAGGTTGAACGCCAGGTAAAGGAGGTTCTGCGGGAATACGGTTTTGCTGAGGCAAAACTGTTTATCACCGCAGCAACCGAAGGTCGGGGAATGGATGCCCTGCGCGAGCATCTGCTTCAGTTGCCGGAACGCGAGCACGCCAGCCAACATAGTTTCCGCCTCGCGATTGACCGCGCATTTACCGTAAAAGGTGCCGGGCTGGTCGTCACCGGTACGGCGTTAAGCGGGGAAGTGAAGGTAGGCGATTCACTCTGGCTGACTGGTGTAAATAAACCGATGCGTGTACGTGCGCTGCATGCGCAAAACCAGCCAACAGAAACCGCCAATGCCGGGCAGCGTATCGCGCTTAACATCGCGGGTGATGCGGAAAAAGAGCAGATTAACCGTGGCGACTGGCTGCTTGCCGATGTGCCGCCAGAGCCGTTCACACGGGTGATTGTCGAGCTTCAAACCCATACACCGCTGACCCAGTGGCAGCCGCTGCATATTCACCACGCCGCCAGCCACGTCACGGGACGCGTTTCACTGCTGGAAGATAACCTTGCTGAACTGGTCTTCGACACCCCGTTATGGCTGGCAGATAACGACCGCCTGGTATTGCGCGATATCTCTGCCCGCAACACGCTGGCCGGAGCGCGCGTCGTGATGCTTAACCCGCCGCGTCGCGGTAAACGTAAGCCGGAATATCTGCAATGGCTGGCGTCTCTTGCACGGGCGCAGAGCGATGCCGATGCGTTATCTGTTCATCTGGAACGCGGCGCGGTTAACCTTGCGGATTTCGCCTGGGCGCGCCAGCTCAACGGCGAAGGGATGCGCGAATTGCTGCAACAGCCTGGTTATATTCAGGCTGGTTATAGCTTGTTGAATGCGCCGGTTGCCGCCCGCTGGCAGCGGAAAATTCTCGACACATTAGCGACTTATCATGAGCAACATCGCGATGAACCTGGTCCTGGGCGCGAACGTCTGCGACGTATGGCGTTGCCAATGGAAGATGAAGCGCTGGTACTGTTGCTGATTGAAAAGATGCGCGAAAGCGGCGACATCCTCAGTCATCACGGTTGGCTGCATCTGCCAGATCACAAAGCGGGCTTCAGCGAAGAGCAGCAGGCCATCTGGCAAAAAGCAGAGCCGCTGTTTGGTGACGAGCCGTGGTGGGTGCGTGACCTGGCAAAAGAGACGGGAACCGACGAGCAGGCAATGCGCCTGACGCTGCGCCAGGCGGCGCAGCAAGGAATAATTACCGCGATCGTCAAAGATCGTTATTACCGTAACGATCGGATTGTCGAATTTGCCAATATGATCCGCGATCTCGATCAGGAGTGTGGTTCAACCTGCGCGGCGGATTTCCGCGATCGCTTAGGCGTAGGCCGAAAGCTGGCAATTCAGATTCTGGAATATTTTGACCGCATTGGCTTTACGCGTCGTCGTGGAAATGATCATTTATTGCGCGACGCATTATTATTTCCGGAAAAATAAGGAAATGATTAATTAATTTTTAAAATAAATTAATACAAATTTCTTATGATTTTAAAAAAAGCACATTGTTTAATGAATACAATGTGCTTTTTATTAGATTAATTTTGATAATCAATAATACTGATCATATTTTCGAATGAAAATCCTCAGTAAGCTGCCCGCCCTTTTTTACACTTTCAGGAGTGTGTTATGGCATCTTCAACTTTCTTTATTCCTTCTGTGAATGTCATCGGCGCTGATTCATTGACTGATGCAATGAATATGATGGCAGATTATGGATTTACCCGTACCTTAATTGTCACTGACAATATGTTAACGAAATTAGGTATGGCGGGTGATGTGCAAAAAGCACTGGAAGAACGCAATATTTTTAGCGTTATTTATGATGGCACCCAACCTAACCCAACCACGGAAAACGTCGCCGCAGGTTTGAAATTACTTAAAGAAAATAATTGCGATAGCGTGATTTCCTTAGGCGGTGGTTCTCCGCATGACTGTGCAAAAGGTATTGCGCTGGTGGCAGCCAATGGTGGTGATATCCGTGATTATGAAGGCGTTGACCGCTCTGCAAAACCGCAGCTGCCGATGATCGCCATCAATACCACTGCGGGTACAGCATCAGAAATGACTCGTTTCTGCATCATCACCGACGAAGCGCGTCACATCAAAATGGCGATTGTTGATAAGCACGTGACTCCGCTGCTTTCTGTCAATGACTCCTCGCTGATGATCGGTATGCCGAAGTCACTGACCGCCGCCACTGGTATGGACGCCTTAACGCACGCTATCGAAGCGTATGTTTCTATTGCCGCCACGCCGATCACTGACGCTTGTGCACTGAAAGCCGTGACCATGATTGCCGAAAACCTGCCGTTAGCCGTTGAAGATGGCAGTAATGCGAAAGCGCGTGAAGCAATGGCTTATGCCCAGTTCCTCGCCGGTATGGCGTTCAATAATGCTTCTCTGGGTTATGTTCATGCGATGGCGCACCAGCTGGGCGGTTTCTACAACCTGCCACACGGTGTATGTAACGCCGTTTTGCTGCCGCATGTTCAGGTATTCAACAGCAAAGTCGCCGCCGCACGTCTGCGTGACTGTGCCGCTGCAATGGGCGTGAACGTGACAGGTAAAAACGATGCGGAAGGTGCTGAAGCCTGCATTAACGCCATCCGTGAACTGGCGAAGAAAGTGGATATCCCGGCAGGCCTACGCGACCTGAACGTGAAAGAAGAAGATTTCGCGGTTCTGGCAACTAATGCCCTGAAAGATGCCTGTGGTTTTACTAACCCGATCCAGGCAACTCACGAAGAAATTGTGGCGATTTATCGCGCAGCGATGTAATCATCATTTCCACAACGGCTGGCAAATTGTCAGCCGCTTTTTCAACTATCTCTGTAACCCTTGCCCGTAAATTCGTGATAGCTGTCGTAAAGCTGTTACCGACTGGCGAAGATTTCGCCAGTCACGTCTACCCTTGTTATACCTCACACCGCAAGGAGACGATCATGACCAATAATCCCCCTTCAGCACAGATTAAGCCCGGCGAGTATGGTTTCCCCCTCAAGTTAAAAGCCCGCTATGACAACTTTATTGGCGGCGAATGGGTAGCCCCTGCCGACGGCGAGTATTACCAGAATCTGACGCCGGTGACCGGGCAGCTGCTGTGCGAAGTGGCGTCTTCGGGCAAACGAGACATCGATCTGGCGCTGGATGCTGCGCACAAAGTGAAAGATAAATGGGCGCACACCTCGGTGCAGGATCGCGCGGCGATTCTGTTTAAGATTGCCGATCGAATGGAACAAAACCTTGAGCTGTTAGCGACGGCTGAAACCTGGGATAACGGCAAACCCATTCGCGAAACCAGTGCTGCCGACGTGCCGCTGGCGATTGACCATTTTCGCTATTTCGCCTCGTGTATTCGGGCGCAGGAAGGTGGGATCAGTGAAGTTGATAGCGAAACCGTGGCCTATCATTTCCATGAACCGTTAGGCGTGGTGGGGCAGATTATCCCGTGGAACTTCCCGCTGCTGATGGCGAGCTGGAAAATGGCTCCCGCGCTGGCGGCGGGCAACTGTGTGGTGCTGAAACCCGCACGTCTTACCCCGCTTTCTGTACTGCTGCTAATGGAAATTGTCGGTGATTTACTGCCGCCGGGCGTGGTGAACGTGGTCAATGGCGCAGGTGGGGTAATTGGCGAATATCTGGCGACCTCGAAACGCATCGCCAAAGTGGCGTTTACCGGCTCAACGGAAGTGGGCCAACAAATTATGCAATACGCAACGCAAAACATTATTCCGGTGACGCTGGAGTTGGGCGGTAAGTCGCCAAATATCTTCTTTGCTGATGTGATGGATGAAGAAGATGCCTTTTTCGATAAAGCGCTGGAAGGCTTTGCACTGTTTGCCTTTAACCAGGGCGAAGTTTGCACCTGTCCGAGTCGTGCTTTAGTGCAGGAATCTATCTACGAACGCTTTATGGAACGCGCCATCCGCCGTGTCGAAAGCATTCGTAGCGGTAACCCGCTCGACAGCGTGACGCAAATGGGCGCGCAGGTTTCTCACGGGCAACTGGAAACCATCCTCAACTACATTGATATCGGTAAAAAAGAGGGCGCTGACGTGCTCACAGGCGGGCGGCGCAAGCTGCTGGAAGGTGAACTGAAAGACGGCTACTACCTCGAACCGACGATTCTGTTTGGTCAGAACAATATGCGGGTGTTCCAGGAGGAGATTTTTGGCCCGGTGCTGGCGGTGACCACCTTCAAAACGATGGAAGAAGCGCTGGAGCTGGCGAACGATACGCAATATGGCCTGGGCGCGGGCGTCTGGAGCCGCAACGGTAATCTGGCCTATAAGATGGGGCGCGGCATACAGGCTGGGCGCGTGTGGACCAACTGTTATCACGCTTACCCGGCACATGCGGCGTTTGGTGGCTACAAACAATCAGGTATCGGTCGCGAAACCCACAAGATGATGCTGGAGCATTACCAGCAAACCAAGTGCCTGCTGGTGAGCTACTCGGATAAACCGTTGGGGCTGTTCTGATATAAGAAGCTGGTCGCATTGGGTATTCATTGCCTGATGCGACGCTTACGCGTCTTATCATGCCTACGGGAACCTGACCGTAGGCCGGATAAGGCGTACACGCCGCATCCGGCATAAACAAAGCGCACGTTGTTACAATTTACGTTTTAAACCTACGTGCGCAATAACCCAGACTACGCCAACAGAAGTGCGTTTCTGGGGCGTGTTTTGTCAGGAGTTTAATCTCGCGTTTCGATGGTGAGCGGGCGAACCAGGCCGTAAATCACCATTGGTGATCCGAGGCCAATCAGCAATAAACGGTAGATAATTGAAGGTTTAATACGCTTAATCTGTACTGTGGATGTTTTACTGGAGTTATTCATTAGTTTGGCCAATAGTTCCACTATTTCAATATGATAAACCTCGTCCTGTTGAAAAACCAGACAGCACATTTAAGAAAGTATATAAAAAACAATATGTCGTTATATAAATAAGGAAATTGCACTGCATCATGGCATTTCATAATATGCGTTAATTGTTCTTTTTTATATTCTTTGAGGGAAATATGTTCCTGGACTATTTTGCACTGGGAGTGCTTATTTTTGTATTTCTGGTGATCTTCTATGGGATCATTATTTTACATGATATTCCCTACCTGATTGCCAAAAAACGTAATCATCCTCATGCCGACGCCATTCATGTTGCTGGTTGGGTGAGTCTTTTTACGTTACATGTTATCTGGCCGTTTTTGTGGATTTGGGCCACGCTTTACCGCCCGGAGCGGGGATGGGGAATGCAAAGCCATGATTCATCCGTTATGCAACTGCAACAGCGCATTGCCGGGCTGGAGAAACAGCTCGCCGACATCAAATCCTCTTCTGCCGAGTAATACTTATGGATTTACTGATTATTTTGACCTATGTGGCTTTTGCATGGGCAATGTTTAAGATCTTCAAAATTCCCGTAAATAAATGGACCATTCCGGTGATGCTGCCAACTTACTGATTTAGTGTATGATGGTGTTTTTGAGGTGCTCCAGTGGCTTCTGTTTCTATCAGCTGTCCCTCCTGTTCAGCTACTGACGGG
>OAWV01001424.1_pt1 | contig 11097 bp, 10 predicted proteins | sample 1495551 | NCBI WGS metagenome assembly OAWV01 (sample SAMEA2580245, study PRJEB22360) | human gut metagenome | biome: human gut; feature: human-associated habitat; material: faeces | place: Denmark | collected 2008/2010 | reverse complement strand
ACTCGCGACCCCGACCTTGGCAAGGTCGTGCTCTACCAACTGAGCTATTCCCGCATTCATCAAGCAATCAGTTAATCACTTGATTTTATTATCGTCTGGCAATCAGTGCCGCCGTTCGATGCGTTGCATTCTACTTACCTGGCGCGATGAGTCAACGATATTTTTCACCACTTTTGATCGTTTGCTGAAAATTGCGCCGAAACGATCACTGATCAAGCAAATCTGCACGCGCAGCGCTCAAATATTGCAACATTGACCACAGAGTCAGTACCGCAGCCACAAAGAAAAGTGCAATACCGGCGTACTCAACCCAAATGTTCGGACGCCACAGCAGCCAGGCCAGCGCCACCATCTGGGCAGTGGTTTTCACTTTCCCAATCCAGGAGACGGCCACGCTACTGCGTTTACCCAACTCCGCCATCCATTCGCGTAGCGCAGAAATAATAATTTCACGGGCGATCATCGTTGCCGCCGGTAAGGTCACCCACCAGCTGTGATAATGCTCGGTTACCAGCACCATGGCGATAGCCACGAGGACTTTATCTGCTACAGGGTCAAGGAAAGCACCAAACCGGGTACTCTGGTTCCAGCGGCGTGCCAGAAAACCATCGAACCAGTCAGTCACCGCCGCGACGCAGAAAATGAGCGCGGCGGCAAACGGCGACCAGGTGACAGGCAGATAAAAGACCAATACAAAGAATGGGATAAGGATGACACGGAACAGTGTAAGCAACGTAGGGATATTAAATTGCATAATGACGGGTAACTATCTGTTGTCAGTAAGATTACCCCTATGTTGCTACAGAGACATCAATGTTTCAACGACCAGAAGATCTTTTCTGCCAGACCTTGCGAAATACCCGGCACTTTTGCAATTTCCTCGACGCTGGCGTTACGTAAACCTTGCAAACCGCCCATATATTTCAACAACATTTGCCGACGTTTTGGCCCGACGCCTTCAATGGTTTCCAGGGAACTGGTATTTTTGACCTTCGCCCGTTTTTTACGGTGCCCGCCAATCGCGTGATCGTGTGATTCATCGCGAATATGCTGGATAACATGCAGCGCGGGAGAATCTGGCGGCAAACTGAATCCCTCACCTTCCGGCTCAAAGAACAGTGTTTCCAGCCCAGCCTTACGATCTGCTCCTTTGGCAACGCCAAGTAGCAGTGGATGATTTTTATCCCATGAGACATCCAGTTCGGCAAAGACATTTTTTGCCTGCGCAAGCTGGCCTTTGCCGCCGTCGATAAGGATCACATCCGGGATCTTAGTGTCGTCAATGGCTTTACCATAACGCCGACGCAGCACCTGATTCATCGCCGCATAATCATCGCCCGGCGTGATGCCAGTAATGTTATAGCGCCGATACTCCGCACGCAGCGGGCCGTTAGCATCAAATACCACACAGGAGGCGACGGTTTGTTCACCCATGGTATGGCTGATGTCAAAGCACTCCATCCGCTTCACTTCCGGCAATTTCAACACGCTGGCAAGTGCTGTAAGCCGCTGATGAACGGTAGATTGCTGCGAAAGTTTGCTGGTTAAGGCCGTCGCCGCATTGGTGCGCGCGAGTTTCAGGTAACGCGCCCTATCGCCACGAGGTTTGGTTTGAACATTAATCTTGCGTCCCGCCAGTTCTGAAAGGGAATCGGCGAGCAGCGTTTTATCGCTAAGATTAAAATCGAGCAGGATCTCACCCGGTAAGGTGCGCATCTGGCTGCCTTGTAAATAGAACTGTCCTACGAAGGTTTCTACCACCTCGCTCAGTTCCGTACCGCCCGGCACTTTCGGGAAATAGCTGCGGCTGCCGAGCACTTTACCCTGACGAATGAACAATACGTGGACACAAGCCATGCCCGCATCGAACGCCACACCAATAACGTCAAGGTCGTCGCCGGTATTGGACACAAACTGTTTTTCGGTGACGCGTCGCACCGCCTGAATTTGGTCGCGAATACGTGCCGCTTCTTCAAACTCCAGATTCTGACTGGCAGTTTCCATACGGCTAATGAGTTGCGTAAGCACCTGATCATCTTTACCAGACAAAAACAGGCGCACATACTCGACCTGCTGAGCGTATTCTTCTTCACTCACCAGTCCTTCAACGCACGGTCCCAGACAGCGCCCTATTTGATATTGCAGACACGGACGCGAGCGATTGCGATAAACACTATTTTCGCACTGGCGAATGGGGAATATCTTTTGCAGTAGCGCCAGTGTTTCACGTACGGCATAGCCATTCGGGAACGGGCCGAAATATTCACCTTTGGCATGCTTCGCACCACGATGCATCGCCAGACGCGGATGGGTATCGCCACTCAGGAAGATAAAGGGATAAGATTTATCATCGCGTAGCAAAACGTTGTAACGCGGCTGATAGAGTTTGATGTAGTTGTGTTCCAGCAACAGCGCTTCGGTTTCTGTATGAGTAACCGTTACATCAATTTGCTGGATCTGGGCGACCAGCGCTTCGGTTTTGCGCGAAGCGAGGTTGCTACGGAAATAGCTGGAAAGCCGTTTTTTCAGGTCTTTCGCTTTGCCGACATAGATAACCGTACCACCAGCATCGTACATGCGATAAACGCCTGGCTGGCTGGTTACGGTTTTTAAAAACGCTTTTGCGTCAAACTGATCACTCACTGACTTGATAATGTCTCCGCATTACACAGACCATGGCGAATTGCCAGGTGAGTCAGCTCAACATCGCCATGAATGTTTAGTTTACTGAACATACGATAGCGGTAGCTGTTCACCGTTTTCGGACTGAGATTGAGCTGTTCTGAGATCTCATTGACCTTCTGGCCCTTGGTGATCATCAGCATAATCTGCAATTCACGTTCAGACAAACTGGCAAATGGGCTTTCTGTTTTTTCTGGTTCGATCTGGCTTAACGCCATTTGTTGAGCGATGTCAGAAGCAATGTAACGCTGCCCTGAATAGACAGAACGGATCGCACTCACGACTTCCTGCGGAGCCGCGCCTTTGCTGAGGTAGCCAGCAGCACCGGCCTGCATGACTTTCGCTGGTAAAGGGTTTTCTGTATGGACGGTAAGCATGATGATTTTGACATCAGCTGTGGAACGCGCGATTTTACGCGTCGCCTCAAGACCGCCAATGCCCGGCATACTCATGTCCATTAGCACCACGTCAACGGCATTTGCCCGGCACCACTTAACGGCGTCTTCACCGCACGATGCCTCACCGACGACTTTTATACCCTTTATATCTTCCAGAATGCGTCGTATCCCTGCGCGCACCAGTTCGTGGTCATCAACAAGTAGAACGTTGATCAAAGGAATATCTCCAGAAATAGGGATAACGCTACTGATAGTTAGTCATTCGTATATTAGCGGTTTTTATTGCAACTTTGAAACGTTAAAAATGGTGGGTATTCGATTTTTCTCTCGTTTTTGTAAATTCGATTGTCCACAGTTATGGTCACGCCCGTCACCAACGGCTTCCGGGATCGTTTCACAGTAAGCCCTGCGATGAAATGTGACAAAAATTGACTTTATTCAGCAAAAATGAAAATCAGCCCGCTGAATATGTAACATTAATTAACCCGAACAATACGGGCAAAAAACATTCATGATAAAAATATTTATTGGTCATTATATTAACGTATTTTATAGTACTGCCGATATCACGCTCAAAAAACAACCACTGCTATTTTTAGCAAAGCTTATGGTATACTCCGCCGCCTTAACATTTTTCACCGCAAATTTTCATTGCAACATGACGAGGAAAATAAATGAGTACGCCTGATTTTTCTACTGCCGAGAATAATCAAGAACTGGCAAATGAAGTCTCCTGCCTGAAAGCGATGCTGACGCTGATGCTGCAGGCGATGGGACAAGCTGACGCGGGCCGCGTGATGTTAAAGATGGAAAAACAGCTTGCGCTGATCGAAGACGAAACCCAGGCTGCAGTATTTTCCAAAACGGTTAAGCAAATTAAACAAGCCTACCGTCAGTAATATAAAACCGGCTGAGAGCGTGCCTTTCAGCCGGTTTTTGCATCTGGCACGCAGAAAGAAAAGCGATCAAATTAAGCCAGTAGCGGCCGCGTAACAGGCCACCTGGGTCTTATTCGGTGCATTGATTTTTTTCTGCATGTTTTTCTGATGGAAATTGACCGTATTCTCAGAGATTGACAAAATCATCGCTATCTCTGCTGATGTCTTCCCTTCCGCCGTCCATTTCAAAATTTCTTTTTCGCGCTTGCTGAAATTCATCTCTGGCGTCATCACTATTTCATCATTTAAACGCATCAGAGCCATCAGACTTTCGCGCACCAGTAACTGCATTTTTAATTGCAGTTCATCACTAAGAATGGGTATTTCGCGCGTGCTGCAACGGGAAAAGGACAAAAAGCCCAGCGCCCGATTTGGCAGCATTAAATACTGAGTGACACCGCGGCGTAAACCATGCGCGCGCGCGGCTTCCCATAACGGCTGGGCTTCGCTGAATAAGTCATCATTCCACATTAAATGGCCCTGACTAAAGTTTTCAGGGTTCAGCACGGGATCAATTGCGAGAAAGTTTTTTGCCTGATAATAACTAACCCACGCCTCAGGGTAATTGGTGTAGAAAGCCACTTTAGGTCGCGTGAATGGTACCGGGTGGCGAACACATAACGAATAGTAATCGTACTCCAGCTGCTGAGCCTGAAGCTCTATTTCATGGTAGACCTCTTCTGCGGCCTCCATCCTCTGAAAACGCAACAGCATCGTGCGACGCCAGCTGAAAAAATCCGTATCCTGCATAGTAAACCGCAACGCCCCTGAGAGTGAGTATCATTTATAATGATAATTCAAACTATCACATAAATAAGATTTATATATAATTTATATTATTCAGGCAATGAATTACTTTTGCAAGCCATCGCATTATCTTATGTTATTAATGAGTTATGCTGATTTGTTAAGCAGTTTTATCACGTTTGAAGTGGCGCACCGCCCCGACTGGTGAATCGTCGGGGCTGATTTTTTCTTATTATTGCAGCAGAAACTTCTCGAGGAACTGGCGGGTGCGAGGCTGCTCGGGAGCGGCAAATAACGCTTTTGCGGCCCCCTGCTCGACTATCCGCCCCTGGTCCATAAAGATCGCCCGGTCCGCAACATCCCGGGCAAAGCTCATTTCGTGCGTCACAATCACCATCGTGCGCTTTTCCTGCGCCAGCTGGCGGATGGTGTTCAGGACTTCGCCCACCAGCTCTGGATCCAGCGCCGACGTTGGCTCGTCAAACAAAATCACTTCAGGACGCATAGCCAGCGCTCGCGCAATCGCGACACGCTGCTGTTGACCGCCAGACAAACGACGTGGATAGCTGGTTTCTTTACCGGCCAGCCCAACTTTCGCCAACAGCTCGCGAGCGCACGCCGTGGCCTCTTCTTTCGGTTCGCCTTTGACGATCACCGGCCCTTCAATAATGTTTTCCAGCACCGTACGATGCGGAAACAAATTAAAGTTCTGGAAGACAAACCCGACGTGCTGACGCAACTGGCGAATCAGCGATTTTTGCTGACTTAATGAACGTGCAGTATCAATGGTGATATCGCCAACGGTGATGGTTCCCGCTTCCGGTTGTTCCAGCAGATTTATGCTGCGTAGCAACGTGGTTTTGCCGGAACCACTCGGACCGATAATTGCCACTACTTCGCCAGGCTTTACCTCGAGGTCGATACCGTGCAGCACCGTCTGACCGTGAAATTTTTTCACCAGGTTCTTAACTTCAATGGCACTCATTTTGGTTCTCTCTCCTGGCGATTAAGTTGATTCTCAAAATGGTTCTGCAACGTCGATAACACTGTCGCCATGATCCAGTAGATGAGCGAAGCCGCCAGATACATGGTGAACACCTCCAGCGTACGCGAGGTAATCAACTGCGCCTGACGGAACAGCTCCGGCACCTGGATTGTCGCGGCCAGCGACGTATCTTTTACCAGGCTGATAAAGCTGTTCGACAGCGGCGGCAACGCCACCCGCGCCGCCTGTGGCAAAATCGCGCGACGCATGGTCTGCCATGGCGTCATACCAATACTGGCAGCAGCTTCCCACTGACCTTTATCAATAGAAGAAATGGCGGCGCGCAGCGTTTCGGCAGCATAGGCGGCAGTGTTTAGCGACAGACCAATCATTGCTGACGGAATGGGATCTAGTTCGATGCCAAACTGCGGCAGGCCGTAATAGATCATAAACAGTTGTGCGATGAGTGGCGTACCACGAAAAATAGAGATATAAAAACGCGCCAGCCAGCGCACGGGCCAGATTGGCGAAAGGCGCATCAGCGCGAGAATAAACCCTAGCAGTAAGCCAAAAAACATGCCGCCGATACTGAGTTGCAGCGTATACCCAGCCCCTTTCAGCAGGAACGGCAAGGAATCAATAACCAGTTGTATACTTTCTTGCATGAGCGTTTCCGGAGCTAAACGTGGGGATGATAGGCGAACAGCGCAGGCGCGCCGCCGGTATGAATAAACAGAATCGGCCCTTCATCTTTGAAGCGTTTCTGACTGATACCGTCAATCAGCCCCGCCATCGCTTTTCCGGTATACACAGGATCAAGCAGAATGCCTTCCAGCCGCGCCAGCAATTTCACTGCTTCCATGCCTTCGTCGTTCGGCACGCCGTAGCCAGGTGCAAAATAGTCATCCCAGAGTAAAATTTCCGCTGATGCGGTCAGCTCCAGTTCTTTCGCAATCGCCTGTTGGAGGTTAACCACTTTCGGCAATTGATCGGCAACGGAACGCGACACGGTCACGCCAATCAGTTCGCTTTCAGGCATCAGGTGTTCCAGCCCAATAGCCAGTCCGGCGTGAGTTCCGGCACTGCCCGACGCGACCACCACCGACGAAATATTAACTGCCCCTTCACACTGTTGCGCAATTTCCAGCGCACTCTCCACATAACCCAGCGCGCCCAAAGCATTAGAACCGCCAACCGGAATGACATACGGGCGAAAGCCTTGTGCTTCGACTCGCGTCGCCAGCTCTTCCAGTTGGGCATTGGGATCGGTCAGTGCGTCGCACATTTCAATCTGGGTATTGAAAAGATCCAGCAACAAACGATTGCCGTTGGTTAAATAGTTTTCTGCGGTTGTGCCAATAGGATTTTCCAGCAGCGCCACGCAGTGCAGGCCGAGTTTCGCAGCGACTGCGGCAGTCTGGCGCACATGGTTAGACTGGATCGCCCCGGCAGTAATCAGCGTATCGGCACCTTCGAGCAGAGCATCTGCCGCGAGAAATTCCAGCTTACGTAATTTATTGCCGCCCATTGCCATGGGAGTGACGTCATCCCGTTTGATGAAAATTTCCCGTCCAAGATAATCAGAAAAGCGCGGCAGATATTCGAGCGGCGTTGGCGCGCCGATAAACTCCAGCCGTGGAAAACGGGTTAAATTATGCAGTGGCATAACAGCCTCCGATGTGTGTTGTTGTGATTTTCTTATTATGCACGCTGAAAACGCGTAAATAAAAAAGGCGCTAGTGAAAGCGCCCTTTTTTGTCATTATGCTGATTATTTGGTCACATCAGCACCAAACCATTTTTCGGAAAGGGCTTGCAGAGTGCCATCTTTTTGCATTTCCGCAATTGCATCATTCACCGCTTTCAGCAGGTCTTCATTTCCTTTACGCAGCGCCACACCAGACTCCTGACGGGAGAATGCTTCACCGGTTACTGCCAGCGTATCGTTGGTTTTCTTCACCAGATCCAGCGCCGCCAGACGATCAACGAGGATCGCATCGATACGGCCTACGCGCAGATCCTGATATTTGGTCGGGTCATCATCATAGGTACGCACATCGACGCCCTGAACATTCTGACGCAGCCACTCTTCATAGTTGGTGCCCAGACCGACACCCACTTTTTTGCCTTTCAGATCATCAGCCGTTTTAATGGTGCCTTCGTTACCTTTTTTCACCAGCGCCTGAATACCGGAAATGGTGTACGGGGTAGAGAAATCGTATTTTTTCTTGCGCTCGTCAGAAATGGTGACCTGATTAATCACCACATCAATGCGTTTAGAGTCCAGCGACGCCAGCATACCGTCCCATTTGGTCGGTTTTAGTGACGCCTCAACGCCAAGATGTTTTGCCAGCTGTTGGGCAAATTCCACTTCAAAACCGGTTAATTTGCCGTCATCCCCCTGAAAACTGAACGGCGGATAAGTTCCTTCCAGCCCTACCAGCAGCGTGCCGCGCTCTTTGACTTTATTAAGCAGACCTTCATCTGCAAAACTTTTAACGCTCATGCCCGCAACCAGCGCCACGGCCATCATACCCATCAATGCCTGACGTCCCAGATGTGCTAATTTCATATTCACCCCGAATGTTGTTATGTCTGTTTGCAGTGTAGAGCCATTGTTTGTAAACACAAAAACAACTCCGCTACATCTTATTCTTATTTAATATATATCAGAAGCAGGCAGGCTGGAGGATTTCTGCACAAGTCCGGTACGCGTTTGACGCTGATAGTGTTGATACTTCCGTAACGCGATGCGGTAATTGTTGGTGCTGGTGGTGGGCAGCCATGGGGCGAGGATTTCATCAAGGAAACCGTCCTGCAGCTGATCGAGGGAAATATTTTGCTCGTGTAGATGATTACCCAAACGGCGCAGACGAACGACATATTCACGCACCGTACCTGGGCTCATTTCAGTTTGCTCAAAAAGAAATTGCTTAAAGCCGATAATATCGAAAAAATCACTCTGCGTTTTGCAATGTAAATCACCGCAAAATCGGCACAATGCCGCCCATGATTGTTGTTCCACTTGCCAGCCATTTTCATCAAGCAGCATGTCCAGGCGGGAAATCTCGATTTTATTCACTATTTTGCCGTCGCGAACTAAGGTAATGCGGTCGAGTAATTTACGGCAATGCGCGCAATGGGTCTGGCTGTGCTTAAAGTCTTTAAGATAGCGGCTTAATGGCCGTCTTTTCAGGTGCTGCACCATCATTAAGAACTCCTGGTAGTCAAAATTAAAGTGCGGCATTTACTGACGTTATAACTTACCCAGTTTAGTGCGTAACCGTTTAATAGCCTGGCTGTGTAACTGACTGACCCGCGATTCCCCGACCTCCAACACCGCACCAATCTCTTTGAGATTCAGCTCTTCCTGGTAATAGAGGGTTAATACCAGTTTTTCGCGCTCCGGCAACGTTTCGATGGCTTCCATCACCCGCTGGCGCAGATTACTGTCCAGCAGTTGTTGTAGCGGGTTTTCTCGCTGATGATCATCAGTAACCAGTTCAATGCTATCGCCGTGCTCTTCGCGCCACTCATCGTAGGAGAAGATCTGGCTGTTATTGGTGTCGAGCAACATTTGGCGATAATCGGCAATATCGATCCCTAAACGTTCCGCTACCTCAGTTTCCGTGGCGTTGCGGCCAAGTTCCTGCTCCAGTTGCCCTATTGCCTGTGCCACTTCACGCGCGTTGCGTCGCACGCTGCGCGGCACCCAGTCACGGCTGCGAAGTTCATCCAGCATAGCGCCACGGATACGCTGCACTGCGTAAGTTGTAAATGCCGTTCCTTGTAGGGCGTCATAGCGTTCGACGGCATTAAGTAACCCAATGCCGCCCGCCTGTAGCAGATCGTCAAGTTCCACGCTCGCGGGCAGTCGAACCTGCAGGCGCAATGCTTCGTGACGCACCAGCGGGACATAACGCTGCCACAGCGAGTGTTTATCCATTACACCTTCAGCGGTATAGAGTGAATTCACGATAAACAGCCCTGCGTTATATGAGTTATCGGCATGATTATCCGTTTCTGCAGGGTTTTTAATCGGACGATTAGTGGGTGAAATGAGGGGTTATTTGGGGGTTACCGGTAAATTGCGGGCAGAAAAAACCCCGCCGGTGGCGGGGTTTGAGCGATAAGTGTAAATTAACGCAGCAGAGACAGTACGTTCTGCGTGGTCTGGTTAGCCTGCGCCAGAACAGAGGTACCCGCTTGTTGCAGGATCTGCGCACGAGACATGTTAGACACTTCGGTCGCGTAGTCAGCATCTTCGATACGGCTACGGGCAGAAGACAGGTTGTTTACGGTGTTGCCAAGGTTGGTGATAGCAGAGTCGAAACGGTTTTGTACTGCACCGAGGTCAGAACGCAGATTGTCAACTTTAGCCAATGCTTTGTCGATAGTTTCGAGCGGGTTGGTGGTAGATTGCAACGATTTTGCTGCATCTTCGTTTACCAGAATCGGGCTACCACCTTCTGATTTGCTCAGATACATCACTTTAGGGGCACCAGGAGTAGTATCAGTTACCGTTTTACCATCTGCACTGACATTGTAGGTGGCGCCATTTACAACTAAAGTACTACCTGTTTTCTTGGCAGCATTTAGATCCAGATCAGAGAGTGTTGCGGCTTTATTTTCCACTTTTGTAGTAGTGAACTGGCCCGCGCTATTTTTGTAAACATCTATGTCTGTAGTTATTGTTGCGTCGGCACCCGTGGCGGCTTTACTGTTAATAGTAAATTTTACATCTTGACCATCAATATTTGCAGTCAAAACGCCTTTACCATTAGCATCAAATGCAGTACCACTCTTGTTAGTAAATGTAATACCTTTGTAGTCAATGGATTTCTGGTCAGCCAAGTTTATTGCAAGTTTCGCAAGCTCTGTTGCATCAATACTTTTACCATCAACTTTCGTATCACTACTGGTGGTCAGCGAACCATCGGCAGCGCTAACAAAAACATCTTTATTATCTTGATCCTTGACTGCACCGCTATCTACGTTAACGGTATAAGCATCACCGCCAACATCATAGTTATCAGTACCTGTCGCTTTAAATTTAGAAATCAGGTCACTGCCAGTTGCTTTCTGCGCGCCATCGATATTAAAGCCGTCCAGGCCGAGAGTTTTCGCATCAATTTTTGCCAGATTGATAGTGATGGTTTCCCCATCATTAGCACCAACCTGAATTTTCATTTCATTATTTTCGGCAAGGACTTTCACGCCGTTAAACTGAGTTTGCTCAGATACAGGTGATGCTGCCAACTTACTGATTTAGTGTATGATGGTGTTTTTGAGGTGCTCCAGTGGCTTCTGTTTCTATCAGCTGTCCCTCCTGTTCAGCTACTGACGGG
>OAWV01001416.1_pt1 | contig 11190 bp, 6 predicted proteins | sample 1495551 | NCBI WGS metagenome assembly OAWV01 (sample SAMEA2580245, study PRJEB22360) | human gut metagenome | biome: human gut; feature: human-associated habitat; material: faeces | place: Denmark | collected 2008/2010 | reverse complement strand
CCGGAGGAAAACATGGTCAGGCAAAAGTGTAGCGGTATTAGGCGCAGCTATTTAGCGCTTTCCAGCCCACTGCCTTTGGGTACCTGGCTCTATAACCAGGTAAGGCGGATGAAGAATAAATTTCAGCTCTTTGAGCGCAAGTGCTTCATTGATGCGGGCTCCAAACTTCCGGAGCGTGGCGTACATCAGCTTCTGGGAAACGCCCGCTTGTAAGCATCCCGGCAAAACGGCCCATTCACTTTTAGAGATATTCCGATATACTGATTATGTTCCCGGAGGAGACGCTCGGAAGTGTCTAGATTATCCGTGGCGATTCATTTTATCTTAAAAGTAAAATCCGTGATCTTACCTTGTAAGGCATATTTCTAACTATGGTGGAGGTAGGTATGAGGCTTCCTTCTACATTGCCAGACGAAACTTTATATAGTCGTTTAGTTCGTAGTTTAACTTTTATTGGTTTACCTCGTAGTATGTTCCTTACTACTATGTTTGGTAACGATAGGGCAAGTATTCATCCTTGGCTGACTTCGAATCTTTCAATATTGGCTGAAAATAGTGGTGAAGATGCGCAAATACTTTTTAGAGAACAGACACTCTTTCCCTTATTCAGTTTTTTTTTACCGCATTACTGTAAGCGAATCTATTGTGATGCATTAGCATTACATTCGGCAAGTAGAGCATGTCAGCTTACTAATTTCAGAGAATATGAAAGAATTACATTAAAATATTGCCCTATGTGTGCGAGAGAAAATATGGAAATGTATGGTGTAACATATTGGCACTTAGGTCACCAGATACCCGGTATCGAAGCCTGTTATTTACACAAGATATGGTTATATCATATTCCAATGCCACCTCGCCCGCATATTCAAGTGGAATTATTACCATCACTTGAATCGCATGATAGGCATTGTAACTTTCAAGCATATGCTTTCGCAAATTATTCAGTGTCAAAGCTTAAAGCGATAACAAAAGGAGAGGCGGAATTCACAGATTATTTCAGGGGATTTAAAAATATAGGTTATATAACAGATGCTGGACGTGTACGTAGGAAATCAATTGCAACTGCGCTGTATCGATTAGCAAGTCAAATAACAGAGATGAATAATGGGCTTCTACCTAAATCAGATGATGATTATAGTTATTTCTCGAATTTATTGAAGGGGAAGTCTGACCAACATCCTTTTAAACACCTCTTGATTGGTTTTTTTCTAGAACATGTTGATTTGTTTTGCAAGGGAAAAATAGCAGAACTAGAATATAAGAAACCAGATTCATCAGCTTCTAGTGATAAATGTAAGAAATTGCTTTCTCAAGGATTATCGATGGCTGAGGCCAGTCGACGTACGGGAAAAAGTAGATGTTTTATAAAGGCATTAGCTATAAGGTCAAATATTTCGTTGAATCTTCGACCAAGGAAAATAACTGTTTCGGTAAAGGAAAACATTTTGCTATTGGCACAAAAAGGATTTCATCGAAAAGAAATAGCTAGACGTTGGGGAGTTTCTGTTGGTAGTGTAGAAACTCTTATTTCCAGTGTTCCTGGTCTAGTCAATTATCGGAAAGCTGCTAGAATTGAATCAAAATGCCGGCGTCATAAAATAAGAATAATTAGATGGTTAAGTGAGCATCCTCAAGCAATACGGCAGCAATGTAGAAAAGAGTGTGGCGCTGCCTTTTTTTGGCTTTACCGACATAAACCTACTTGGATAGAAAATATATTACCTGTAGCAACATCACCAGTTCAACATAGGAAAGTGAAACATAAACTTTAGACGTTGATTTTATTTGATGTGTAAATAATACTACCCATTCAACGAATATATCTGATATAAACACATAAAAATAATAATGAGATTAGGTATAAATACTGTGAGAAAAAATCTGTGAATATTCCATTAGATGAATCATTGCAAAGCTTCCTTCTTAGACAACAGTTGGTTTTTGCAGATGTCTTTGACCCTAAAGGGGTAGTATCAGGTGATGGTCAATGGTTTAGTAAACCCTATGCACATCATGAAGTTTCATATGTCTTCCATAGATTTGATGATCTTTTTTTACTTGAAACCTCAGATATCGGGAAAAAAATAGGTAGGATGGGACATGGTCTATTTGATACACCATCAGCTTATTGTCATAATCTCCCATCCATATTTCTCTCTGGAGAGCGATCTATAACATATAAATCAGATAAAAAAATAAGAATAAAATTCTGTCAAAAATGTATTACGCAAGCAATTATTGATTTTGGGTTTGGTTATTTTAAGCATGACTGGATTCAGGCCCGACGGTGTCATGAACACAATACACCACTTTATCGTCTTCAGCTGACTTCGTATAATAATGCTCTTATTAATATTAAGCAGGTTATGAATGGAGAACTTCCTAGGAATGCAGTTGAGATCGTCGATTCATATCAAAGAAATAATCCTACATTCGCAGAGCACTCTATATCAAGACCTGAGTTTATATTTCCAATTAGAGCAATGAAGTGTGTCGGTGAGGTTATTGGGGTTATCATTTTAAATAATATAAGAAAATTACCAAGTTTTGATGGCTTATTCGATATCAAGGCATGGTTGCTGTTAGGCGAAGATTTGCTTCTCTGGGGAAAAGATAATTTACGGTTTATGAAGGCTACTCTGGCTGTTGAAAATGCCATAGTGTTGCTGAGTAAATGTGATGATTTTAATTATGAGCTTCAACAGGCTGTGGAGTATGTTAAAGTAATTATCTCTCCTAGAAAACAATTTTCTGAAATTATAATGGTTCCTAAATTTAGATATTGTGCGTCTTGCTTGGAATGTCGAACTTGTGCTGCCGTTGGGGAGGATACAGAAAATATTAGAGACAAAGTCGATCTTCATTTTCTATTTCAACACTCCACATCATTCAAGCGATATGTTTTTGATAATAATATAATTTTACTAACCGGCAACCATGTCTGGTCACCATTTAGGGTGAAAAGAGATATATTAAATGAAAAGTCAGCATAGTAATGCTAAATAATATTTAGCCCATAATAATTTGGTTTGTCCAAGCCTATTCTAAATTTTTATACTTTTAGCTGAAATGAAAGAGGAGTTGGGAGAACACAATCGTGTTCAATAATAAATGAAAGGGCAGTAAATAGCCCTTTCATTGTCAATCAAATAACAGTTTCTAAACCATTGAAGAGATCAATCCACAGTCATGCGGTTTATCAAAACCAGAACTACTATGCACATATTCAGTAATTAGCGATCCAATAATTTTAACTGACTCTTTGTTAGTTGTTATAAATCCCAATGGCATCGTCACTGGCAAAGTTTCTGGTTGAGAAATATGATAGATAACAACAGATAATTCATCCTCGAGATGAAGGATCTCTACATTACCATCTAACAATCCTTCAACAAGCCCTTTAGTGTGCTCGTGGAACGGACCTAGTTCATGCTTCCATTGCCTAGCTGCCCTGGAATCAACATCATCTGAGACGGGTACATATAGCACAGGTTTATATAACCGCTTATCTTTCGTGCTCGACTTGTGGATAAAATCACTCAGGCTAGAGATAAAGCGTTCGCTCTTTGACCAGTATGGATCTGATGGTGCTATCCATATGAAATGACTACCGCCATGATCAGCTTTATCTTTGATTCGCTGACTGAGCACTGGAGCCAAAGCTCTCAGCAGCCTTTCCCAATTATTTTTAGCGTATATTGGGCCTAAGAAAGTTGTTCTACCTGAGGCAGAGTATTCTTCCAAGGCCTGCATATCCTTAATAAAGGCCGGATTAAGCTGATTAGTTTTTGAGTCAAATAGCTTAAGTGTATTTTCATCGTTGAGTGATACCATGGATTTAACAATACTCATTGTATTGTTAGGTCGTAATAACCTTGATATTTCAATAGCCATTAACTCATGAACACATTCAGAGCTATTTAAGTGCTCATAGTCTTCACGCTCGACAGCTTTACCATCGTTATCCATTTTAAACTCAGTTGTTAAACGTAACGGCATTTGCCGGAGTTTATTAACAGAATTAACTGTATAAATAGAAGGCTGTTCTTTTCCGCCCTGAACTTGTAAGTGAGAAAGATAGCCTTTATCTAGAATCTGATTAAACTGATACTGGAAGTGTTTCTCAACCAATTTCTCACTTTGAGAAACATTGTTGTCATCAACCTTTAATAATATCCCCCCCCTCCAGTGGTCTTGGATATTTTGGTTGCTGAAGCAACTAAAAGTGGCTAAATCAAATGATAATGTACCACCACTATCTTGGACAGTTGAAAGGTGTGGCATCTCTCCAACCTCAGAAAAATATCCATTTGATTTGTCAGTTAAGGTCAGTCTACCTTCCGCGGAGAGCGTAAGTTCGCCGCGCTGTACAAGATCTGAGATTGCCTCCTCCGTCTCACAGTGGCTCAAGCCGAAATAAGTTGATATTTGTGCTTTGCTCATTGAGGCTACATGAACAAGCCTCAGAACAAATTCCCGGATAAATGGTAGTCCTTTCTGGGAAATATATGAGAACTGAATGTTAAATTTCTGTGCAGGCAGTAAGAAGTCAACTTCGTGATAGGTTACTTTGTTATCAGACATCATTTCTTTTTCCCTCCCTGTTGAGCGGAGAGGAACACATATCCAGCGTCCTGACCTCGTTCAGTCATATAGCGAACAACGGAGCCTAATGGCAGCTCTTTATTATTTCCCTTCCATATATCGGCATTACCAACTATCAATAAGCGATCCATTGCTCGTGACATTGCTACATTGACACGGTTTGGTGCGCGTAAGAAACCTGGGCTATGTTGCTTATCCGAACGCGTCAGAGATAAAATGATAATTCGATTTTCCTTGCCCTGATAGCTGTCAACCGTATCAATTTTAACAATATCCTTGAAGCCATCGCTCCAGATTTCCTGATTGAATTTCTGACGTAGCAACCGCTTTTGTTCGGCATACATACAAATTACTCCGATTGCTGCTTCATCTTTATTAACGAGCTTTGAAAGCTGAGCGACGAATTCTTCATTCTCTGACACCTGTTTAAGTACAGAAATAATCTCGTCAGCTTCACTTCGGTTGTAAATACTTGTTCCACGGTCTCCAAGGTGGTGGGCCCGATGACCCAAGGAGGCAGTATCCAGCCAAGTCACTACGTTACGTAAAGCTTCTGGTGCATGCTGATAGACATCAGGAATTGCTCGCTCTCCATTTCGAAGCTTCCCTTCGTAGAAGGTCTTTGATACAAGTTCACCAATTGGAGGAGCCATACGATATTGGGTCAGCAGAGCTGCACTAGCTTGTGCACCATAAGTAGAGTTGAAGGCGCGAGCAAAGTCACTTCGTAATACCTCATCAATTTCAGTGCGAGAATTATTGATACCCAATTTCCTCGCTAATGCCGCCTTGTGAGCATCTGAGTACAATGGTGGAAGCTGCAGATGGTCTCCAACTAACAGGACGCGTCTCGCCGACTGCATCGCAATGGCCAGTTCACTCGCAATCGAGCGCGCAGCTTCATCAATAATCACCCAATCGTAGATATTCTCTTGGATACCAATATGCCCCTGTCCAATACCGACGCATGTGCCAGCCACTAGCTGCCTGGAACGTGAATAAAACTCATCAAGGTTCACTCGCTCTCCCGACATAGCATCCTGCATATCCCGGGATATTTTAGCTAATGCCTTTACTCGTCGAGCCTCATCAGGTCTGACACCATACTCCGTACATAGCCTTGAGATCAGAATGTCTTTTGCTGCAGAGACCTTTGCGTCTTTGTCCAGGTTAATCCCATACTCCTGACTCAGTCTGGAGCGGATGGAAAAGTTGAGTTCGACTGCAATATCTTTCAGTTCGTTGATCTCTTTTGGATCGGTTAAATCGTTAACCTGATAGAGCAATTTCTCAAGATGATCTATTTGCTTGAACAGCCTGAGCTCCGCAAGCACGACACCCGAAATAAACCCTGGCTCCAGACCAATGGCTTCACTCAGCGCTTCAACGCGGTACTTAATTTCAGCATTGAACAGTTCGCGTTTCTCTGTTGTGATTGCGTTCGAATAGACATCTTTCAGCCCAGGAGAAACAGCCCCTTCACGGTTACTGAACCTGACGATATCCAGCTCTGTACCAAGTCGAGAACAGTGCTTTCTGATGCGCTCGGCTGCTGTATTCACAGCCTCGTGTGACTGACTAACTAATAAAATGCGTTTGGTGTTCTGTTTCTCAATCAGGTAGTGGACAAAGGCCGCGATAAACTCAGTTTTACCTGTCCCTGGTGGTCCCTGCAACAGGGAGAGAGGTCCATTATTAACCAATATGTTAAACGCCTTTCTTTGCTGTTCATTCAGACTGATCTTGTTTCCGTGTTGGTCTTCACGGTCGTATCTGGCAAAATCGGCATCGCTGACAGTGACACCATAATTTTGAGCATCCTGTTTGCAGGATGGGTCGAACAGGTCAATTAAGTCAGGTAGCACACTCTCCCGATCGATGAGGCGTTCCAGCGCTCGTTTACGCTTCTGATAAGACGCCCGATCCTGCTTTGTGCGGAAGAAGACAATATCAGAATCTTTCAACCTATAGGCTGCTGAACGTACCCTAACCAATCGAATCTCCTTGAGCTCTGACTTCTTAAGTGACACCTCACCTATAAATCGCTCAACCCCTTCCTGATCGACCTGCAAGGCTTCAACGTCATCACTACTTCTAAATGCGCCAAGAGGATCAACGTCTGCAGAGTAAGGAATGAGTAGCTCCCCGTGAGCATCTGCAACAGGTATTACCTCCCCACTGACTTCAATGTTCGGATAGGATTCTGTTTCAGTATCCAGGATTGCACGCCACAGTTTCACCGTTGGGATTTCCAGCACTTCTTTTAAAGCAGGCTCAAGCACCCGCTTATCCAGTCTGGCAAAGGCATCTTTTAACTGAAGAGTAAGCGGGTCCTGCGACTGAATGTCTTCAGATGCGGTAATCAACTCGATTGCCCGGGCAAAAGATTCTTCTTTATTAAGCAATACTGTCAACGCCGACATATCCTGCGGGCTGCCTGGAGTAATCCTGATACCCGTACCAATTTCGAACTGGCTTTCATCAATATCTTGCTTACGAATTGATGAACGAGCCCTTGGATTAAAGCCATAAAGCAGCGTCTTCTGTTCTTTGCTGAACATTGCAGAAAAACTGCCACCAATTCCGGTGAAAGTGACTTTTACTTCAGCTGGCTCTTTACGATTTGGCTCAACTTTGACATACAGATGCCCGTTATCAGGCAGAACAGAGATTATTTCATCGGCGTTTCCTGCTGTAATCTCTATCAGATCTTGTGTTGACGCTTGGTCATAACTGTCTACCGCTTTTTTAAACCGGCCTAAATCTTTAAACCCAAAAATAGGATCTTCCAGTTCAGCCCGGATGGCATTCGCAATCGTTGGGTAAAGGTCTGATTCATCCCCCCAGGACAAACCTAACAACTCGCAGGACATCTTCATCACTGCATAGTTATCGCGTTCAAAGGAAGTGCAATTATCAATATATTCAGGGCTGTAGCTGTGGTTTTTAGGTTCGTCACCCGACGGTGAAAAGTCGGGGATATCGATGAGGAAAAGCGAGCGCCCCTCCGTCCTAAGCATCACATTGCCTGGGTGGATGTCTCCGTGAGAAACACCAAGACCGTGTAAATGCTCAACTGAAGCGACAAACTTATCAATGAGATCGATTTTTTCATCATCCGGGACCACCATTTTGTCCCAGGTATCTCCTTGTATCTGGTCAGTGACCATGTAAAGACTCGATGATTTAGATGCGATACCAAATTCACGGATTTCAGGCAGATACGTTGGTTTAACTAAAGAAAGCTGTTCGATCTGTTTTAAAAACTTCAAAACCTGGAAGTTTATTGATGAATCGTCTCCTTGCCCACCAACATTTAGCCACGCCTTCACGAGCCTTCCACCCGAGATATAGACTTCTTTATCAGATGTTTCTACCAGAAAATCATCATCTTCCCGATACTGACGAGAGTGGTTAATAGGATGCCTGTAAGGGTCAAGCTCAGTATCATCAAATGTTGGGAGCGCCTCGCCAGCAGGTTCAGCTTGTTTAAGGGCATCAAAGAAATCCGTCGCGGAAGTAAATTTTGCAGCAACAGCATCCAGTAATACATCTGAATACCAGTGCTGACTGTTTAACATACTCTCCTGTACAGTCTCCAGACTCTTTGGCGACATTCGCATACCACTTAATAAGTGCCAGGCTACAAGACCCAGGGCATGAACATCCTGCTGAAAAGGCGTAAGTTCGCCCCCATCAAGCATGTCTTTTACCTCGACAGCACCCACTGATAAAAGCTTACGATAATCTCCGACCGTTCCAACTGGTCGATGGTATGCCGAAATAAAGTTTGACAGGGCGACTTCTTTTGAAGGTGAAATCCACAGGCTGTGATCGGCGATATCTCTGTGAGCAATTTTCATCTCATGGAGATCGCTAAACTTTGCAATGAGTAGTTTGACTACATTTAAACGGTCTTGGTCAGAAAACGACTTACCATACTTCCCGATGAATTCGTTAAACCGAACATGACCTGGCGGAAGCTCATAGACTTCGCTGTACTCAGCTGTCACCTCATCTTTCTGAAAACTGGTTAGTGACCTCAGGCAGTGGTTATAAAGGTCCCGATTCTGGTGATTGATGTGCTGTAACACTTCACGCTCACGTGAAACGATCTCAGTTCTTCCTTCCGGCGTGTACGCTTTCGCCCCTGGGATATTCCGGAAATTCCATACTCTGAGTAATGCTTCGCTATTTGCCGATATCTCTGATTTTGCTAGGTATTCCCGATACACCTTTTTAGGATGCTCGAAAATCATATCTTTAGCTTCGAAGCCATTAACCCTCAGAGCTTTGGGCGCTGTCTGAGGTCCTAAGAAAAGGTTATCAAAAAGGGGAAAATCTTTGTTCAGAACTTGGGAACCTGGATGGGGTCTGAAGTAGTTGTTGAATGTGTTGCGATCAGCAAATTTAAGAAAATCTGTTAACGAGATTGTATGGTGAAGTTGTTCTTCCGGTAACTCACTGAAGTCCGCATTGCCAGTCATCACAACAAAGAAATGTACAATTGGAACATAGCCTTTGTTCGTAAAACGCTCTGCCAGACGCTTGAGTTTGTTGTCCAGCGTGAACTTTTTTCCACGGGTTACGCTTACTGGCGAGCGCCCCATGTTTTTGCCGCCCTTATACCAGGTCTCTCCGCGTGCTGTTACAGGCTGATGATTCCAGTCCTTCAATTCAACAATGATCACATTACAATGCGTAACAATGACTAAATCGAATTCACCTTCTTTTTTTGCCTCAACAAAACGAAAACCTGCATAACCTTTCCAGGGAAACATTCCGTTGCCAGTATAGCCATAGCTTTGTAGCTGCTCGCCAATTGAGCCTCCACGTACAGGTTTGTCAGGCTTAGATACGTTATCTGAAAAAGCAGCCTTTATTTTCTCGATTGCTACCACTTCTTGCTCTTGCAAGCCACCATCCCACATCTCTACTTCCAACGGAATTCCCCTTAGATTTCTATCTAATTTGTTCAGATAATTAGGCTGTTATTCTTGTAAGTAACGGATAATATGTCTGAATTTCCTATATGTTTTCCGTAATTAAGAGCTTTTTGCCATAATCAATTGACTGAAATGTCGGCTAACTCACTAGTGAGATTCAATCTATAGGTCAGAGCTTCCTATCAGAAATTTGGATGCCTTCAATACTAAGTCAAACTCGTACAGTTAATAAAATGATGGCAATGTGTTATCGATATGTCCTAAAAGCGATTTACACATCTGGTTCGTGTTCCGTCAGCCCTAACTACGTAAATGTACGCCGAGTGAGCACTCCCTTGTAGCGTGTCCTATCCCGTAAAAATTACGTCAACATACCGCCATCGCAATAACAATAACTACAACACTATGATAAAAAAAGTATTCGTTGACAATTATCAATTCTGATTCGGCCCAGAAACAAATACGGTCTCGTTGGGTAGGCTTCGTGCCTTTGTTCAGGACAACAAAATCCGGGGCTGAGAACGACTACGATGGATAGTCTAGGCGAGCCGCAAACAAGAAAGAAAGTGCGAAACAGAAGAAGGGGGCCAACACCTCTCGGAAGGGCGCTACAGCCTGGGGATAGCTAAGGTTAGTATATCATAATGAAATTTTCTAACTATTGGATCATATGTCAGAATGTTCGGTAATCATCTGATAACAAACCATTTTCTTCAGCGATGCTATTGAGTCTTTGTAAGCCAAAACTATACTCAATTCTCAGGTCGTTTGTTGCCTTGGTCCTTATTTCTTTTTCAACGGAGTCATCCTGTACTTGTACTACAGTCTGGATGCCTTCCTTCCCATGGACATGATGATGCAACCTGGAATTTGACCCAACATGGGATGTTTTTGGACATTTTTTAGTCATAGCGTACACCATACTCAGTAGGTTACCGATATAACGAGTATGCGGCACTTTTGTGTGCATCACAATTAACAGAAGTGTTGCAACTATGTGATAGAAGGTTCTATAGCATAACTACTTGTCCTTACGGGCAAACTTTATTGTTTAATTGTAGGCTTACGGGCAAACTTTATTGTCATTTCACAGCTGTCCGAGGACAATAAAGTTGTACACAAAGCACTAAAGTTGTAACCATTCTCAAAAAACGACGCTAATGTTGTATACTTACTGAATGTGTGGTTATAGGGTTGGAGACTATAAAATGCACATATAGGTACGTATCAATGTCGTTTTTAGGGTACGATCATGGCTAGGGGTAGGCGTCTCAAATCCTATTTGGATTATGAAAATGCGCTAGGTGACGGCATAGGAGTGGGCTATGGCCAAAGTTATCAGCCCTGGCTTAGAGCTCAGGACGTTAAATCCCGTGGAAACCGTTCGATAGTCTTTGGCCTTAAGACGTTTCGAAACCATCATCTCCTTTCTTCTGTCGAAAGTAACTTTTTCTATCTGGCTGAGTTTAATGACTCGGTGATTGATATCCGGGAACAATTCCCACTCTTTCCTCTCCGGCTTACCCAACAAATAGCAAATCATCTACATTTTCAACATCCTATGGTGAGGGGAGTAAGAGGGTAAGCGTCGTCTGAGTACCGTCTGGTCCCGAATCCAGGATCCTGTAACTTAAGC
>OAWV01001408.1_pt1 | contig 11274 bp, 11 predicted proteins | sample 1495551 | NCBI WGS metagenome assembly OAWV01 (sample SAMEA2580245, study PRJEB22360) | human gut metagenome | biome: human gut; feature: human-associated habitat; material: faeces | place: Denmark | collected 2008/2010 | reverse complement strand
CCGTCCGCTGGCCTGCGGCGGCGTCCTCCCTTGCTTAATTAAAATATATCTTGCACAACTAAAATCACTTTAGTATACTTGTTAATATCCCATAAACATAAAAAATAAAGAACAGGATGGTAACAGTTCGCGCTGTCTGAACTGTTACAGCAGGTGGCAGATATGATATTTATCGGCGGAATCAGTTCCGGCATGAAACAGATTGAATATATGAAAACGGTTATCTGCAGCAGATGCGGAGCGTACGGAAGATATCAGGTCTTTATGACCTATATGTATTTCAGTTTTTTCTTTATTCCGCTGTTCAAGTGGAACAGGCGTTTCTATGTGAAGATGTCATGCTGCGGCGCTGTCTATGAGCTGGATCCGGAGATTGGCCGGAAACTGCTCAGAGGAATGGATGCGGAAATCCGTGAGACAGATTTGACTTTGTGCCGTGACGGAAGCGGCAATCCATGGGCTCAGGACGGTTCTCTGCCGGGGCATTCGGGCAAAAGGTGTCCGGAATGCGGTTATGAGGCGGCGGAAGAATTTGCCTACTGTCCGAAATGCGGACGTAAACTTTAGTAATCCAGCCAGAAACCATAGTATCAGCACTGCTGCTATAGTTTCGGAAACATGCTCCAGAGTGTTTTTGAAAAATGAGACTTAAGTGAAAAATGAGAAAAGAGGTAGAGAAGATGTTAAAAGCAGGAATTCAGGGAAGACAGGAAGTTATGGTGACAGAGGATAATTCTGCAAGCGCGCTTGGCAGCGGTCTTCTGGAAGTATTTGCAACACCGGCCATGGTGGCATTAATGGAAAAAACGGCGTGGATGAGTGTCGCTCCTTATATGAATGACGGTGAGGGAACCGTCGGAACAATGCTGAATATAAAGCATCTGGCGGCAACACCGGCAGGCATGATTGTCTGGTGCGAAAGCGAATTAAAAGAAGTAGATGGAAGAAGACTTGTATTCCATGTTGAGGCTTTTGACGAGAGCGGCAAAATCGGTGAAGGCGAGCATGAGAGGTTTATCGTTAAGAATGAAAAGTTTATGGATAAAGCGCTGGCAAAAAAAGAAAAATAAGCAATAGTTCAGATGGGGGATTGAGAATGGAGGACGCGTCCGGACCGGACCGGGTGCGGTGTGGTGAGGGGGCTGGCTGAGTCTTTCGTCCCGGCGGCCCCCACCTGTTTAACTAAAAACTTTATTGAAATTTAATATTTAAGAATAATCTATTCGGACTGCTGTCCATAGCAGTCCGGCGCGCTTCCTGAAGCGCCGTAATATGGCCGTTCGGCCGGAAAATCCAAACCAGATTATAACAAACCAAATACAGGAAGGGCAGGTGGAGTCTATGGATGCCTATTGAAGACAAAACGTTTTTTGATTATAATAAGAAGGAGACAGTGAATGGAGAAACGAATATTACAGTGGCACCCTGCCTTTCAGGCAATCCTGCAGATTGAATTTGGTGAGGAGGCACAGTATCTTCAGTTTTTGAAGGAATATAATCTGACTGAAAAGCCGCTGCAGATGGACACACTAATTATCAAAGCAGTATCTGGCAGGAAAATAAGAAAGAAGATAGGCGCTTTTTTCAGGCAATACAATATCGTGGAGTATAAAAGCCCCACGGATTATATCAGCATTAACGATTTTTACAAGGTAACAGGCTACGCCTGCGTATACCAGTCCAATACCAGGCAGATACTTGAGATATCTCCTGAAGACATGACTATTACTCTGGTCGGAAATCATTATCCCGGAAAAATGCTGAATTACCTGAAAAAGGTTCACAAAGCCGAGACTACAGAGATGTTTCCCGGAATTTATTATGTTACAGGCCTGCTGTTCCCCATGCAAATCCTGGTTATAGGCAGGCTGGATAAAGGGGAAAATATCTGGCTGAGCCGCTTGCGGGAAGATCTGGAACTTCACGGGGATATAGAGCCTTTAATGGCGGAATACCGGAAAGAAAAGCAAAATCCGTTATATGAGGCGGCTATGGATTTAATTATCCGGGCCAACTGGAAAAACAGTGAGGAGGGAAAAATGATGTGCAATGCTTTAAGGGAATTATTTGCGGATGAACTTGAAGAGAGAGAACACAGAGGGATCGAAAAGGGGATCGAAAAGGGGATTGAAAAAGGAATAGAAAGAGGAAGAGAGGCGGGAAAGGCAGAGGCAGTCCTTGAATTGCTCGAGGAAACCGGACCTGTTCCGGAACAGCTTTCGGCCAGTATCCTGTCCCAGACCGATATGAAGACACTGACAAAATGGCTAAGGCTTGCGGCGAAAGCCGAATCGGCGGAGGCATTTAAGGAGGCCGCAGGATTATGAAGATAACATATATTCATCACAGTTCCTTTCTGGTGGAGCTAGAGCATGTATCAATGCTGTTCGATTATTACGCAGGACAGCTGCCTGAGATAAGAAAAGACAGGCCGCTGGTGGTTTTTGCCAGCCATTTTCACGGAGATCATTTTGCACCGGTAATTTTTGATTTGGCAAAGGACAGGGAGGATGTGAATTACGTTCTCTCTAAAGACATCAGCAAAAAGAAGGTGCCGGACAATCTGATTGGCAGAGTAACCTTTGTAAAGGCTGGGGAAAAGCTGACCCTCTATACTGAAGGAAGGAAAGCCGGGCTGGAGATTGAAACGTTCAAATCCACCGATGAAGGGGTGGCTTTCTGGATTACCTGCGAAGGCAGTACCATTTACCATGCCGGCGATCTGAACAACTGGTGGTGGGAAGGTGAGGACAAGGCCTGGAACCATAATATGGCGGCAAATTACGCCCATGAGATGGAAAAGATGGAGGGACGCACCGTGGATGCTGCATTTGTCCCATTGGATCCGAGGCTGGAGCAGTGGTTTTATCTAGGGATGAAGGAGTTTATGGAAAAAGTCGACGCAAAGGCGGTAATACCGATGCATTTCTGGAAAGATTACAGTATAATTGAGAAGATGAGACAGCATCCGTCCAGTGAAGGATGGAGGGAGCGTCTTGTGGAAATTCACAGAGAAGGAGAGGAACTTGCTATATGAAATTTACATTTGCACATAATAACTTTAACGTAGTAGATTTAGAAAAATCCCTGAAATTTTACGAGGAGGCGCTGAACCTGCACGAAGTGCGCAGGAAAGAGGCGGCAGACGGCAGTTTTATCCTGGTTTATCTGGGCGACGGGGCCACAGGCTACCAGCTGGAGCTGACTTGGCTCAGGGACTGGGAGAAGGAGAGCTATAATCTTGGGGACAACGAGTTCCATCTGGCATTTGAGACGGATGATATGGATGCGTCTTTAAAGAAACACAGGGAGATGGACTGCGTCTGCTACGAGAATCCATCTATGGGAATTTATTTTATCTCGGATCCTGATGGATACTGGCTGGAGATAGTACCGGCAAAATAAGATGAAGGAGAATACGGAACATGCTCATTAAGAACGGACGGGTGATCGATCCTGAAAGCGGCTTTGACGGCCTGGCGGATTTGCTGATCGAAAACGGAAAGATTAAAAAGATAGTAAAACGGGTAGACGGCGGGGCGGATAATACGGTTCCTGAGAGGGTAAACGGAGCGGATGAAGTGCTGGATGCATCGGGAATGATTATCGCTCCCGGGCTGGTAGATGTGCATGTACACTTTCGTGATCCGGGCCTGACTCATAAGGAGGATATTGAAACCGGCGCCGCTGCGGCAAAAGCGGGCGGATATACGACGGTGGTCTGCATGGCTAATACAAATCCGGCCGCAGATAATCCGGACACAATCGGCTACATCATAGAAAAAGGAAAAAAGACAGGGATCCACGTCCTCGCTGCCGCCGCCGTGTCTAAGGGGCTGAAAGGACGGGAGCTGACGGATATGGATGCGCTTAAAGCCTGCGGAGCGGCCGGTTTCACGGACGACGGTATTCCTTTAATGGATGAAAAGCTTGTAAAGCAGGCGATGGAGAAGGCCAGGGAGCTTAATCTGCCTCTCAGCTTTCATGAGGAAGATCCTGCCTTTATCATAAACAACGGAATCAACAAAGGCGTGGTATCGGATCAGCTGGGAATCGGCGGTTCCCCGGCTCTTGCCGAGGATTCACTGGTAGCCAGGGATTGTATGATTGCCCTTCATACCGGCGCAGCGGTGAATATCCAGCATATCAGTTCCCGGAATTCCGTAAAAATGGTTGCCCTGGCAAAACAATTGGGAGCCGACGTTTGGGCAGAGGTAACGCCGCACCACTTTACTCTTGATGAAACGGCTGTCTTAAAGCACGGGACACTGGCAAAGATGAATCCGCCGCTGCGGACGGCAAAAGACAGGGAGGCCCTGATAGAGGGGCTAAAGAGCGGGGCAATTGATATAATAGCCACAGACCATGCTCCCCACAGCAGGGAAGAAAAGGAGAAGCCGCTGCCGGCGGCCCCCAGCGGAATTATCGGCCTGGAAACAGCCCTGCCGCTGGCGGTCACCAATCTGGTAAAGGAGGGCCACCTCACTTACGTGCAGCTTTTTGAAAAAATGTGCCTGAACCCGGCCAGACTTTACCGCCTGGATTCGGGCCGTATAAAAGAAGGCAGTGATGCGGATCTTGTGATTTTTGATGACAGGGAGAGCTTCACTGTGGGAGACTTCGTTTCCAGGTCCTCCAATTCTCCGTTTACCGGTGAAACGCTATACGGCAGGGGCAGGTTTACAATCTGCGGCGGAAAGGTGGTATTTGAGGCTTGAACAGACAATATAAAGCGCTTTTGATGGATGTGGACGGGACACTCCTTGATTTTGACCGGGCGGAAGCCGCCGCATTCACGAAAGTATTGCAAAAATACGGCTTTGTCCCGGAGGAGCGGTTCATTCAGGAGTATCACAAAATCAATCAGGAATGCTGGGAAGCATTTGAAATCGGACAGATGGAGCGCGACCGCGTTCTTACTGTCCGGTTTGAACGCTTTTTTGGCGGGCATGGCCTGTCCATGAGCGGTGAGGAGGCCGAAGACGCGTACCGTGTCTGGCTGGGCGAAGGGGCATATCTGATGGAGGGAGCGGTAGAGATACTCGATTACCTGAAAGAGCGCTATCCCCTTTACGTAGTGACCAACGGCGTGGGAGCTACTCAGAGAAAACGGCTGAAGGCATCGGGCCTTGATAAGTATTTCCGTGATATTTTCATATCGGAGGAGGCAGGCAGCCAGAAGCCGCAGAAGGAATTTTTTGAATATTGCTTTGCCCATATCAAGGAGGCGGGGCCGGAGGAGATGATGGTTATTGGAGATTCTCTTACATCCGATATTCAGGGAGGCGTGAATGCCGGTATCGATACCTGCTGGTTTAATCCCCAGGGGAAGGAAAACAGGAAAAGGATTTCAGTTACGAGGGAAATACGAAGGCTCTCGGAGCTGAAAGCATTCCTGTAATAAGAATAAGGAGAATTAACCAATGAAGACAATGTTAAAGCGCGGCGCGGGGATACTGATGCCGATTTTCAGCCTGCCGTCTCCTTATGGGATAGGTACATTCGGGAGCAGCGCATATGAATTTATAGACCTGTTAAGACAGGCCAGACAGAATTACTGGCAGGTTCTGCCGATGGGGCCGACCAGCTATGGCGACAGCCCGTACCAGTCTTTTTCAGCTTTTGCCGGTAATCCTTATTTTATCGATCTTGATATGCTGAAAGAGGAAGAATTGCTGACACAGGAGGAAATCGATGCCTGTTTCTGGCTGGACAAACAGGAAGAAGTAAAATATGATGCGGTTTTTTATTACCGCTTTCCACTGCTGAAAAAGGCGTACACAAGAAGTTTACATAAAACGACGGAAGCATACCGGCAGTTTTGTGAGAAAAATCAGTTTTGGCTGCCGGATTACAGCCTTTATATGGCTTTGAAAAAACATTTCGGTGATAATGAGTGGCTGGCGTGGGAGGAGGATGCCAGATTCAGAAAGCCTGAAGCCATGGAGAAATATAAAACAGAACTGAAAGAGGAGATAGATTACTGGAAATTCCTTCAGTATAAATTTTTTGAACAATGGGAAAAACTCAAAAAGTATGCGTCAGATAACGATGTTAAAATCGTCGGGGATATCCCCATTTACGTTGCGCTCGACAGTGCGGACGTCTGGAGCCACCCGGAACTTTTCCAGCTGGATGAGGAAGGACTTATACCGCTGAAGGTGGCCGGAGTGCCACCGGACGCGTTTTCCGATGAGGGCCAGTTATGGGGCAACCCTCTTTATAACTGGGATAAAATGGAGAAAACGGGATTTGCCTGGTGGAAAGAGAGGATGAAGGCGTCATCCGCTCTCTACGATGTAATCCGCATCGATCACTTTATCGGAGTGGTTCAGTATTATTCCATCCCGTATGGTGCGGAAAATGCCAAATCAGGGCAGTGGGAAAAAGGGCCGGGAAAGAAACTGACGGATGCCATAAGCGAAGCGGTTGGGGCGACAAAAATCATAGCCGAGGATCTTGGAATTTTCAGCCAGGATGTCAAGGATCTGCTGGCTGAAACCGGATATCCGGGAATGAAGATAATTGAATTTGCATTCAGCGGGGACCGCTTCAATGAGCATCTTCCCCATTGCTATGAACCGAATTCCGTCGTATATGGAGGCACCCATGACAATGAAACGCTTGCCGGTTACTTTAAAACAGAGAAGAGGCAGTGGTGGGAGCTGCAGTATATTGCCGACTATCTGGGAGCCGCACATCAGAGCGAGGTTGTGGATAAAGTATTCCGGGCGGCTTACGGTTCGGTGGCCAGTGTGGCAGTATTTCAGATGCAGGATGTGCTGAAGCTGGATAACTGGGCCAGGATGAACACACCGAGTACGGTGGGGAAAAACTGGAGATGGAGGATGAAGCCGGGGCAGTTTGGAGAGGAACAGACGGGCTACCTGGCATGGCTGGTCGATACATTCGGCCGTTTCCAGGAAGGCCGTTAAGTCTGAAACAGAATCAATAAAGACAGGAAGGTTACTATGTTCAGCCGTTATTTGGCGAGGCTGCGAATAGTAACACGGGAGGTGATAATATGTGCAAAAAAATCATGAACAGATTTGCATTGCTGCTGCTTCTGACAGCGGCCGTTGCCCTGATGACGGCAGGCTGCGGTAAAAAAACGGATCCTGCCGGGACAGGACAGTCCACGGGGGAAGAGACGCTACCTTCCGGGGCGGAAAACGAAAGTACGGAAGACCCGAGGATAATGCCGGAGCTTCAATCGGAGGATGATATCGGTATTTTCTGCGGCACTGTCAAGGATGCCGGAATGAATACAATGGTGGTTGCGAATAAAGAATATCCGGACGGCGTCGTGTTTGCAAAAGAGGATGCGGCCGTGAGCCTGGCGGACGGACTGCTTCTGGAACACGAGGTCACGGTCTTCTACCGGGGGAAGATAGATTTGTCCTCGTCAAGCGGTGTAAAGGCAGAGCTTGTAAGAGACCCCAGGGACGGAGATAAAGACTGCCGGGCGGGCGTGGTATCGGGAAAAGTCCTTGGAGTCGGTATGAGTGTTATCACAATCAAGACCGGGGCAGGGACAGAGGTTTCATTTGAACAGGAACCCAAGCCGGTTAACCTCACAAGCGGGCCGCTGGAGGGTGATAAAGTGACGATTTTTTATTCCCATAAGCCGGGGGAGACAATCTACGTGCCGGAGCTGATTCAGTGATTTGAAAGCGGCAAAGATGCAAAGAAACTGCCGAACGGCGGCAGGTTAGAGTTTAATAATCACAATTGAATAAGATGGGCGGCGTGGCAAAAGGAGAGAAGTCAGCATTGATTGACTTCTCTCCTTTTGTAGTGCGCCTGGCGGCGCACGTCACTAACGGATGAAAGTTCCGAATCCACCCTGGTAGTGCGAAGATAGCCACACCTCGCGGAATAGTGGCCGTGAATAGTAACGAGATAAGTAACGGATCATGGTGCCTGAACTGGTTCTTTACGGTTCGGCCTTCTCCATTTCAATCGTATATTTCTCATAAGCATTGATCACAACGGTATCCCCGTAAACAGAACTGCGCTTAAATTTCCCGCCGTAATTAGCATGGACATGGCCATGGATAAAGTAGGCCGGTTTATATTTTTCCAGCAGCCGGTTAAAGGCCTGGAAACCGGTGTGCGGAATATCTTCCCCGTCATTGAACCGATAGGCCGGAGCATGGGTTACGAGAATGTCGAAGCCCCTGTTCAGAGCCAGCTTTGGCCACAGCCGGAATACTCGCCGATTCATGGCGTTCTGGGTATACTGGTTGAGGCCGTCACGGTAGCGCAGGGAGCCTCCCAATCCGAGAATCCTGATTCCTTTATAGTTATAAATTGTATCTTCTATACAGATGCAGCCTTCCGGGGGCGTCTGTTCATAGCAGTCATCGTGGTTTCCATGGACATAGAGAACCGGGGCATGGGTAAAGGTCGCCAGGAATGAGAGGTATTGAGGAGCCAGATCGCCGCAGGAGATAATCAGATCCACCCCCTCAAGTTTGGCCTTTTCAAAATAATCCCACAGAGATCGTGATTCCTGGTCGGCCAATGTCAGTATTTTCATCAAATCGTTCCTCCGTCTTTCGGCTTTCTGAGACCCTGAAGGCGGACTACCGGCCTTGCTTCGTCTGCCAGCATTTCAAAATCAGGTATGGAGCCGATGACATTATCGGCCAGCCAGTTCATCGTGATAATCTCTTCGGGAGCCAGCGTATGATCGTCATCTTTTTGTATCATCCCGTCCTGGGAATACAGCGTTCCGGAAAACGGATGGAAGGAGCCGGATTCCACGGCACGGCGCATGAATTCCACCAGTTTTTTCGTTCCGGCTGCCAGATTCTGGGTATAGATGATATCAACGACACCTGCCGACAGGCCCCACCAGTAATTCAGGGCTCTGCTGTCGGATGATTCATTATCATGCCAGGAACCGCTGATAATGCTCGTTATGATCTTCTCGTAAAATTTTCCCCAGTTCCAAAGCGGAGTGGCCGCATTAAACGGCATGGTTCCGTCGGCCGCATTTTCAAACCGGTATAAACCGAACTGGCGTGAAGCGAACCGCGGGATTATCATATCCTGGCTGGATACATATGAGATGTGGTGTTTCCTGAAATATTCAACAATGTCATCCTCTTTGACGGTGGACCATTTCAGAAAAATCTCGGCTCTTGGATTTACCATGCGTGCGCCAAGCGCAAAGGCATTGATATTGGCAGTCATGCCGTAAATCGGGTAATCGGCGATGTAGCCGATACGGTTGTTGTCTGCCAGAGTCCCTGCTATCATGCCGCAGAGAAATTTGGCCTCATACATTCGTCCGTAGTAAGTCCTTATGTAGCGGTGGGAAGTGTTCAGGGAGCAGTTGAGGATTCTGACATCGGGATACTCCACTGCGGTTTTCAGGCTGGAGGGAATAAATTCGGGCGTTGTGGTGAAGATAATGCCGCACCCTTCGTCAACCGCCCGTTTAATTGCCTCCTGGGCTTTATCACCGGCCGTGACATTGTCTATACAGATGGTTTCCACCTGGTTTTTAAATACTTCTTCCACATGGCGCCTGCCCAGCTCATGGGCGTAGGTCCAGCTGGAGGAAGCTGCGTTTTTGGAATGGATAAATGCGATCTTTACCTGTTTCGGAGACGGCGGAAGCAGGATATCGATAAACTTTTTCTTTGGGGCGGTGCCTACGGGATCCATGACCAGTTCGACGGACTGCTTCTCTTTCAACAGAGTAAATTCGTCCCAGATCTTTGCGATATTTTCCCTGATTTTAGAGGGCGGGTCATCTCTTAAGGCCGGATAACCGTAAATATCGAGGTAGGACAGAAGGGCGTCACCGGTCTTGATTGGCAGGCGTCCGCCTCCTCTGGCCAGATAGGCGCTGTGGAATTTGACATAGGCAGCAGAAAAATCCATCCGGGTCTCTTCGTCCCAGGGAATTTTGCTTCCGCCGGCAACAGCAGCGGACAGGCGGGGAAAGACGCCTTCCCTGCCGGCCAGGATATAGTTGATTCCCGTAAGACGGTGAAAATCCATATATTCATAATAAATAATATTGTCGGTTTCCTTTGTCCTGCGCGGTATGAAACGCGTTACGACAGCGGGAATAAAGGGAGCGTCAAAATATTTCAGGACACTGACCCGCTTGTTTCCTTCCACGATATAAAAGTGTCCCATAAATTCGCAGGCGGTCACTGGTTCCCTGATACCTTCTTTCAGATGGGAGACGCAGAGATTGATCCATTTGGCGGCAAATTCCGAATGCGGATCCAGAAGGGGCATATAATTGGGCGCAAAGGCTGTCCTGCGGCCGATACTTCTTGTTCCCGCTATCAGCTCCGACGGAATCTGCTGTAAACCTAAGCTTACTTCCGATACGATATCAATATGGGAAATACTTTCGTCCAGAGCCTGCAGATAAGGATAGCTTCCCTCGGCCAGGTGCCGCTGATACTCCTTCTTACCCGCTTTATAAGCTTTAGAATAATCGTCGAAAGACATAATATACCTCCAGTCCGGATTTTGATTTTACGCTATTTTGAGTATAACACAGGAAGAGGACGGCTGCAATGTGTCTGGTGGGACTGTAGATGGAGATTTAATTAAGCAGGTGAGGACGCCGCCGCAGGCCAGCGGACGGGGTGGTGGGGAGGGGATGAGTCTTTCGTCTCGGGGAAGCGGCATCGCTAGCTGGAGAAGGAGATACTGTGGTTTTGTTTTCGCAGGGCGGAGCCGGAGAGAATGATATCCGGCTGGACTGCCCTTTCGAGGGATAGCGCTAAGACAGAGGGAGGCAAAGCACACCGGGGTTCCGGACAAATTCGCTCCGAACTCTGGATGAGTTCGAAGCTCAGTTGTCCCGGATTTTGCCCTTGTAGGGCTAAAATCCGCCCGGCGCGCTTTGCCTCCCTCTGCCTAAGAGCTATCGTCTCTCGGGCGAACGTCCTTCCGGATATCATTCTCTCCTTCTCCGTCGGAAGATGTCGGCAGTATCTCCTTCTCCCGGAAGGTCATAGCCGGGACGAAAGACTCCGCCGGGTGTATCGGCCCCGTCCACTGGCCTGCGGCCGCTGAATGTCTCACGCGTTAAGTGTGTGGGCGGACCTTGTCGCGGCCACTCAGCGCTTCCGTGTGCGGGAAATACGATAAGCCTTCAATGCGCCTTTATTAAAAAATAGTGGAAGATTTGATATCAGCCAGTCGGAAACACGTAGTGGCCGCGACAGGGTCCTCCCCATTTAAGGTTAGAGACAATCAGCGCCCGGAACGGACCATGTCCGGTGCCGCGAAAAC
>OAWV01001399.1_pt1 | contig 11348 bp, 11 predicted proteins | sample 1495551 | NCBI WGS metagenome assembly OAWV01 (sample SAMEA2580245, study PRJEB22360) | human gut metagenome | biome: human gut; feature: human-associated habitat; material: faeces | place: Denmark | collected 2008/2010 | reverse complement strand
CCGGGAAGGCACATGGAGGCCGGCCGCCCGGGCGCAGCCGCCTTGACCGCTCTCATCCCCATAATGCGGTTCCAGCCCAAAACATAAGAGGTACAGCATATGATAGGTGATGCTCATGGACAGCAGACGCAGGGATTCATCCGGCGTACATTCAAATACCTGTCCTAGGGGTTTGAGAAACTGTCTGACCGCGTCCAGCTGCTCCCTGCCCGGAGGACAGCCGGGGTCGTATGTAATCTTATTGAAAGCCAGTGAATACACATCCAGGCCGCCGATCACAGTCTCCATGGCCGGCAGGATGCATACGGTCCTGACACCGTCACCCAGGATCCTGGTATACCATTCAGGACGCGGACTGGGAGCAAAGGAGAACAGCAGCAGCCCTCCAAGCCCTTGTTCCCTGCGGTACTTTACATAGGGCTTGATGGTATCCTCCGCCACTCCCGCCACCTCATGGGGCCTGACGGAAAGCACCAGTATGCCGGGCTTATATTCCTTCAGCTTATCCAGGCAATTGCCCGCTATGATTTCAAAGCCGTATCTGTGCCTCAGCTCTTCAATCCCCCTGGAACCGGCCTTCACCGCAAACATCCGCTTTTCATATCCTTCTCCCAGCAGGCTTCTGTAACAGGGAACCATATACGCCCCAATCCATCCCATGCCAATGACAGCCAGCCTGTCCGCTCCATCACCCATCATATATTTCCATCCTTTTACAACTACATCCTAAAATTATAATCTGAAATGCGTCAGGATTCAATAGGGGGGATTATAAAAACAGCTCATTTTCCCGTCTGATATCCCTGACAGGGGAAAGCTTCTGCTCCAGCATGGCGCAGGCCTGCTCAGGCAGGCTTCTGGCCTTCACCGGACAGACGGAAATACAGCGCATGCAGAGGATGCAGCGCGCCTGGTCCGTGGAGGAAGGATTGCTTACAGGGATAGCCTGCACAGGACATCTGGCAGCGCACAGCCCGCAGGATATGCAGGATGCGTTGGTAAGGGGAATCACCGGCATCTGCTTCCAGTCACGGTAAGGACGGTTTCCCGGCACCTGAGGCTCCTGCCAGCCCTCCTCTTCCAGCTTTTCAAGTATCCTGGCCCCAAAGTCAGCCATTTCCTTCCGGTCCTGATTATCCGGCCGGCCGGCCGCAACATCCCGTACCATGGAATGTTCTGCCAGCAGCGCTGTCCCTGCCCCAATCCTGAACCCCTGGGCCTTTAAGCAGTCATCCAGTTCCAGAAGGGCATCCTCAAAGGCCCTGTTGCCGTAGACCGCCGCAGTCAGCGCCACTGCCCCGCCGCCTTTCAGGTATGTAAGCTTTTCCGCCGCATATCCGGGTATCCTGCCGCCGAACACGGGCACGCCCACAATCACGGTGTCCTCCGGCCCAAAGGAATACTCTCCCTCCAGGCTGCAAAGGTCCACATCCTTGACCTTCTTCCCCATCTCCATAGCCAGATTGAGACAGGCCTTCCTGGTGCCGCCTGTGGGGCTGAAATACACAACGGTTATATGTTCCATCTTATTCATGCTGTTACCTCCGGAATTTTGTATGTTGGTTCGATATTCTAGTTATTTTATCACATTCCGGACGGAAAAGCACCATCTGAAAAACAGAATCTGTGCCGGCCTGTGCCGGAATCTATTCCGGTTTGAGTCCGGACAGCTCTCCCCTCATGCAGACTGCCGCCCTTCATAAGGAAAAGCAGGCGTTTTACCGCCTGCTTTCAAAAAACTAGTCAACCACCACCCTGGCATAGGAGGCCATGGCCTCCTCGCTCATCTCCTGGCCGATTCCGGGCCTGTCATTCATCTCGTATCTGCCGTTTACCGGAGCCCAGGCATATTTCCCCGCTTTCTGGTAATCTGTTTTGAAATTAGCGCAGTGCTCCTCATGAATGACAAAATTAGGTATGACGGTCTCCACATGGAGGGCCGCCGCCGTGGCAATGGGGCCGCCGCACACGTGAAGCTGGATGCCGATATCATATACATTGGCCATATCGCAGATTTTCTTTACTTCCGTGATGCCGCCGGTATTGCACAGGTCCGGCTGGGCGATGCTGAGTGTCCTGTCCTCAAAGAACTGCCTGAATCCCCAGCGCGTATAGCTCCTCTCACCGGTTGCAAGGGGGATATCGCATTTCTGCTTGATATGCTTAAATACCTCAGGATTGGAAGGCATGGTAGGTTCCTCATAGTACATGATGCGGTAAGGCTCCAGGGATTTTCCTAAAATCACGGCCGTGTTGGCGTCAAGGGTGGAATGGATCTCTATGATAATATCAAGCTCGTCCCCTCCCGCCTCACGGGCAGCCGCAATGCGCTCCACCGCAATTTTCCTCAATGCTTCCGGATAAGCTCCCTTCAGATTGTCGCCGCGTTTTAAGTACGCCTGGTTAAAATCCTCTCTTGATAATCCAGCAAAGCACGGGTCAATCTTAACTGCATCGTATCCGTCCGCCATGGCATCCTTTACAGCGTCATAGTAATCCTTCGGTTCAAACTGAAGCTCAGACCGGTCCAGTTTTGTAATAAGGGTCCTCCACCCCATCTGCAGCTGGGATGCGTACGCCCGGAGGGAATCATGGGTCTTTCCTCCAAGGAGCTTATAAACAGGCAGCCCCAAGGCCTTTCCCTTAATATCCCAGCAGGCAATGTCGATGGCGGCCATGGCGGCAGATACCGTAACGCCCCCGTTCATGCCCCAGAACGTATGGCGGTGGAGATGTTCATAAATTTTCTCCGTGTCAAAGGGGTCCATGCCAATGACCATTTTGGCAAAATCCTGACAGTTTCCCCACGCCGCGTTCTGGCAGCTGCCGTAGGAAAGCCCGGCCTCGCCAAAACCGCTGATTCCCTCGTCCGTGTTTACCTTAACTGTTATGAACGCTCCTTTATAGCATTCCACACTTGTAATCTTCATCTTCTGATTTCCCCCTTTAATTAAGTGTTATCTGGTCTTCCGATGCAAGCGCCTTGTCAGACCATTCGTTTCCAATGCCAATATCGTCCGTCACGTCCAGATACCCGTTCTTCGGCATCACTACCTTTGCTGTAAGTTCCTGGTTGGAAGGATTCATACTGCGCATATGCTGTTCGTGAATGACAAAATTAGGTATACATGCCTCAAGCTGTACAGACGGCGGCGTCAGCAGATGGGACGCGCATGTATGAATCTGAACACCCACATCAAAAGTATACGCCATATCGCAGATTCTTTTTGTTTCGGTGATTCCGCCGGCATTGCCGATATCCGGCTGGATTACCTGAATGGAATTATCCATGAAATACCGTATGTATTCCCATCGTCCGAACACCCGTTCCCCATGGGCCAGCGGCATTTTTACATTATCCTTTACATATTTGTTATTGTAGAATACAGGTGTGTTAGGTTCCTCAAAATAGTAAATATTACAGTCCTGGACTGCTGCCGACAGCTGGATTGCCGAATTGGAATTGGTTCCCGCGTGGTTTTCAATAATAAGGTCAACCTTGGGGCCTATGGCCTCCCTGACAGCATGGACACGGTCGGAGAAAACCTGTACAAGCTCAGGAGGAAGCAGGCCCAGACGGTTGGTCTCATTCAATATATTGCCCTTTTCATCCCAGTTAAGGAAATCAATCTTAATGGCATCGTAACCATCCTGAAGGGCAAGCCTGGCCCTGTCCACATAATCCTGCACGGTTACGGCCGGGGAATCTATTGGCCCCCATCCAAACTGCAGCTGTGAGGCATAGCAGCGCACCTTATCCCGCCGCTTTCCTCCCAGCAGTTTATATAACGGCACATTTAGCGCCTTGCTCTTGATATCCCACAGGGCGATATCAATGGCGCTGACTGCGCTGTACCAGAAGGCACCGCCGTTTTGACCCCAAAAGGTTCTGAGCATCAGCTGGTCCCACAGCACCTCATTGTCAAAGGGGTCTTTTCCCGAGATAAAAGGCCACATATCCTTTATCACGCCGAAGGCCCCGTAGGTCGCGTGAATTCCCGCCACCTCTCCGTCCCCGTAAATTCCTTCATCTGTATAAATACGGATTCCCACCACCTTACTCTTTTTAGGAAACTCAGGCGTTTCAGAACGGTTGTATTCGGCCAGGAATAACTTCGCGCTTGTTATTTTCATATTTTTCCTCCTTGTATCATGAGCTTTTGTTTATAAATCCGCTAATAGAAAATCTGCCCCAGCAGCAGTCCGTAACCATATGCAATGATTGAAAATATAATGACCGGCACAAGGGCCCTCACAACGATGTCTCCCAGTGTGGTGTGGTAAAAATCAGCCGCAACAAAGGAACAGACGTGGGTGGGAGATATCTGCATTGCAGCCCACGCGACACTCATCAGCATGACAAGAAACGGAATCCCTCCCTGGGGAAACGCCAAAAACGCCATGGGCATGCAAAGAGCAATGATTGTCTGGGAGCCGCTTATAACTGTGCCGATAAAGAACAGCAGGCCGAAGGACATTGTCATGGAAATGGGAAACTGTCCTATAAAGTCAGGCAGAAGCCCTATGACGCCGGTATACGACAATATGCCTTTAAAAAGCATTATCAGGTACATGTTGCCCAATAATATGGGTTCCGCAGACCTCACCATAAGATCCGGAAGATCTTTTAAGCTGAAATGATCAAATATATAATTGGCAGCAATTACCAGGGGCGCGGCTATGCACACAGAAAGATTAAATATAATAATGATTAAGAGCACAGCTATCAAGGTCCACAGGTTTTTCACCAGATTGATAATTTCCGATTTCTTATCAATGGTCTCTTCAAGCAGGGGCATTTCCCTGGGTATTCCTTTTAAATGTGTAATATATACCACAAGACATGCCGCCACCACCATGGGAATCATGGCCAGCACAAACACCCCCGCATTCTGTCCGCTAAGTGTAAGTCCCAAGAGGACTGCCGGAAAGGTTGGAAGGAACATTTCCGGTATATGTCTGTAATAGCAGGATACAAACGTCTTGTTTTTATCATTCATGTATTCCCCGCATGTCCTGTCTACCATATCCGCGCAGATTGTCATGACTGCCGCAGACGGAAGAAGTCCCATAATTGCAGGTGATACAATGGTATTCATTCTGCGGTTCCTGAGCAGGCGGTTAAATGAATCCTTCGCGTTTGTCAGCCTTCCTTTTTTCTCCAGCATAAGCTGAAGAAATATGATGAGATAGAAGCTCAGCAGCACATCTATTGTATCCCAGGCCACTGTCTGCCTTCCCAGAACAACCGCCGCGTCCTTCAGATTGACCCGGAACAAAATAATGGTAGCTGCTATCCCCCCTATCATTGCCACAAACAGCGGCTTTTTCAGCCATATAATCACAACGATTACCAGAAACACTATGGAAAGATATAGGATATCCATGTTTCCTCCTTCATGCCCTCCATCATATCCTGCCAAGCAGCAGAAGTGAAATGGCCGGAATAAATGCCACCACGAAAAATGCTGCTATCAGACCAAACAGAAGGGGCATTTCCGCTTTTGTAATCTTATCTATACTAATACCTGTCAGGGATGAGCCCACAAACAGGTTGATTGCCACAGGCGGCGTTACAAAAGCAATAGCCAGGGCCAGGTCAAGGATGATGCCAAAGTGAATCGGGTCGCATCCCACCTGGGTTACCACAGATAAAAGGGTGGGAGCCAGAATGATGATGGCCGGTGTTGTCTGTATAAACATTCCCACGATAAACATGATAACGAATATCATGAACATGACCACATAGTAATTGCTGGAGATACTGAACATGAAATCAGCAATGGTCTGGTTGATGTTCAGATACGCGAATACAGAACCGGTTGCCTTTGCCGGACACATGATGAACATGGTGCCTGCTATAAACGCGGCATTGTCCCGGAATACGGCCCATAGCTTTTCAATTTTTAACTCCCGGTAGACCACGAATCCGATAAATATGCCGTACACAACAGCCACGACCGCTGCCTCTGTAGCAGTAAAAAAGCCTCCATAAATTCCGCCCAGTATAATAACCGGCATGATTAACGCCCACTTTGCATCCCACCAGGCACGGAAGGCTGATTTCATTTGGAAATGGTTCTCGCCTTTCAGATGGTGTTTTTTACAGTATGCGTAATTGATAAGGATAAGCACTCCGCCCACCACGCAGGACGGGAGCAGACCGGCAATGAACAGGTCTCCCACGGACTGGTTACAGGTTACACCGTACAGAACCAGCGGATAGCTGGGAGGCACAATGACTCCCAGACCGCCAGCACAGCATGCCAGAGCCGTTGCATAATACTTGCTGTACCCTTCCTGCACCATCATAGGTATCATGATGGCGCCGATGGCCGCCACTGTGGCCGGTGCGGAACCGGACACTGCGCCAAAGAACATGCATGCTATGACCGTAACCATCCCAAGGGAACCTGTAACACCGCCTATGATTGAATTGGCTGCACTCACCAGACGTTTGGACAGACCCCCTGTTTCCATGATGGTACCCGAAATCATGAAAAAGGGCAGAGCCAGGTTGGTGAAGCTGGCAACTCCTCCATATGTAGTCTGGGCAATGAATGAACTGGTGGTAACCGGATCAATATTTATCAGCACAAACATACTGATGAACATTGCCACTGCAATGGGCACACCAAGGAACATGAGACCAAACATTACAATAAACATAACACCTGTAGCCACTATCTCACCTCTCCCTTCACGGCAGCCGCCTCCCTTGCCGCCTTCTTTTCCAGATAAATCCGCTCACATTCATCAAGGTCCATCGCAGGCTTGGAAGCGCCCAGATTGGCCTCATTCTCATGCATGAGTTTTATGGTATCCTGGGCGATTCTTACGACGCTGAGCACCAGCCCGATAGGAATGATGGAGTATACCATCTGCTGGGGAAGCCTCAGCAGCGTGGTCTGACTGTTTCCAAGTCTCCCGATAATGGTCATGACAATATACAGCAAATATATATCGAAAGCAGCAAAGACCAGATTGGAGATGACAAGCATTGCCTTTTTCACCTTAAACGGAACCATTTCAAGTATAAAGTCGATGCGCAGGTGCTTTCTTTTGGTGACAGCCGCGGACATGGCAAACCAAATCATCCACACAAAGGCAATGGTCGCAACCTCCTCCACCCATGCAAAGGAATGCTTCAGCGCATACCGGCAGAACACGTTTGCAAAAAGCAATACGGTAAGGGCTATGAATAAAACGGGAGACTTAGCAATAGGGTAGGGGCTATAAATAAACCAGCCGATATATACAGCTCTATATTATCCAGAAAAGTCTTCAGGTCGAACTTTCCATCTTTCATACGATCTACCCCCGCTTATTTCTTTGCCTGGTAATCCAGCACAAAATCCACCAGCTTATTGTAAGCTTCTGAGCCCATCTGTTCTTCTACCTGGGGCCACACAGACTTGGCCACATCCTGGAATACCTTGAGTTCATCCGTTGTCAGTTCAATCACCGTTGTACCCTTTGACTGCATCTCGTCGAAGAATCCATCAGATAAATCTTCGGTCAGGGAGCGGACATACATCTCTGTCTCCTTCCAAAGGTCCTGGATAAATGCCTTGTCCTCCTCCGACAGCGTACTCCAGAATACCGGACTGGCAGCCATGATTGTGGTTGTAAAATTATGGTTCGTCTTCATACAGTAGCTCTGCATCTCATAAATCTTGGAAGAAACAATGTTGGAGGGCGGATTCTCCTGGGCATCTACCAGTTTCTGCTGAAGGGCGGTGTAGAGTTCCGCATAGGGAACCGGCGTCACGCTGGCCCCAAATGCTTCCCAGCAGTTCATTTGAATCGGGTCCACCATGGTGCGGATTTTGACGCCTTTTAAATCAGCCGGGGAATGGATTTCCTTATTTGCCGTAAGCTGGCGGAACCCGATATCCAGGTGGGCAAGAGGAATGCACTGTGTATCGGCCTGGGCCCGCTGGTCCCACTCCTGGCGCAGCCCGGAATCCAGGACCGCATATGCGTCGTCATAATCCATATAGAGATAAGGAATATTTAAGCCTGCGTAGGCCGGGGTATAATCAGCCCATGAACCGCAGTTCAGCATAAATATCTCATACGCGCCATTTTGGGCACCGCCAATATATTCCTGAGTGGAGGACGCCAGCTGGCCGTCTGTGAATATCTGTGTGGTAATGCGGCCCCCGCTGCGCTCTTCAATCTGTTTGCAGAAATAAATCATTCCCTTTCCAGTCTGGCTGATTCCGTCTCCGGCCACATCACCGGCTGATGCATTGGTGGCAAAACGGATTTTAAATGGCTCCCCCTGTGTGTGGTCCACTCCGTCCGCACCCACTGAACCCCCACCTTCTGATGCCTTGGAATCACCTGCTGTAGTGGCGGCAGCGGCAGTTGTTGCGGCGGCACTGTCTGCATTAGAGTTTCCGCAGGCTGCCAGCGGCAGCAGCATTGCGGTTGAAACCATGGCTGCAATCACTTTCTTCATCACTTTTTTCATTCTAGTTCCTCCTTTTGATAAAATTGTTGTCTGAAACCTGCCTTAATCAAACCGTGATTCCTAATATTTTTCCTTATCCACCCCCACCTGCTTGAATATATTGATAATTCAATCTATAATTATAGTGTCAACGAGTATATTTACTGATTTATTTAATATAAATCAAATGATTATCTCAAAAAATCCCCAGTTTACGGGCATTTCCGCAAGACAGCAGCTTGAATTTACTACCCATTTACTACTTACGGATTGAGCCTTGATATGCTTTGAAGCTCTTGCGGATAGACCAAACAGGCAGCGCACACCAGTATTGACCTACCATAGATTGAAAAATTTCATACAGCACCGTACAAGCGGCGTTTCCCACTCCCTACACAGGGAGAACAGGAACGCCGCTTTTTTCATGCCCTTGTTACGCAGTAGGGGCAGAAAAAGCCTTGCTACAAGCGGTTTTGCGGGCGCGTATCTGGCGCGGCAAGGGATTTATACCTTATCCCCCGAAACCGCGCTTCTACTGCGTAACAAATCCACAGCAAAAGGAGTGATTTACTATGGCAGTTTTCCGGGTGGAACGAAACAAGGGCTACACCGTAATGAGCAACCACCACCTACGCAACAAGGAGCTTTCCTTAAAGGCAAAGGGGCTGTTGTCGCAAATGCTGTCACTCCCCGAAGATTGGGACTACACCTTGAAAGGCTTATCCCTTATCAACCGGGAGAAGATAGACGCTATCCGCGAAGCCATTAAGGAACTTGAACGCGCCGGGTATATCGTCCGTTCAAGGGAGCGCGACGAGAAAGGACGCTTGCGGGGCGCGGACTATGTGATATTCGAGCAGCCGCAGCCGCCTACGCCGGATTTACCTACATTGGAAAATCCAACATTGGATAATCCAATGCAGGAAAAACCAACATTGGAAAAACCTACGTTGGAAAATCCAACGCAATTAAATAAAGATATACAAAGAACTGACTTACCAAAAAAAGAAAAATCAAATACGGATTTATCAAGTACCCATTCCATTCCTATCCTTTCCCCTAACCCCTCACCTTGCGGGGAAGCGGCTACGCCGCCGGAACGGAAAGGAACGGAAGCGGCAGCACAGAGCGCAGTTGATATATACCGGGAAATCATCAAGGACAATATCGACTACCACATTCTCAAACAGGACATGAAGTTTGACAGTGACAGGCTGGACGAGATTGTAGACCTCATGCTTGAAACCGTATGCACCGCCAGAAAGCGGGTACGGATTGCGGGGGACGACTACCCGGCAGAGCTTGTGAAGTCAAAGTTTATGAAACTAGACGGCGAGCATATCCGCTTTGTGCTTGACTGTATGCGGGAGAACACAACCAAAATCCGCAACATCAAGCAATATCTGAAAGCCGCCCTTTTCAACGCCCCGTCCACAATCGGCAACTACTACACTTCCCTTGTCGCCCATGACATGGCAAGCGGCGCACTGTCACCGAAAAAGCCGCAGTACGGCGACCCGGACTATTATTCATTCAAACCGGGCGAAAGCCTGTAAACAACAAAAGGAGGATTTTTTATGGCACAGAGAACAGGAGCATTGGTATTTGACGAGCGCACCGACCGTTACGACATCCGCTTTGACCTCAACACTTACTACGGGGGCTTGCATTGCGGCGAGTGCTTTGACGTGTTCGTGCGGGGCAAGTGGAAGCCTACCCGGATTGAGTACGGCGACAACTGGTATCTTGTGGGTATCAGAGCCGAGGACTTGAACGGGCTGCGGGTGCGTATCTGACCGCCGCCCCATAAAGAAACGCGAAAGGAGGACGCGACAAATTGCAGGACGAAGTAAACGAAAAGACCATAGCCCTTTACATCAAGACCGGGAAGCTGACCGCGCAGACGCTCCAAAAGGCAATGAAAGCCATACTGTCAAAGGGCAAAAAGCAGCTTGCAAAACCGCCACAGGGCAAGCAGAGCTTAAAGCAGCTTATGAAGCAGAACGCGGGCGTTTCCAACATTGAGATTACCGAGGGCAATATCAAAGCCTTTGAGAGTACGGCGAAAAAGTACGGTATCGACTTTGCGCTGAAAAAGGACGCGACGGAAAGCCCGCCCCGCTATCTGGTTTTCTTCAAGGGGCGGGACGCGGACGTACTGACCGCAGCCTTTAAGGAATTTTCCGCAAAAAAGCTGACACAGGAGAAAAAGCCCTCAATCCGAAAGCTGCTCTCTACCCTCAAAGAAGCTGCACAGGGCAGAAACGCGGAACGGGCAAAGGTCAAGAACAAGGACAGGGAGGTATCGCTATGAAGCCGGAAATCAAGAAGCTGCTTATCCTAAATCTCCCGTATCTGCTCTTTGTCTGGCTCTTTGATAAAGTGGGCGCGGCTGTCCGGCTCTCCCCCGGCGCGGACGCAAGCGCAAAGCTGCTACATCTTGGGGACGGTTTTAGTGCCGCCTTTTCCAGTATCGCGCCGAGCTTCCACCCGGCAGATTTACTTATCGGCATTGCCGGGGCGGTCATTGTCCGGCTGATTATCTACGTCAAGGGCAAGAACGCGAAGAAGTACAGGAAAGGCATGGAGTACGGCAGCGCACGTTGGGGGACAGCCGAGGACATAAAGCCATACACAGACCCAGTATTTGAGAACAATATCCCCCTCACGCAGACGGAACGGCTTACCATGAACAGCCGCCCGAAGCAGCCGAAATATGCCCGCAACAAGAACATTCTTGTAATCGGCGGTTCCGGCAGCGGCAAGACAAGGTTTTTCGTCAAACCGTCGCTTATGCAAATGCACAGCAGCTATGTTGTCACAGACCCGAAAGGCAGTGCGAGACGTTCCAGTCTGAAAAGGACTGGCACATCTCAACTGAATCATTGTT
>OAWV01001397.1_pt1 | contig 11369 bp, 9 predicted proteins | sample 1495551 | NCBI WGS metagenome assembly OAWV01 (sample SAMEA2580245, study PRJEB22360) | human gut metagenome | biome: human gut; feature: human-associated habitat; material: faeces | place: Denmark | collected 2008/2010 | reverse complement strand
AACAGACAGAAATTAAAAACCGGCGTTGACTGTTCGGGGAAGCCCTTATAGTAGGATAATTTCCTTTTTCCAAGCGGACCCCAGGGACAACGGAACGCAACACCAAGTAGATTGATGACATAAAGTTCCTTCAATTCCGATCTGCCCTCCCGCTTTCATTTTCTGCCGCAGATCACTTTTGTTGCCATTCCTTTACAACAGCTCCCCAATCGACAGTTCTCTCGACCAATTTCCCATCAGCATACTTTCTTGTCCAAACATCCCAGAAGTCAGGGTCATCAGAATGGGGTTGCTGATCTTTCGTCAAATTTTTCATTTTAACCAGGACAGGAAGCTCAGATGCCCAGCCCATCAGTATTGCATGTTGGGATGGCAGTGAAGGCAACTCACGGAGTAATCCTCGCAAATTATCAGGTACCATTTTATGAACTTGCTCCTGATCTTTGTCATTACTAATTCGATGCAGAAGAAAAGTATTACATTGAGATAAAACTGTAGGTGATAATTCTGATGGTCGTTGCGAGGAAACCACCATCCCAAGACCAAATTTTCTGCCTTCTCGTGCAATTTTCTCAAACACTTGGCAGCAAACAGCTGCGACATCCTGATTTTCAGAGTCATCACGATACCGTTTAATAAATGTATGTGCTTCTTCAGCTACAAGTACCGTAGGTAAAGATTTATTATATAGTCTTCTATAGCGTTGCAATGATTCAAAAATAATCCTTGAAATCACAGCAGTAACAATGTGAGTAATTTCGCTTGGAACTAGAGATAGATCTATTATAGAAATACAACTGTTATCATCTCTTGAACAATCGGTACCAAGATATTTCTCTAACCATTTAGCTAAGTCAATCCGATTATCAGCATCATTAGTAACAGATCTCATCCTTGTATCTGAGAGCATGGTGCGTATTCTGGCAACCAAATATTCAACATATTGTTCACTGCCATTTTCTTGAGCAAGAGCTTCTAAATAGGCAACCAGGTTATTACCATCAAATGGTAACGGTATATCTTCATTCTTTGGTAGTAACTCTTTCTCAAACCCTCCGAACTCTCTAAATGCAGAGGTAACACTCTCGATAATGCTATCTATTTCAGGCACGGTCGCTTGCATGGTTGCGTACTGTACATTCCTATCTTGTCTATATTTAGACATTATTGTGATTACATTCGTTAAGTTGTTATTTCCAAGTTTATCTCTGTATCCTTCAAAGCTTTCAATCCATTTACCCATTATCTCGTTAAAGCCTTTTGCAGGCCCCCAAGCTCCAAAGGGTTTCCCTGAACTTTTATCATGTTTTAAGGTTATGAGAACATTCCCTAGAAAACGTTTTATTTCTATATTTGAGGTTGTTTCAAGTTCAAAATCTTCGTTTCTCATTGCCCTTAGAGAACGCTTTAGTAAAGGAAGTTGGGCTTTAGGACTCGCTTGCGTAAATGATGCCCATTCCGAGCTATTCCAAAACCAAGATGGCACTTGGAGTTGATGCTCATTTTCCCCAGCTTCGACTTTAAAAATTCTGCCTTTAAATTTTGTAGTTGGTCCCAAAGCACGTACATACTCGCCATTGGGGTCTAATATAATAAATCTGGCGTTTGGTTTTACTTCTGACTCCATTGCAGCTTCGAGTGACCATTGGATTAATCCTGCGACAGAACAAGACTTACCACTACCAGTATTACCAAGTACTGCTATATGACGACCAAATAATCTATCAGGGTCTACGGCTACATTAGCATTGTTAGCAAGTGGACTTTGCCCAATAACTATTCGTCTATTATCACCAGACTCGACAATTGATCTAAGCTGTAAATCTGTTGGTAGTAAAATAGCTGAACCAATAGAAGGAAATGATTCAGAGCCGCGTTGAAATTTAAAATAATCAGTACCATCTTTGGAAAAGCGTTTAAGAGTTCCGACTGGATTTAAACTTATTTTTTTTCGAGGAAATGGTAGGTTTACTAGACCAAAATCTTGAATATCTCTTTGTTTAGGATAAGGTGAATGCTCAACTGCAAGCCACTCTATTTGCCCAACTAAGTAACCATTATCACATGAGACTAATACATAGCTGTTTACTCTAGGAAAATTTCTAGGTGTGCCTGCATTCAAAGCGACAGCATCAGGTGAATCGATATCTAATAGTGCTCTAATTTCATTGGGTGAAACAAAATCTACAGTACCTACCCTGAGTTGCTCACCTTGTTCAATGGGAAATGAGTTCATTCGGAATCCCCACTATTATTTGAGGTAGTTGCACGATACAAACCTCTTGACTTCAATAGCTCCGCCATACGAATTGATGATCTGTCTATCGCGGCTTTAGGAAGATAAAAATCTACTAATTTCTTTATATCTCCAAAGTGATCACCAAGCAATAAAGATATTTGAGCTTTTCTTCCACTATCGTTTATAAAACGCATGATTCTACCAAGTGGATCACCGTATGCAATTATTACTATATGCGTTGAGGGTATTGTCAACATGTCAATAATAACCCGATTTATATGCTCATCGCCAAAACTATAACCATATGTTACCAAGGTGCTATTAGGACGACATGTTGCAGATGCTAAATCCCTAAATAGCTCAACATAAGGATATTCAGATGTTTCACGGTCTTTAACTGAATTTGGATAAATCATTAATTGTTGATAATTTGCAGTTCCGGTAGTTTCCACCTGTAAAAAGGGTTCAACCGAACTGGCTCCAAATGGCAATCCAAAACGCCTTATAGCCCCTTCAGTAGCATACCAGTCCAATGAACCATGTAATTTAGTAAATCGCGCCACACCTTCCAAATATCTTGGCTCACCCCGAATCCCTGGTGGGTTGTAATGATAATCCACTTCTAACCGAGAAGATCTAAAAATTGGTGCTATAGTACCGACAAATCTGTCAATTAAACGAAGACCTGCTATTTCAGCGCCCGTTTCAATTATCCTGTCGTAATTTGTCGTAAAAATATGTAATCGATCCCTAGTTGCTGTTCGACTTGAAAAACTCATCAAAAAACTTACTAAATAATTAAATGTTTCTGTTTTTAAATCGTTGTTTGCATCACGAATTAATTTTTCACCATAACTAACTGAGTCTGAAAATAATTTCAGACACCTTGTTAGCTCATTATTTAACTCTACTAACTCACTTTTTAAATTTCGATATGAGGGAGCACCTGGTGGAGATGGTGGAACCGGTAGGTTTTGTACCGTTAAAATCTCTAGTCCTTTAATCAACTCATTAATTGAACGAATCTGATCTTCAATATTACCCTTTCCCCTTCCTGAGGCGTCTGCTGTTTTAGCTACATAACTGTCTATTTCAGCCTTACAAACTTTGAGATCTTCAATCCATCCCATACCTTGAGGTTTGGTGCCGGTCGCTGACTCTTGGATAGCCGAACTAAGGCCGGCGCCAATAAGTATATTTAAGTGTTCAGACTGAAAAAGTGCAGTTAACCAAGGTTCTACTCTTGAACGCAAAAAGTCAGGAGTGATTTTATCTTCTGGTTTTGCCCATGCGCAGTGTCCAACGACTTTAAATGCACCAACTTCGCTGTGTGGGTCCAACTGAACCGGAGACTGGTCATCGCCAAGCTTTAAATATTGACTCAATTTGAATACATCCTTTTTTCGAGTTTAAATATTGCTAAATAGAAGCCGTTCAGGTTTTTAAGAATGCTCATCTTTCTTATTTATTATTGGAAAGATTAATATTGTTAGTAACCGTTTTTCTTTTCAGCCTAAAATACGTCGCCCGTGATATACCCGTTTTTTCCATTACCTCTTTTACTTCTACGTCCTTATTGATCAATTCATTAGCTAATTCAGCCTTTCTATGAGGTTTTCTTCCGAATTTGACGCCCTTAATCATAGCTGCCTGCCGTCCATCGTTAGTTCGTTCCAAGATCCTTTCACGTTCCGCTTCGGCAACAGCAGCTAGTATCTGGATGACCATTTTTCCCATAGTGCCTTCAGTACTAAGGCCGTTCTCAAGAAAGCGAATAGCGATGCCTTTTTTATAGCAAGTATCCACGATGCGAATCATATCTGCGGTATTACGTCCAAGACGATCCATTTTTGTACAGAGAATAATGTCATCTTTCTCCGCTCTGGCAAGGAGTCGCTGTAGCCCTTCGCGCTCATCAGTTGCTCCCGACATCATGTCAGTAAACACTCGATCATCCCTCACTCCCGCTGTGTTGAGCTCAGTAACCTGGCTCGTCAGTTTCTGATGGCTGGTTGATACTCTTGCATACCCTAATAATGCCATTTTGGTCTCATAAATCGATATTGATACTGCGTAGTATCATAAGGCATAAATCACGATTTTTGATACTCATGTTTAGGGCAGTTTTCATTGGTCTCAAAATTTATAATATCTGATACCGCCAAAATAATACGGATCAATAAATAATGAAAGGATGCGTGATGGCTGCTGATTTTCTGACCGACAAACAGACACAGAACTACGGGCGTTATGCCGCAGAGCCAAACGAGATCCAACTGGCACGGTATTTTCATCTTGATGAGCGAGACCTTACTTTCATCAACCTACGTAGGGGCAGGCATAACCGGTTGGGGATTGCCCTTCAACTCACAACCGCCCGCTTTCTGGGAACCTTCTTGCCCGATCTCATGCAAATACCGCCCGGTGTCCAGTTTTATGTCGCAAGGCAACTTAACATCCGCTATCCAGAGATCATCTCCCGCTATGCTCAAAGGGAAAATACACGTTGGGAGCACCACGGGCTTATCAGGCAGCACTACAGCTATCATGATTTCGGTGATTTCCCGTGGTCGTTCAGACTGAAGCGATTGCTGTATACTCGTGCATGGCTCAGTAATGAACGCCCCGGACTGATGTTCGATTTTGCCACCGCGTGGTTGCTTCAAAATAAAGTGTTGTTGCCAGCCGCATCCACCCTTACGAGGGTCATTGGTGAAATCCGTGAGCGTGCGACCCGCCGCTTATGGCGAAAATTGGCCGCGCTGCCAAACCGTTGGCAGGCCGCACAACTGGCTGGGTTACTTGAAATCCCCGAAGGACAGCGACTCTCAGTGATGGAGCACCTAAAAAGAGGCCCTGTCACTATCAGCGGCCCCGCATTCACTGAAGCACTTGAACGTTACACTCGCCTGCGCAGCCTGGAATTTTCCTGCCTGAATTTCACTGGGCTGCCTGCCATACAGCTCCGCAACCTGGCACGCTATGCCGGAATGGCATCGGTGAAATATATCAGCAGAATGCCAGAAGAACGGCGGCTGGCTATCCTTACCGCGTTCGTGAAAGCGCAAGAAATCTCGGCGCTGGACGAGGCCGTTGACGTGCTGGATATGCTGATCCTCAATATTACCAGGGAGGCGAAGAAAACCGGGCAGAAAAAGCGACTTAGGACGCTCAAGGATCTTGACCGTGCGGCGTTGTTGCTGGCGCGGGCATGTGCACTTTTACTTGATGAAGATACTGGTGATGATTTGCTGCGAAAGACCATATTCAGCAGTGTACCTGTCGCCAGACTGGCAGAGTCAGTGGAAAAAGTGAATGAACTGGCCCGCCCCCAGGATACAAACTTTCAGGATGAAATGGTGGAGCAGTACGGACGGGTAAGGCGTTTTTTGCCCGCACTACTGCGCGATCTGCACTTCCGGGCGGCCCCAGACGGTGAACATACCCTCGCGGCCATCCATTACCTGGCAGAGCTAAACGGCTCGAAAAAACGGATCCTGGACGATGCACCTGAGCATATCATTTCAGGCCCTTGGAAACGCCTGGTGTACGATGCTGAAGGTCGGATACAGCGAGCGGGTTACTCGTTGTGTCTGCTGGAGCGACTTCAGGATGCGCTACGCCGTCGTGACATCTGGTTGGAAAACAGCGATCGTTGGGGTGATCCGCGCCAAAAACTTCTTCAGGGGGAGGAATGGCAGGCGCAGCGGGTTCCAGTGTGCCGGGCATTGGGTCACCCCACCAATGGCAGTAAAGCATCGGTGCAATTGGCAGCACGGTTGGATGAAACCTGGAAAACGGTGGCATCACGTTTTGACCGCAATACCGCCGTAGACATCTGCAATGAAGGTAAACATCCTTCGCTGACCATCAGCAGCCTGGATAAATTGGATGAGCCACCGGCGCTGATACGACTGAGCAGCCGAGTCAGACAATTGCTCCCACCCGTTGACCTGACAGAACTGTTGCTTGAGATTGACGCCAGAACGGGTTTCACCCGTGAATTCAGCCATGTCAGCGAGTCAGGTGCCCGCGCGCAGGATCTGCATATAAGCCTGTGTGCGGTGATGCTGGCTGAGGCCTGCAATATCGGACATGAGCCGCTGATCAAGCACAATATCCCTGCACTGACCCGCCATCGCCTGAGCTGGGTGAAACAGAACTACATCCGAGCAGAAACGCTGGTCAGCGCCAATGCGCGGCTGGTTGATTTTCAGTCCTCGTTAGCGTTGGCAGGATACTGGGGTGGCGGTGAGGTGGCCTCCGCTGATGGTATGCGTTTTGTCACACCAGTGAAAACGGTGAATTCTGGCCCCAACAGAAAATACTTTGGTTCAGGGCGCGGCATTACCTGGTACAACTTTGTCTCTGACCAATATTCGGGTTTTCATGGCATAGTGATCCCTGGAACGCTGCGGGATTCCATTTTTGTGCTGGAGGGACTACTTGAGCAACAAACGGGACTAAACCCGGTTGAAATCATGACGAACACAGCAGGTACCAGTGACATTATCTTTGGCTTGTTCTGGCTACTGGGATACCAATTTTCACCTCGTCTGGCGGATGCTGGTGAGGCGGTGTTCTGGCGGGCTGACAAAGCAGCGAATTACGGGGCGTTGGACGAACTGGCTCGGGGTTGTGTTGACCTTTCTAAAATCGAAAGCCACTGGGATGAGATGATGCGGGTTGCAGGTTCGCTGAAGCTGGGCACAATTCATGCGTCAGAACTCATTCGATCGCTATTGAGAAGTACCCGACCGTCAGGGCTTGCTCAGGCAATAATGGAGGTCGGAAGAGTTAACAAGACACTGTATCTTCTCAACTATATTGATGATGAGGACTATCGCCGCAGGATCCTAACACAGCTTAACCGGGGCGAAGGTCGCCATGCCGTGGCAAGAGCCATTTGCTACGGTCAGCGTGGTGAGATCAGAAAACGTTACCGCGAGGGGCAGGAAGATCAGTTGGGTGCGCTGGGTCTGGTGACAAACGCAGTGGTGCTGTGGAATACGCTTTATATGCAGGAAGCCTTGTCGCACCTGCGTAGCACTGGGGAAGGGCCAGAAGATGAACATATCGCGCGGCTTTCGCCTCTGATGCATGGTCATATCAACATGCTGGGACATTATACGTTCACACTACCGGAGGATATTATGAAGGGGGAATTGAGGCCGTTAAATCTCAATTTAAACAATGAATTACCTCCTTAGCGTGGTTTTTTACATCATTGGCCCTCAAACCCCTTATATGCGTTCTTAACGTTTGCTGCCCACTGTTCAATGCGGAGCATCATTGCATATGTTGCTGCGGCATCAAGATCCAGTTGTTCAGAGTGTTCAGGGAGCAGAATTTTACAATATTCCAGTCATGAGCCACAGCTCCGAGCCGTTCATAAAGTGTAGATAGTTGCGTTATGGAATCATCAGTGCGGTTCATGAATAGCGCCGACTTCCAATAATATATTGAGCAAGTTTGATGTTAAGACATACCATGTTGCTTGATAGTTGGCGCATCATACGGGATTCGCTACGAATTAAATAGGATTCAAGTAGTCCAGAATATTCCCCTGACGTTACAACCGTCAACTGGGCAATGTGATTATTTAATTTGCTTGCCCCTGCCAGGATATCATCCTCCGTCGCCTCGATATAAACGGGGGAGGCAGCGATAACATAATCATCGAAAGGTCTTGCTGCCATCAATGTCTCAATAGATTTCGCCGTCCTTTCTTTCCCGAATGTATTTGTTAATTCCCGCCACCATTGTCGGTGACTGAACGGTAAATCATGAAAGGTGGCTTCATAAGCGTCCACGAGGTCACGACTATTCAAAAAACCCAACCCGGCCGAGATCACCCACAACTCCAGGTTCTCAGTTGTCCGTAATATCTCTTTTGCCGTTGACCAGTGATTACCGGCATAGAGCGACAGGGCCGGTACCGGTGAAGCACTTTGCGACCGTTTAATCGTTGCTGCCCAGCTGGACATTGCCTCTTCTGGTGTCTGTCCAGACCGGATACTCAGTTCTGGCATGGAGCCGCACTGGCTGTGCTTACCTTTGGTACAGGACGTTATTAGGTGTGTAATTCGCGACGCCGCCATTTTGTAGCCCTCAGCCAAATGTGTGTAATCACTGTCTAACTATCGTAACAGCCCCTCATCCGCCATAACGACAAAGAGGAAGCCCTAAACGTAAACGACTACCCCATTATACATTTAGTCATGCCTTTACTAATAACTAGATACCAAAGTAAACACCCCAGAGGTGACACCGTCACGTTTTTCGGCTTTATTTAGTTCATTTTATGTACTATGGGATTTAATTATGGGTAAATCCCATAGATTTACACCTCTACTCAAAAGAGCCTAATAGAAACTAAATCCTTATATATCAATAACTTGAATTCGCCATCACGCACCCATAGAGAGCACCCGTCTTTTGTCGGGCCGTAGGGTTGTTGGCCCCATAGTAACTGCATGCTAATCTCTTTCATGCTTAGTCACTAGTAAAGGCTTTACTAATTGCGATGCTACGTGAATATTATTGACGGAGGAGGGGGTTGGGGCAGTGAAAATCTCTCAGCCAAAACAGTGGGAAAAGGATCGTGAAATGAGCATGAATTATCAGCCGGAACTGAAGTTGAGTACCCGCACCGAACAACTCGCCAGTAGTCGTGATGCCGCTATGCAAAAATTTCTGGACGGTATTATGCTGATTGCCGAAGCCTCAGCTATTTGCGGGTTTTCACTATTTAACAGCAAAATTATGGCCCCTAATGCTTTTGGCCTTCCTGCGTCCCTGGCCGCAAGCATCGAGGAAGGGCGACAGCAAATAGACCGTAAGACATGGAACAATCTTTTTGAAGAAACGGGTATTGACCGATTCTGGAATCACAACCAGCGAGCGGAGTTCAGTGAGTCTCTCCGGTCCGCTCCGCCAATTGCGTCGTTAACCGTAATCCGTAGCACATTGCGCCAGGCAGTGGCCATTCGGAGCATCACGCTTGCTCAAGGGTTTGTTGATCTGCTATGCCAGCTTGATCGCCGGTATAAAACTAATGCCCAGCAATTTGTGATGCCAAAAAAACTGGTACTACGTGGCATTTTTCCCGACTCGAACATGATGAGATATAACGGCTTTTCTCAGGATAATCTCTTCTATTTGAACGACTTTGAGAATATCGTTTGCATCTGCTCCAACGCAGCGACACCTCCTGTCGGCAGTGGATTGAATATGTACGACCGGCTTGCTGCCTTAAGGAAAACCGATTTTACTGGTGACATTACCGACCCGAAGGGCTGGAAGTGCCGATTGTTCGTAAATGGTAATGTCCATATTTCAGTTGAGTGTGAAAGCCTGCATAACACACTGAATGACCTGATTAGCATTTATTTTGCCAACCAGATCCCGGCCAAAGGATAAGAATGATGACTGACAATGAAAATTTGATGAACGGGGATGAACAGACAGCGTCCAATTTAAGTGAAGAGACAACAAAAAAGCGCCCTCTCAGCCCCGAACTACTGAAGAATTCTCCTTATTCATCAATAGCTAAGGTTAAATATTTCACCGAAATTGAACAAATCTGCCTCGATAAGGGCATCAGCACCGAAAACCTCGATCAGTTTTTCAAAGCCCACTGGCTGCGGGATAAAATGGGGGGGTCTTTTGCCCGCGCTCAGGAGATGCTGGCTGCCTACAAGCAATACGTGGACGAGGTGCCCGAGGAAGCGCGTGCGATTGAAATCCCTGACCAGATTAAAGAAGCATTTAGTGATTTTACTGCGTTTATCATCTGGTACTTCCGCTTAAGCTATACGGCTATCCAGAGTGATAGCGTGAAAATTGCGAAGGCAGAAATTACTCAGTTAAGACATCGGAATGCTGAAATTCTGGAAGAACTGTCACAGTCGAAAGAACAGGTTACAGTACTGAATAACGAAAAAGTTAACCTGATTAACCAGCTGGAACAACAGCGTGAACTCGCCAGTAAATTGGGGGATTCACTTCGGGAAGCAGAAGAAGCGCTGGCTACAACCCAAAGTGAATTACAGCATGCCCAAAACGAGATTCAGCTTATACAGCAGACAGTAGGGACACTGAACCAACAACTGAGTGAGCGCAAGCAGGAACTGGCCTCCCAGCAGGAGTACCAGAAGCAACTGAATGATGAGAATAAAGAGCAGCAGGTAGAGCTGACAGCCCTCAAAAGCCAGAATGAACACTTACAACGGACCGTATCTGATTTAAAGGTCAGTGTCAGTCAGCTTGAACAGGACCTTTCCTCAGCACAAACCCATTCCTCTGAATTGAGCTCATCTTTAGCCGAAAAGGACACGGCCCTGACGCTCGTGCGGTCGGAGCTGTCAACAGCTAAAGGGGAGAATGAACAACTTCGAGCTGAAGCACAACGCTTAGGTGATGAGAGCCTGCTTGCCAAAAAGGTGCAAACAGCTCAGACAGAAGAACTTCGGAAGCTCCAGAATCAGATGATATCCATGGAAGCGACACTCAATGCGGAAAAGACCATTTCAGAGTCTTTACGAGGAACAATCAAGCAGCTTACCGAAGCTATGACCGGCGCAGTTGCCATCAAACCTAAATCCTCTGGGGCATCAAAACCGCGAAACAAAAAGACGACATAACTGCTCCCGCCAGGAATTTGCAATAGACTTAAATTCCTGGCGTCCACAGGCTCTTTATCCCGTTCGCAGGAGTTTACGTCCTTCCGACAGCATTAGGCTGATTTTCCCCGAATCACTGATCTCAATAGCATCAACCAGGCTAGTGATCCCGCCAACAGCTTGCTGTTGTGAAATAGCTCCCAGTTTGTAGTCATCGAGTACTGCCGCCAAAAACGCCTTCAGTTTAACCTGCTCACTCATCGAAAGTATGTACGCCATTTTTAGCCCCATTTTAAGGTTGTGATTCGGGTGAATTGTATCGTCTAGCTTCCGGGAAATGAGGGAGTTCCTGGTATTCAGTCTTCTCCGTAGCATCCCAGTGCCACCATCCATAGGCCCCATATTCCTGGTTGTAATACGCCTTCTTAAGTTCCTTTCGCGCAAGATAGGCGTAAGCGACTCGTCAGAACCGTATTGATATTTACTGAGAGCTCAGATCAACTTTC
>OAWV01001395.1_pt1 | contig 11390 bp, 11 predicted proteins | sample 1495551 | NCBI WGS metagenome assembly OAWV01 (sample SAMEA2580245, study PRJEB22360) | human gut metagenome | biome: human gut; feature: human-associated habitat; material: faeces | place: Denmark | collected 2008/2010 | reverse complement strand
TCCGCGACCCGATGGAGCTGCTGGATGAAGTGGAAAACGAGCTGAAAATCGGCTGTGCGCCGATCACCTGGCCGATTGGCTGCGGTAAGTTGTTCAAAGGCGTTTACCACCTCTATAAAGATGAAACCTATCTCTACCAGACCGGTAAAGGCCATACGATCCAGGAAGTCCGCATCGTTAAAGGGCTGAATAACCCGGATCTTGACGCCGCTGTCGGTGAAGATCTGGCGCAGCAACTGCGCGACGAACTGGAACTGGTTCAGGGCGCCTCTAACGAGTTCGATAAAGACCTGTTCCTGGCAGGTGAAATCACGCCGGTCTTCTTTGGTACCGCGCTGGGTAACTTTGGCGTTGACCATATGCTGGATGGCCTGGTGGAATGGGCCCCTGCGCCGATGCCGCGTGCGACCGACACGCGTGAAGTGGAAGCGGCGGAAGAGAAATTCTCCGGCTTCGTCTTTAAAATTCAGGCCAACATGGACCCGAAACACCGCGACCGCGTGGCCTTCCTGCGCGTGGTATCGGGTAAATATGAAAAGGGCATGAAGCTTCGCCAGGTGCGTCTTGGCAAAGATGTGGTGATCTCTGATGCGTTAACCTTTATGGCTGGCGATCGCTCGCACGTTGAAGAGGCTTATCCGGGCGATATCATTGGCCTGCACAACCACGGCACCATCCAGATTGGCGACACCTTCACGCAGGGTGAAATGATGAAGTTCACCGGTATTCCGAACTTCGCGCCGGAACTGTTCCGCCGTATTCGTCTTAAAGATCCGTTGAAGCAGAAACAACTGCTCAAAGGGTTGGTTCAGTTGTCAGAAGAAGGTGCGGTTCAGGTCTTCCGTCCCATCGCTAACAACGATCTGATTGTCGGTGCAGTCGGCGTGCTGCAGTTCGACGTTGTCGTTTCGCGTCTTAAGAGCGAATACAACGTGGAAGCGGTCTATGAGTCCGTTAATGTCGCTACCGCCCGTTGGGTGGAGTGCAGCGATGTGAAGAAATTTGAAGAGTTCAAACGCAAAAACGAAGTACAACTGGCGCTCGATGGCGGCGATAACCTGACATACATTGCCCCAACGATGGTTAACCTGAACCTGGCGCGTGAGCGTTACCCTGACGTTCAGTTCCACCAGACCCGCGAACACTAATCTCCTCTACGGAGCGCGGCAGGCGCCGTGCTCCGTCACTTTACCTGTCTTTTTAGCCCCTTGCGGAAAGTTCTTAAATAGCCGCATTTCCCTCTTCTCTGGTCACTTTTTAACCGCTTTCGCAAGCGTTTCTGCGATTGTGTTCTATATTTAACAAAGTAATGACATTTTGACTGGATATAAATCCTATTCAATGCGTGTTTAGCGGTTTTTTGTTCAGGAAAATAGGCATTACATAATATTAATTACTGACTTAAGTCTAATGGGTTAGCGTTAATAACCTAACTTATTGATTTGTCAGACTGGTGATTCACCACAGCAGGAAAAGCGGCCTTCATTGCTGCTTACCGCCCAAATTGTGGGCAAACCAACAGGATATAGATCGATGACGGTGACAAGACTGAAGATTTCGAAAACTCTGCTGGCTGTCGTGCTGGGTTCTACCCTGGCAAGTGGTTCCGTAATGGCGGAAAACACGACGACCAATAAGGCGCAAAACGCGGCCGATAACGCAGGGCAAAAAATCGATAGCTCTATGAATAAAGTCGGTAATTTCATGGATGACAGCGCGATTACGGCGAAAGTCAAAGCAGCGCTGGTCGATCACGAAGATATCAAGAGTACCGATATCTCCGTAAAAACTGAGAAAAAAGTGGTGACGTTGAGTGGCTTCGTTGAAAGCCAGGCACAGGCAGAGCAGGCGGTAACCGTCGCGAAAGGGGTGGAAGGCGTTGCTTCAGTAAGCGACAAACTCCATGTTCGTGATGGTAAAAACACCTCTGCGAAAGGCTATGCCGGCGACACCGCGACTACCAGTGAAATCAAAGCAAAATTGCTGGCCGACGACATCGTTCCTTCCCGTAAGGTGAAAGTTGAAACGACCGATGGCGTTGTACAGTTGTCCGGTACCGTAGATTCACAGGCGCAAATTGAGCGGGCCGAAAGTATCGCTAAAGCGGTAGATGGCGTCAAAAGTGTGAAAAACGATCTGAAAGCTAAGTAACGAATTCCTGAAATGTGCAATCCCGGCGCTTTGCCGGGAGTCAGTAGAACGCACCTGGAAAATATCGCCAGTGAGCATCCTGAGCGCTCACATTAGCGGTCGACATTAACTATGGTTAAGGAGAGTCTTATGTTTCGTTGGGGCATTATATTTCTGGTTATCGCGTTAATTGCCGCCGCTCTGGGCTTTGGTGGTCTGGCAGGTACGGCAGCGGGTGCCGCGAAAATTGTCTTTATCGTCGGTATCATTCTGTTCCTCGTCAGCCTGTTTATGGGCCGCAGACGCCCGTAGCGCGAGCTACCCTCTTAAACGAATCATCAAGCCAGTCCTCGTGACTGGCTTTCATTGTTTCTACGAGGGGAAAATTGCGTTACTTTGTTAAAACCTAACATCGAAAGGAAAGCAGGGTGGGGCAATATATTCCGGTAACGCTTGGCAACATTGCGCCATTGGCGTTAACGCCATTTCGCCCAGGCCGACTCGCTCTGGTATGTGAGGGAGGCGGTCAGCGGGGCATTTTTACGGCCGGCGTACTGGATGAGTTCATGCGCGCTGACTTTAACCCCTTTGACCTTTTTCTTGGCACCTCCGCCGGGGCGCAAAACCTGTCGGCATACCTGTGTAATCAGCCCGGTTATGCGCGTAAGGTCATTATGCGCTACACAACCACTCGCGACTTCTTTGATCCCGTACGTTTCGTGCGTGGCGGCAACCTGATCGATCTGGACTGGCTTATTTCTTCTACCTCAACTCAGATGCCGCTGGCGATGGACTACGCCGCGCGTGCCTTCGATACAGGCAAAGCCTTCTATATGTGCGCCTGCCGTCAGGATGACTACACGCCGGAATACTTCTCCCCCGACAGTCGTTCCTGGCTGGATATCATTCGCGCATCCAGCGCTATTCCCGGGTTCTATCGTCCGGGCGTTACCCTTAACGGCGTCAATTACCTTGATGGCGGCGTCAGCGACGCTATACCTGTTCAGGAAGCGGCGAAACGCGGGGCGAAGACCATTGTGGTTATCCGCACCGTGCCGTCGCAAATGTATTACACCCCTCAATGGTTTAAGCGAATGGAACGCTGGCTGGGAGAAAGCAGCTTGCAGCCTTTCGTTAATCTCGTTCAGCATCACGAGAAGACCTATTCGGCGACGCAGAAATTTATCGAAGCACCGCCCGGTAAGTTGCGCATTTTTGAAATCTACCCGCCGAAGCTTCTGCACAGTATGGCGCTGGGAAGCCGTTTACCTGCGCTGCGGGATGATTACAAACTGGGAAGACTCTGCGGGCGTTATTTCCTGGCGACGGTGGGTAAGCTGTTGGCAGAAAAGCCGCCATTAATTCGTCATGCGCCGCGCGTGGCCACGACTTCTGCCACCATCGTGGTGCCGCCAGCCGCCGTCGCCAACGATGCGGTCGATACGCCGCTTGTCAGCGCGGTTCAGGCCAACGATTTGCCTTTTAATAATGAGGATACTGCGTGACGTTCCGCTTTATCGATACTCACTGTCACTTCGATTTTCCCCCCTTCCAGGATGATGAATCGAACAGTATTACCCGCGCCAGCGCCGTTGGGGTCGAACAGATTATCGTCCCGGCGATTGGCTCACAGTACTTTGCCCGCGTTATCAAACTTGCCGGGGATTATCCGGCACTCTATGCCGCGCTGGGGCTGCATCCGATCATCATTGAAGAGCATACGGCGAGCTGCCTGGAGCGCCTTGAGCAACTGCTCGCAACCCGTCCGCAGAAGGTGGTGGCGATTGGCGAAATTGGTCTGGATCTGTATCGTGATGATCCGCAGTTTGAACGTCAGCAGGCGGTGCTGGATGCGCAGCTTAAGCTGGCAAAGCGCTTTGATCTGCCGGTGATCCTGCATTCGCGCCGCACGCACGACAAGCTGGCGATGCACCTTAAACGCCATGACCTGCCGCGAACGGGGGTGGTACATGGCTTTGCCGGTAGCCTGCAGCAGGCGGAACGTTTTATCAGCCTGGGATATAAAATTGGCGTTGGCGGTACCATTACCTACCCGCGCGCCAGCAAGACCCGCGAAGTGATGGCGCATTTGCCGCTAAACGCTCTGTTGCTGGAAACCGATGCCCCGGATATGCCATTAAACGGTTTTCAGGGCCAGCCTAATCGCCCGGAACAGGCGGCTCGGGTCTTTGACACCCTCTGTGAATTACGCCCGGAAGCGCCAGACGTGATTGCTCAGGCGCTATTCGACAATACCCACGCTACGTTTTCGTTAAGCTGATTTACAGATACAACGCCGGAAGAATCACGGTGTTCACGCCTCGGGCAGTCAGCGCCTGCGCCAGCGGTTCCACATCCCCGGCGGTGGCGCTACGCCACTGTTTTGCTTCGCCATACACGCCATGGGTTTGAAAGGCGTTAATACGCACCGGCACATCGCCTAACTCGCCGATAAATTCGCACAACTCATCAATGTGTTGCAGGTAATCACACTGGTCGGGGATGACCAATAAACGTAACTCCGCCAGCCGCTGATGCGCCGCCAGAAGACGGATGCTGGCCTTTATCTGCGCATTATCGCGCCCGGTCAGAAATCGATGACGGTCGCGACCCCAAGCTTTGAGATCGATCATCGCCCCGTCACAGACTGGCAGAAGTCTGTGCCAACCCGTTTCGCTAAGCTGACCGTTGCTGTCGACCAGACAGGACAAGTGTTGAAGCGACGGCGTCGATTTGAGCGCACTGAACAGCGCAATCAGAAACGGCAACTGTGTCGTTGCCTCGCCGCCGCTGACGGTGATCCCTTCGATAAACATTGCCGCTTTGCGGACGTGGGTCAGCACCTCTTCCACACTGAGCGTTTGCGCCATAGGCGTGGACTGCTGTGGACAGAGATGTAAACAGGTATCGCACTGCTGGCAGGCGCTGGCATCCCAGTTAACCCGTCCATCAAGCAGTGTTAATGCATTATGCGGGCAGGCGGGAACACATTGTGCACAGTGGTTGCAGCGTCCGATCGTCCACGGATTGTGGCAATTTTTACAGTTCAAATTACAGCCCTGTAAGAACAGCGCCAGACGGCTGCCTGGCCCATCGACGCAGGAGAACGGGATAATCTTACTGACTAAACACTTCATCCTTCGTGCTGTCTCCTTGTTAGCTGTCCCTTCGAAGTCTGAGCGCATCCTGTATTGATACGCTCAGGCTTCTCCATCATGGTGCCTTGATTCAATCTGAATCACGTTGCGTGTTGAAGCGCATCTGTTGTTCATGGCTGACCACGCGCGGTTGTCTTTCAAGGATGTGGGTATTTCGGGCGGCTTCCTCTCCAAGCCAGGTCGTGTTGGTGCGTGACCCCTCGGCACGGAATTTTTCCAGGTCCGACAGGCGCACCATATAACCTGTTACGCGTACCAGATCGTTGCCGCTGACATTGGCGGTGAACTCACGCATACCGGCTTTAAAGGCGCCGAGGCAGAGTTGCACGACGGCCTGCGGATTGCGTTTGACGGTCTCATCGAGGGTCAGAATGTCGCTGATACCCGCCGTGTACCAGGCATGATGTGGGGCAACCGTCAGCAGGTGGGTAATGGGATCCGGCTCATCGCCGTAAGGTAAACGCGCCCCCGGCGTGGTGTCCGTATCCGAACTGATCCCCGATTGCGCATGCAACATCGCTCTGTTATTCCAGCCATGTTTTACCGGCGTGTTAGCGACAAATGTCGCCAGTTGTTCACTGATTCTGTAACCCAGCGCGTTGGCTTCTTCATTTTTGCCGTAGCGGGCGCTGAGCCCTGCACGTTCGCAGAGGGTATTCACCGCTTCGGCCAGCCCGTACATACCAAACATGGGCGCAAAACGTTGCGGGTCTATCAGCCCTTCGGCCACCAGGAAGCTATTCCCGAAGAAGCCGGATTGCGAATAGAGGAAGTCGCAGCGTGCATCAATGATCGCGATTTGCTGCTGACAGTAATGAGGAAGCTGGCGTGTGAAGAAATCCTCAATACTGCTGCTGCGTTCGGCGATGGCTTTCAGGTTAAGTCGCACCAGCGTACTGCCACCGCCGCTGAGCGGCAGCGAGTTGTAACAACTGACGACGCCATAGCCACCTTTTGTGAAAATTTTATCATTTTTGGGGCCGTTAGCGATATGGGGCTTACTGCACTCACAAATGTTTTTTGCCACTTCAAGCAGTAAGTCTTCCGGCGTCATATCCGGGTCATAAATAAAGGTCAGGTTAGGCGCAACCTGCTTAAGCTCTGCGTCGGCGCGTAAAATGGCACGGGTAACTGGCGTATCGGCAGGGCCAATATTGGCGTGCATAAACGCATCCGGCAGGGTTCTGTCCAGATAACGCCAGAAACGTTTTATTCGAATATCGATCTCTTCTTGTGTTAGAATTCTAACATACGGTTGCAGTATCACATCCAGTTGGCCCAGCCAGACGGGCATAGATGTGACTGACGGAACATGGTGATAAAGGATGGTGAGCATCGATAACGCGTCGTCGAGATCGGTTGCCCCTTCGAGTTCCAGCCATTGCGAGCCATTCGCGAGGAATTTCGCATAGTCTGGCAAGACATAGCGTGGTTTGTAGGGCGCATGCCCTTCGAACATATCGCAAATGGCGCCCTCATCAAGCGCAGCGCGCGCTTCTTTAGCCAGTGGGGGATAAGGCAGACTGTTCTCGGCCTCAAGCGCAAGAAAATGGCGTTTTTGTGCGGGAGTCAGGGTGCTGCTTGTCGCAATCTGCTGGCAACGAGCCAGATATGCTGAATCATTTGGCGTGGACATATTCGTTCCTCTTATTCCTTGAGCATCTGGCCCAGTGTAAGTAACCGAACGGAGCCCGCCTTTGATCCACACCCCTAAATATCCGGGTATGGGGCTATGTTAAGGCTAAAAATTTGATGAACGTCTCATTACGGTTTTGCAAATATGAATGTGGTTTTCATTAACTGTGATGAGTGTCGAAGTGTGATGGTGGGTTAATGTTAGAATAATAACAGACCCGTATTTAACCGGCTTATGCCGACGGAGAGAGAAATGACTGATTTAACTGCAAGCAGCCTGCGCGCGTTGAAACTGATGGACCTGACTACCCTGAACGACGACGACACGAACGAAAAAGTGATCGCGCTGTGTCATCAGGCGAAAACCCCGGTTGGCAACACGGCCGCTATCTGTATCTATCCGCGTTTTATCCCGATTGCGCGCAAAACGCTGAAAGAGCAGGGCACGCCAGATATCCGCATCGCAACGGTCACTAACTTCCCGCACGGTAACGACGATATTGAGATCGCGCTGGCGGAAACGCGCGCGGCGATTGCTTACGGCGCTGATGAAGTCGATGTGGTATTCCCGTACCGTGCGCTGATTGCAGGCAATGAACAAGTGGGCTTTGATCTGGTTAAGGCCTGTAAAGATGCCTGTGCAGTGGCCAATGTTCTGCTGAAAGTGATTATCGAAACCGGCGAATTGAAAGAAGAGGCGCTGATTCGTAAAGCGTCTGAAATTTCTATCAAAGCGGGGGCTGATTTCATTAAAACCTCTACCGGTAAAGTGCCAGTAAATGCCACACCGGAAAGTGCGCGCATCATGCTGGAAGTGATTCGCGATATGGGTGTGGCGAAAACCGTTGGTTTCAAACCGGCTGGCGGCGTGCGTTCAGCAGAAGATGCGCAGAAATTCCTCGCGATTGCCGACGAACTGTTTGGTGCTGACTGGGCGGATTCTCGCCACTATCGCTTTGGTGCTTCCAGCCTGCTGGCAAGCCTGCTCAAAGCACTGGGCCATGGCGACGGTAAGAGCGCAAGCGGCTACTAATTCTACTTTGCGGCGGCGCGTCCGCCGCAACCAACCTTGATTTTCAGGGGGTTACCTTGTTTCTCGCTCAAGAAATAATTCGTAAAAAACGCGATGGCTACGTGCTCAGCGATGAAGAGATTCGTTTCTTTATTAATGGGATCCGTGACAACACCGTGTCCGAAGGGCAAATTGCCGCGCTGGCAATGACCATTTTCTTCCACGACATGGCAATTGAGGAGCGCGTTTCGCTGACCATGGCGATGCGAGACTCAGGGACTGTCGTCGACAAGCACTCCACGGGCGGCGTGGGCGATGTCACTTCGCTCATGCTTGGGCCGATGGTTGCGGCCTGTGGCGGCTATATCCCAATGATTTCCGGGCGCGGGCTTGGTCATACCGGCGGTACGCTCGACAAACTGGAAGCCATTCCAGGGTTTGATATTTTCCCCGATGACAAACGCTTTCGCGACATCATTAAAGATGTGGGCGTCGCGATTATCGGACAAACGAATTCTTTAGCCCCTGCTGACAAACGCTTTTATGCCACGCGTGATATTACCGCGACGGTCGATTCTATTCCGCTGATCACCGCCTCGATCCTTGCCAAGAAACTGGCGGAAGGATTGGACGCGCTGGTCATGGACGTCAAAGTGGGCAGCGGGGCCTTTATGCCGACGGCAGAACTTTCTGCGGAACTGGCGCAGGCGATTGTTGGAGTGGCGAATGGCGCGGGTGTGCGTACGACCGCACTGCTCACTGATATGAACCAGGTACTCGCCTCCAGCGCCGGTAACGCTGTTGAAGTGCGCGAAGCCGTCCGCTTCCTGACTGGCGATTACCGCAATCCGCGTCTCTTTGATGTGACGATGGCGCTCTGCGTAGAAATGCTGGTCTCCGGCAAACTGGCGAAAGATGACGCCGAAGCGCGCAGACAATTACAGGCGGTGCTGGATAACGGTAAAGCGGCAGAAATCTTCGGGCGTATGGTGGCGGCGCAAAAAGGCCCGACCGATTTCGTCGAAAACTATGACAAATACCTGGCAACCGCGACGCTCAGCAAGGCCGTGTATGCCGATACCGAAGGGTTTATCGCGCAGATGGACACCCGCGCGCTGGGTATGGCGGTGGTCTCCATGGGCGGCGGTCGTCGTCAGGCGTCTGATACCATCGATTACAGCGTCGGCTTTACCGATATGGCGCGTCTGGGTGATGCGATCGACGGGCAGCGTCCTTTAGCGGTGATCCACGCAAAAGATGAAGCAAGCTGGCAGGAAGCGGCAAATGCGGTCAAAGCCGCGATTGTGATTGCCGATAAAGCGCCAAAAGAGACGCCAACAGTCTGGCGACGCATTACCGATTAACGATATACTGATCTGATCGCTATTTTTTGAAGCACTACGTACGGAGAACAATATGAAACGTGCATTTATTATGGTGCTGGACTCCTTCGGCATCGGCGCAACAGAAGATGCCGAGCGTTTTGGTGACGTGGGTTCCGATACCATGGGTCACATCGCAGAAGCCTGTGCCAAAGGCGAAGCGGACAACGGTCGTAAAGGCCCGTTGCACCTGCCAAACCTGACCCGCCTGGGCCTGGTGAAAGCACATGAAGGTTCTACCGGTAAAATTGCAGCCGGAATGGACGGCAACGCGGAAGTGGTGGGCGCATACGCCTGGGCGCATGAGCTCTCTTCCGGTAAAGATACCCCGTCTGGCCACTGGGAAATCGCTGGTGTACCGGTACTGTTTGACTGGGGCTATTTCTCCGATCATGAAAACAGCTTCCCACAGGAACTGCTGGATAAACTGGTCGAACGCGCACCTGCCACTCTTCCGGTACGGTCATCCTTGACCAACTGGGCGAAGAGCACATGAAAACCGGCAAACCGATTTTTTATACCTCTGCCGACTCCGTGTTCCAGATTGCCTGCCATGAAGAGACATTTGGTCTGGATAAACTCTACGAGCTGTGCGAAATCGCACGCGTTGAGTTGACCGAAGGGGGTTACAACATTGGTCGCGTGATCGCCCGTCCGTTCGTTGGCGATAAAGCCGGTAACTTCCAGCGCACCGGTAACCGCCATGACCTGGCCGTTGAGCCGCCGTCAGCGACCGTGCTGCAAAAACTGGTCGATGAGAAAGATGGTCAGGTGGTTTCCGTGGGTAAAATCGCGGATATCTATGCCAACTGCGGTATCACCAAAAAAGTGAAAGCAACAGGCCTGGATGCGCTGTTTGACGCCACCGTGAAAGAGATGAAAAGCGCGGGTGATAAGACAATCGTCTTTACCAACTTCGTTGATTTCGACTCATCATGGGGCCACCGTCGCGATGTCGCCGGTTATGCGAGTGGTCTGGAGTTGTTCGACCGTCGTTTGCCGGAGCTGATGGAGCTGGTGGGAGAAGATGACATTCTGATCCTGACCGCTGACCACGGCTGTGACCCGACCTGGCAGGGCACCGATCATACCCGCGAGCACATCCCGGTGCTGATCTACGGCCCGAAAGTGAAACCGGGCTCACTCGGTCACCGTGAAACTTTCGCCGATATCGGCCAGACCATTGCGTCGTACTTCGGTACGTCACCCATGGACTACGGCAAAAACATGCTTTGATTTGGGAATGGGCATCGTTTGATGCCCTTGCCCCGACTCTCTCCTGCGGGAGAGGGGGAAAACACAACGAATAAAAAGGAACTGAAGATGGCTACTCCTCACATTAACGCTGAAATGGGTGATTTTGCTGACGTTGTGCTGATGCCTGGCGACCCGCTGCGCGCAAAGCACATTGCTGAAACTTTTTTTGAAGATATCCGTGAAGTGAACAACGTGCGCGGCATGTTGGGTTACACCGGTACCTATAAAGGCCGCAAAATCTCAGTAATGGGCCATGGTATGGGTATCCCATCCTGCTCCATCTACGCGAAAGAGCTGATCACCGATTTCGGCGTGAAAAAAATCATCCGTGTGGGCTCCTGCGGCGCGGTACGTATGGACGTGAAACTGCGTGATATCGTCATCGGTATGGGCGCGTGCACGGACTCTAAAGTCAACCGTATGCGTTTTAAAGACCATGATTTTGCAGCCATTGCTGACTTTGGTATGGTGCGTAACGCTGTTGATGCCGCCAAAGCGCTGGGTGTAGATGCCCGCGTTGGTAACATCTTCTCAGCGGATCTGTTCTATGCACCGGACGGCGGCGAGATGTTCGACGTTATGGAAAAATATGGCATTCTGGGCGTGGAAATGGAAGCGGCCGGTATCTACGGCGTTGCCGCAGAGTTCGGTGCGAAAGCGCTGACCATCTGTACCGTTTCTGACCATATCCGTACCCACGAGCAGACCACCTCTGCCGAGCGTCAGACCACGTTCAACGACATGATCAAAATCGCGCTGGAATCTGTTCTGCTGGGCGATAAAGAGTAAATCTTTTTCAAAACGGGCGGCTTTTAT
>OAWV01001393.1_pt1 | contig 11413 bp, 10 predicted proteins | sample 1495551 | NCBI WGS metagenome assembly OAWV01 (sample SAMEA2580245, study PRJEB22360) | human gut metagenome | biome: human gut; feature: human-associated habitat; material: faeces | place: Denmark | collected 2008/2010 | reverse complement strand
GACGAAGGTGCCGGCCACCGTCACCTTCGTCGATATCGCAGGCATCGTCAAGGGTGCCTCCGAAGGCGAAGGGTTGGGCAACAAGTTCCTTGCCAACATTCGTGAGGCCGATGCGATCTGTGAGGTCGTGCGTGCTTTCGAGGATGATGACATCGTGCACGTCAACGGCAAGGTCGACCCAGCCGATGACATCGACACCATCAACACCGAATTGATCCTCGCCGATTTGCAGACCATCGAAAACGCATTGCCGAAACTCGAGAAGGATCTGCGAGGCAAGAAGATCGACCCGGCCTATATGGCGGCCGTCAAGGAGGCCAAGGCCATTCTCGAATCCGGTGAGACCATCGACAAGGCCGCTCGCGAGGGTCGCTTCGACAAGGACTCCGTCTACGATCTGCACCTGATGAGTGCCAAGCCGTTCATCTATGTGTTCAACGTGGACGATTCCGAACTACAGAACAAGGAATTGCAGGACAAGCTCACCGCCTCCGTGGCCCCGGCTCCGGCCATCTTCCTCAATGCGCAGTTCGAAGCCGATTTGACCGAGCTGGACGAGGAAGACGCCCGTGAGATGCTCGCCGATGCGGGGTTGGAGGAGTCCGGTCTCGACCAGCTGGCACGCGTGGGCTATGACACTCTCGGCCTGTCTACTTTCCTGACCGCAGGAGAAAAGGAAGTGCGCGCCTGGCAGATTCACAAAGGCTACACTGCACCGCAGGCCGCCGGCGTGATTCACACCGATTTCGAAAAAGGCTTCATTAAGGCCGATATCGTTTCCTATGACGATTTCGTGGCTGCCGAAGGCTCCATGACGAAGATCAAGGAGGAAGGCAAGCTACGCCAGGAAGGCCGCGACTACGTGATGCAGGACGGCGATATCGTGGAATTCAAGTTCAACGTTAGCAAGCACTGATTCCAGTGCTTCGGAAACGGCCTTTTCCAACGGTTCCGGGCTTCCCGACCGTTGGAAACAAGCCGTTTTTGAATGCGCTTGAAATGGCGGTTCCTGCCACGTTTCGGGCGGCTGTTGCCAACGCTTGAGTGCTTTTAGAGTGCTCTTGCGGGGGCATGCGACGATTGCCGTGACGATTTTCTGCTTGCTCATGCGCCGCCTGATTGTCGGAAGTGTTCGTAGGGGCGTGAATGCATGGCGGGAGGGTGGCTGCGTTGTTGACGATCGGTCATCACAATGTTATATTGTTCTATATCAACTAGAATAATATGGGAAAGAGGGGCGGATGTGATTATCACCGTGGATAAGGCCGATGCCCTTCCTCTATATGAGCAACTGCGTCGGCAGATCATTGCCGGCCTGGCACGTGGCGAGCTTGAACCGGGCGATATGCTGCCTTCGGTGCGTCGGCTGGCGAAAGATCTTGGCATCAATCTCCATACGGTGAACAAGGCTTATGCCATGCTGAGAGACGAAGGCCATATCGTGATGCGTCGAGGGTCCGGCGCCATGGTTGCGCCCCGCGACGTCGGTTCCCTGTCGCAGCAGCATGATCGTGAAATGCGCCGCATGCGCGACGATATCTACCGCATCGCCATCGAATACAAGGCCCATGGCGGCTCGCTGGACGAATTCATGTCCGATGTGAAGCATAATGCTTCCGCCGTTTTTCAGGACGAAACCATCGACTGGTCCGGGGGTCATGCCGACAATCAAGAAGCGGAGGAGGGGCTCCGATGACGAATTGGATGATGGTCGCAATAGTTGCGTTGGAAGGCGTCAGTGTGGCTCTCGCTCCTTGGGTGGTGCGTCGCACGGTGTGCTTCGGGGTGAGCATACCGGTTTCGGCGCAACGCGACCCTGGGATCAGACGTGCGAAAATCGGATATACCGTTTGTGCCGGATCGGTAAGCGCGATGGCGGTAGCCGCAAGCGTCGCCTGCCTGGTGTTGTGGGGAGCCCTCGGCGGAACCATTGCGGTGACCACAATGTCGTTGCTGTTGATCGTGGTCTCATTCGCGCTGATTGTGAAGTATCGCAAGCGCACCATGCGAATCAAACATGAACGTGGCTGGAAGGCGGCCAAGCTCGAACGCGCCGCGTTCCTTGCCGAAAATGCCGGTCCGGAGCCGCTGGGGCTGCAATGGGAATTGCTGCACCTCGTGCCGGTCAGCATCATGACCGCCTCCGCGTTCATGCTGTATGACAGCATGCCCGACCGTCTGCCTATACACATGAACGCTGCAGGTCAGATCGATGATTGTCTGGATAAATCGTTGTGGGTGGTGCTTGGCATGCCCCTACTGATACAGCTCATCATGGCTGCGACGATGACCGTCGTTCATGCAATGATCATCCATTTGCCGCGGCAAATCGACCCGGAGCGTCCTTCCATTTCCGGCTATGCATATGGACGCTTCTCCCGCGCATGGAGCGTCTACGTGTTGATTGTCGGCTTGACGGCGAATCTCGGATTCGTCGGACTGATTCCCATGTATGCGAACTGGTGGGATATTCGCGCATGGGGATCGGTGATGATGCTGATCGCATTGGCAATCATTGTTGCGGAGTTGGTTCTTGCCGTGGTCTTCGGCCAGTGCGGTTCTCGGACATGGCGATTGGATGGCGAGAACGACGACGGAAACAACATGGCCGATGATGACGACGACGAATGGGTGCTGGGCATGTTCTACTATTCGCCTGAAAATCCGGCCATCGTGGTGCCCAAGCGCATGGGGGTCGGATACACTTTCAACATGGCGCATCCCTTGGTCTGGCTGATATGCGCGGCGTTGGCGCTGTTGCTCATCGTCGGCCTCGCATTGCCCATTATCTCAGGTTGAATCAACGATGGATGTCCTACTGGAATGGCCTGATATGTCATAAGCCGACATGAGCGAATTCAAATTCGCCGTGTCCGAAAGGTGATGTGACGCGATGGTGCTTTGCACCGTACTCATACTGTGCTGAGAGCAATAGGGCCCGATTCGAACGGTTGGTTTCGAATCGGGCCTTACAATAAGGGTGGCAAACGGCTATGAAACGAACGTGGGACTTCGGGGTGAATGCATGATGAATGAAGCGAAAGAGAGGCATTCGGGTTCGCGTTGGCTTGCTGTCGTGGCCATCATCGCGGTGCTGGGCGCGGCGGGTACGGTCGGAGCGTATGCCTATCACGCCAAACAGCGGGAGGTGTTGGCGGAATGCCGTCAGTCCGTGGCCGAATTCAGTTCCGCACGCAAGGCGATTCTCGACACTTCCGACAACGGCGGCGAACTGCAGAAGCTTGTCCGTAGCGTGCTCGGAGTCAACGACATCCTTGATGCGTTTGCCGATGCGGCCACCAGTGCGGAAGGTACCGTCGATACCGAGGGATGTTCCGCCAGTGCAACCATCACGCAGCTCAACCTGGTGTCAAAAACGCTGAACAGCGCCACGGAGTCGTTGAAGGACAGTCTTGCGAAGATCCAATCCAAGAACCAATCCTCCATGTCGAACGGTTCAGGTGACGCCTCCGACGATACGAGTTCAGGCGGCGATTCCTCAGCGAACTCCGGCGACAGCGGCAATGCAACCGATGATAAGACCCTGGGTAAAGCCAAGACGCAGCTGCAGGAATCCATCGACAAGGCCCAGAGGTTGCTCAAGCGGTTGTCTGACGATTCCAATACGACATTGACGGGCAGGAAACTTCTCAACGCCCTATCGAAAGCCGTGGATGCCGGACAGAAACTCGTCGATGACGGCGGCGTCAAGGATTCCAAGTACTACAAGGCGGCCAAGGTCACCCTGGACGAGGCCATCACCATGGCCGACAACTGGGTTGACGGCCAAGCTTCCAAGGGCGAGTGACGGTCCGCGTGTCGCTTTTCAGCAGGGGCATACAGTGGCACGTGGAATATACGACGGAGAGGGAGAAAGCGTAGGTCGCCATGAGCGAAGTGAGCCACGGCGTAGAAAGCGTGCAGGTTGCGCAACCACAGCAGGAAGGCATTGTCGTATCCAAGCCGGTCGCCCGTGTGATGATGTTGGTCAATGCCATTGTGTGGGGTACCGGCTACACCATGCTTAAGCATGCGCAGGATAATATGCCGACGCAATGGCTGATGTTCTTCCGCATGGGTGCCGCCACATTGCTCATGGCCATGGTGTTCTTCCCACGGTTGCGCAGAATCCGTCTGCGCCGTTACGTCATGCCCGGACTGGTGCTTGCCCTGACCTACTGGATGGGTTTTCTGTTCCAGCTCAAAGGCTTGGAAACCACGTCACCTGGGCGCAACAGCTTCTTCACCGACACGTATTGCGTAATGGTGCCGTTCATCGTCTGGGCATTTACTCGGAGACGTCCCAACTGGCAGCATCTGGTCGCCGCGTTCGTATGCGCGTTCGGCATCGGTCTCGTGTCGCTCAGCGGCGGTGGCGGGGACGAACTCATGCACATGAGTTTCGGTGACACCATGACCATCATCGGCGCGTTCTTCTTCGCCCTGAACTTGGTGCTGGTCGGATTCATGGGCAGGGGTTTCGATGCGATCGCATTGATGCTGATGGAATTCGTCTGGTGCACCGTGCTGTTCGGCGGCGGTGCCGTGCTGTTCGAAGGTGCTCCGTCCGTGGCGTGGGCGCGTTGGGATATCATACTGTGCATCGGGTATCTGGTGGTCGGCTCCACGGTGATCGCCCAGGTGTTCCAGACGATCGCCATACAGAATCTGCCCACTTCCGAAGCTTCCGTGATTCTGAGCACCGAGTGCATTTTCGCCATGCTCGTTTCCGTGCTCTTTGCCGGCGAACGTCTCACCGTTCCGTCGGTATGCGGTTTCGCGCTGATTTTCGGTGCCATTCTGCTCTCGGAAGTTCAGTTGCCGGCTCGACGGCGATAGTTTGTCCGTGGACACCGGAAGACTTGGAATCTCGTGAAAGAGTTTTGCGAGAAGTGGTGGAAGCGTATCGCCACCAAAGAAATGGTCTTCATCGGTATTGTGACGCTGCTTGCGTCGCTCATCGCCTCATGGTTGAAGCAGTTCCCGGGATTCAGCCTGTTCGGTGCACTGATCATCGCGCTGTTGATCGGCATGATCGTGCAGTTTCCGATTCGTCAATGGTATGTAGGCCGATCCGCCGAACACAAGGCCGGTGTGAAGGATGCCGCCGGAGTGATCTCCAACAAGCTGCTACGGTTGGGCATCATTCTGCTTGGCTTCAAGCTCAACCTGACCGTGCTGTTCACGCAAGGTATCAAATGTCTGCCGATCGCCGCTGCAGTGGTGGCGCTTACCATCGTCGTATGCTATGGCATCGCCCGCAGGCTGGGCGTCGATCCGCAGCTGGCGATTCTTGTGGCGGGCGGCACCGGCATCTGCGGCGCTGCGGCCGTCATGGGTCTGTCCGGCTCCATCAAGGTGCCGCCGGAGCAGGAGGACGACAAGGCGAACAATGAGGTGATGGCCGTGGCCATCATCGCCATCATGGGCACCATTTTCGCATTGCTGGAAATCGCACTCGGCCCGTTGACCGGTCTTACCAAGACGCAGCTGGGCATCACCGCCGGCGCATCCCTGCACGAAATCGCGCACGCCGTCGCCGCGGGTGACGCATTCGGTGCGGTTGACATCGCCACCATCATGAAGCTTTCTCGCGTGCTCATGCTGGTGTTCGCGGCCATCATCATCGCCGTCTGGTGGGACAGGAACCATTCCGAAATGCCGGCCGACGGCAAACGTAAGGTTTCGTTCCCGTGGTTCATGCTTGGCTTCATCGGTGCCTCCGTCATCGGCACTTTCGTGCCGTTCATCGCCATGATCACTCCGCAGCTGGTGGATTTCGCCTATATCGTGCTCGGCATGGCCATGGCCGCGCTCGGCATCAACGTGAACTTCAAGGCCATCGCCAAAAAGGGACGGAAAGCGTTCCTCGCCAGTTTCCTCACTTCGATTCTGCTGATGTGCTTTGCGGCCGGTGTGGCGTTCGTTTTCTTCTAATGCAACGATAGAGCGGCAGCAGATATAGGAAGCATGCGAATGACAGACTGGCGGTCGGGGCTCCCGACACGGGCAAGGGGGCCGAAGAAACAGCGACCGAGGCAAGTGGCACGGCGCCGGCAATCGCCCAGGGGATGAGCGGCGCCACCACTACGGCGGTGTCTTCCAGATTGATTGCATGCCGCTGCTCGTCCGGCTCGACTTCACGGCATAGCTGGTCGGTGAGCATGATCGACAACGTTTGATTGCATGCCACACAACTCGTCACGATGGATGTGATGAGCGTGGCGCAGAATCCTCCGACGCGGTTCGCAATGCGTCGGATCATGCGATGTGCGCCGCCCAGCAGGCCTGTTTCTTGAAAAATGCCGGAATATGATGACGAAATGCAGACGATCAACATCACCTTGATCATGGAGATGACGCCGCCGCCGTCGATCAGCAGCGCCACCTGTGCATTCGGACAATGGTAGCCGAACATCAACGCCCGGCCTACGGAAAGCCAGTCCATATGCTGTACGAATAGGCATATCGGCAAGGCCGTGCAGATGCTGGCACCCATCGTGAGACGCACGTCCACGCGTGCGACCGCCAGAACGATCAGTACCACGGCCGGCAACACGGTCACCCAATGCAGGTTGAACGCCTCGGCGAACAGGCCGGCCACGTCCATCGAGCCGACGGAAGGATGCGTACACAACGCCAGCACCGCGTAGACGACGCAGGTCAGCGCGAACGGCACCGCGGCTGTACGCAGCATGAGCCGAATATTGTCGAAAATGTTCGTATGCGTCAGTGTCTTGACCAGTTGCGCACTGGTGGAGACAGGAGAGCAACGATCGCCGAAATACACGCCGGAAAGAATTGCACCGCCTAAGAACAGCGGCGAGACCTGCATGGATGTTCCGAGCGTCATGGTGATCACGCCCATGGTCGCGGCCGAAGCGAATGATGAGCCGGTCAAAAGCGACATCAGGCAATTGAGCAGGAATGCCAGCAGGATCACCACATGCGGGCGTATCAGGGTCGTCGTGTTCGCCACGATGAACGGCACGGTACCGGCCGCGCGCCATAACGTGGTCAACAGTCCTATCAGCACGAACGTGACCACCACGATGCTCGCCGCCTTCATGGTGGTGAAGCCCTTGCGAAGCATGGGCTTCCAAGCGTGCCCGGTCAGACGTCCATGAATGAGAAAGACGAGTACGCCGACAGCCAATGCCGGGACTATGGAAATACCGGCTGCGATACATGCGACAAGCGCCGTGCAAAACAGCGCCATGGTGACGATCTCGGCCATGAATCTCCTTTTCCCGGCCTATGGCTGGCGTTGCGCCGGAATCGGGTGTCTGAAGCCCATCCGGCGCATTGGTTTGAACGAAACCTTTGCAAGAGTAACAGGCTTATTACGAAATAATATGATTCGCGTCACAGGTAAAATACTGTGTATGAACTTCCTGAGTATGGACTACTTCATCATGGTCGCCAAGGAACGCAGCTTTACCAAGGCCGCGAAACGACTTGGCATCACGCAACAGACGCTGAGCGCGCATATCGCGAGCCTCGAACGGGAGGTCGGTTGCGACCTCTTCGTCCGCCACGTTCCGCTGGAACTGACCTATGCGGGGGAGACGTTTCTGAGATATGCCACTGATTTCCAGCATGATCACACGATGATGATGCAGGAGTTCGACGATATCGCACACGATGAAACCGGTATCCTGCGTGTTGCCGTCGCACATACTAGGGAGCGCACCATCATGCCGCGCATCATCGCCGCCTACCAGCGCAAAAGGCCCGGCATCATGGTCGACATGATTGAGGGAGCCAATGAGCAACATGCGAGACGTTTGGTCGACGGTGAGGTCGACATCGCCATAGCACATTTCGATCGTGCGCCGGTCGGTGTGGAATTGGTCGACTTCTACAACGAAGAAATGGTATTGATCGTTTCCAACCGGCTGTGGATGAGTCCCGCCGCCGGCGGTTCCGCCTGCGGCATCGGCTCCGACGAGGCGGAACGACGCATTGCGCAAGGGGATTGCCTGCCACTGAAGGATTGTCCGTTCATACTCGGTCAACCTGACGATATCGATGGCCATATCGCAGCCGAGTTGTTCCGGCGTGCAGGGTTCAGACCTCAGGTCAAGGCCCGTTCCGGCAATCTGCAGACCGCGCTCGCATTGACGCAGCTCGGTGTGGGCGCAAGCCTGACGATCCGCCAGTTCCTTGATGAGATGCTTGATGACGAAGCGCGCAGGTCTTTGCGTGTGCTGCCGATTGGCGAGGATGCGCGCTATGCCATCAGCTTCGGTGTGCGCAGGCAAAGCTATCAATGGAGCGCCATCACTGACTTCATACAAGTGGCCCGTGAGATATTGGCATCTTGAGATTGTTCGCCCGCCGAGCTTGCCCGTAACGACACAGGACGTGATTTGCTTCAAGTTGACTTGAGGTTGCTAGGCTGAGAGCGACAATATGAAGAATCGAGGACGATTATGACCGAAATCGACATCACCCGACTGGAACGACTGGAACACCGCACCGACGACCCTCAGGCCCCTGAGGTCTTCTTCACGCCAATCATTACGCCGGACAGCCTGATTGCCGTCTACCATGCGTTGGGCGCAACGCCGGAAGGCAAGGTGGCCATCAAGATCCATTCGGGTGAATCCGAGAAATCCAATAATCTCAATCCGTCGCTCGTCAAGAATCTCGTACAGGAGATCGGTGGCACGCTGGTGGAATGCGCCACCGCATACGACGGCAACCGCGAAACCCCGGGGAAAAGCCTCAATGTGTTCAAGGAGCGTGGCTACGGCGACATCGCCCCGATCCAGATCATGGATATGGGCGGTGAAATCGAGATTCCGGTCGCGAAATACAAGCATATCCCGTACGACATCGTCGGTATGCACGTTGACGATTACGATTCCTTCTTCGTGCTTTCGCATTTCAAAGGGCACCCGATGGGCGGTTTCGGCGGTGCGCTGAAGAATGTGTCCATCGGCATCGCCTCTTCGAATGGCAAACGCTGGATACACTCCGCCGGCAAGGTCAAGGACCGCTGGATCGACACGCCGCAGGATGATTTTCTCGAGTCCATGGCCGAAGCCGACGAGGCCGTGATCAGCCATATGCACGGCAATATGATGTACCTGAACGTAATGAACCGTCTGTCCGTGGATTGCGATTGTTTCGCAACGCCGTCCGAGCCGGATATGCATGATATCGGCGTGCTGTCTTCACTCGACCCGGTGGCGCTTGATCAGGCGTGCGTCGATCTGATTCATGTGGCTCCGGATGGCGCTTCGGTGACCGAACGCATCGCCACGCGGCATGGCGAGCACACGCTTGAGTATGCCGAGGAGCTGGGCATCGGCTCGCGCGCCTACCGTCTGACCGTACTCGAGTAGCCCGTTCGAATGATGCGATCGCGGTGCCTGTAGTGCCGCGAACCGTATGAAGGGAGGCTCATCGATGGAATCCGTCGAAAGCATGAAATCCGCGATTGATCGTGTGGAACGGTTGCTGGCCGAAGGCCGGTGCGCGTTCGTCGCCATTGACGGTCCATGCGCATCCGGCAAAACCGTGTTCGCCGCTAGCCTGCATGAGCGTTTCGGCGGCAATGTGCTGCACATGGACGACTTCTTCCTGCGGCCCGAACAACGTACGCCTGAACGTTTCGCAGAGCCTGGCGGCAATGTCGACCGTGAGCGGTTCGAAGCCGAAGTGCTGAAGCCATTGGCGGCGGGAAAGGCGGTACGGTACCGGCCGTGGGATTGCCATACCGGCGATTTTGCGACGTCACGCAGTGTCGAACCGGCCGCACTGACCGTCGTTGAGGGAAGCTACAGCATGCATCCCGCATTGCGCGGCTACTACGATCTGACGATGTGTCTCATCGTCGACCCGAGTGAACGGCTTCGCCGTCTCGAGGCGCGTAATCCTCGCATGCTGCAACGATTCATCGATGAGTGGATTCCACTCGAAAATCGTTATTTCGAATCCACCAATACCCAAGGAAGTGCCGATCTTCTCGTCGACACCGCCCTCTAGAACCATCCTTCCAATCCTCCCTCCGGCGAGGGAGAGCGCCCTACGGGGCAAAAGGAGAGCAAAGGAGAACCAATGTCCACTTCATCCACATCCATCGCATTGCGTCGCGCCGATTTGCCGCGTCTGAGCCTGACCGTCAAGGCCGCTGCCACCGTGCTCGCCATCGTGGCTGCGGTCGCCCTGCCGCAGCTGTTCCACGTCATCGGTACCGTTTCCGGTCAGGGGACCATGCTTGGCGTCGCGTTCCTGCCGATGCATCTGCCCATCATCTTCGTCGGTCTGATCGCCGGCCCGGCCGTCGGAGCCATCGCCGGTGCGGCGGCTCCGCTGGTCAGCTTCCTGCTGTCCGGCATGCCGATGCTGGCCATGCTGCCGCTGATGATGATCGAATTGTGTGCATACGGTCTGATTGCGGGCCTGCTGCGTTCCGTGAAGTTGCCGAGTCTGGTGAAGGTCGTACTTGCCCAGTTGGCCGGACGAGTGGTACTGACGGTCGCCACCGCAATCGCCGTGTTCGTCTTCGGATCAAGCGATTCCATCGCCGCCACGTGGACCAGCGACCTTGCCGCGGGTCTGCCGGGTCTGGCCCTGCAGTGGGCGCTTATTCCGCTTGCGGCCTACTGGAGCGAGTCTCTTATCAGGCGTTAGCCGCAATCCTTTCTCCGCATTCATCTTGCTCCCTTTGGCAAAGGGCGCTCCCGGGTGAGGCGGAGGGAGGATTGCGCCACGTTCTGAACAACGTATGACCTTTACGAGCCAAGTCACTAGACTTGGCTCTCGTCATCCATGAGGCCGCACATCTAGCGAAATATAGGGAGTGCCATGATTGCCGGAGTGTCCGTCACCACGTTGTTGCTTGTTCTGGTCGCCGGTATCGGAGCCGGATTCGTCGGCTACGCGGTCGGCGCGTCCTCGCTGATCTCCTACCCGGCACTGCTTGCGTTCGGCATTCCGCCCGTGCTATCGAACACGACCAACACCGTCGGCGTGGTCGGCACCGGCATCGGCGGTCTGCTGGCGGCGCGCAAGGAGCTCAACGGACAGCGCACCCGTGTGATTGTCTATGCGCTGATCGGTCTGGTCGGCGGCATTATTGGCGGCCTGTTGTTGCTGGAGCTGCCCGCCGAGGTCTTTGAATTCGCGGTACCTCCACTGATTCTGTTCAGCTCGATGATCATCGCATTGAACCCACGCAAGAAGGCGGCCGCGCGAGACGCCGTAGCGCAAGCGTTGCCCGAATCACAGCAAGGCGAACGTGCCGCGCTGATCGCAGGCAAGGCGAGTGGCGGCAAGCTGCATGATCCGTGGTGGCTATGGCTGGGCGTGAGTTTCGTCGGCGTCTATTCCGGCTATTTCGGCGCGGCCGCCGGCACGCTGGCCCTAGCCGTACTTGATTTGGGCAAGATCGGCCCGTTCC
>OAWV01001377.1_pt1 | contig 11534 bp, 10 predicted proteins | sample 1495551 | NCBI WGS metagenome assembly OAWV01 (sample SAMEA2580245, study PRJEB22360) | human gut metagenome | biome: human gut; feature: human-associated habitat; material: faeces | place: Denmark | collected 2008/2010 | reverse complement strand
TGGACAAACTGATCGACGGTGCCACCCGTGATGCCAAGCTGCAACGCATCATGGATTACATCACGACCGCTGAACGTGCCGATGATAATGTCCCTGTGCGTCTGCCGGGCCATGAATTTACGCGTCTGCTGGAAGAAAACCGCCGCAACGGTATCACCGTTGACGACAGCGTGTGGGCGAAAATCAAGTCGCTGTAAGGATTATCACCATGATTTATGGACATATTTCTCAACCCAACGCCTGCCGGTATCCGGCAGCGATTGAAAAGGCGCTGGAATTCCTGCGCACCACGGATTTCAGCAAGCTGGAGCCGGGCGTGGTGGAAATTGAGGGGCGCACGATTTACGCGCAGATCCTCGACCTGACCACTCGCCCTCACGATGAGCTGCGCCCGGAAGTGCATCGCCGTTATCTGGATATTCAGTATTTATATTCCGGCGAAGAACAAATCGGTGTCGCCATTGATACCGGCAATAACGTGGTGAGCGAAGAATTACTTGAGCAGCGCGATATTATTTTCTATCACGACAGTGAAAATGAATCGTTGATTGAAATGGTGCCAGGTAATTACGCTATATTTTTTCCGCAGGATGTCCATCGTCCTGCTTGTAATAAACACAGAGAAACAGCAATCAGAAAAATAGTCGTTAAAGTTGCGGTTTCCGCATTGAATTAATCCGTTATTTATTTATCGATACCTGATAAATAAAAGGAGCGAAACATGAAAACGAATGACGCCGGTTATATTATCGGCGCATACCCCTGCGCGCCTTCGTTTCACCAAAAAAGCGAACAGGAAGAGAAGGAATTCTGGCGTTTACTCGCGGATACGCCGCACATTCGCGGTCTGGAGCAGCCGTGCCACGAAAACCTGCACGCTTATGGCGATGAGTGGCTGTTCCGGCACACGCCGGGCGAATGGCAGATTGTGGTCACCGCGATCCCGGAGACCATGCGTCGTCGCAGCTGCGTCAATCTGGCGTTCGGTTTGGCCTCCAGCGATGAAGAACAACGTCGGGCATGCGTCGAGTTCCATCGTCATTTGCTTAACAAAATCAATGGAGTAAACCAGCGCTTCGCCAATAAAGTGATATCGCTGGAACTGCAGGCTGCCCCGCTGGGCGGTAACGCTGATGTGACACAGGCAACCGATGCGTTTGCCCGCTCCATCAAAGAAATCGCAAGTTGGGACTGGTCATGCTCGCTCGTACTGGAACACTGCGACGCCATGAACAAACCCGCACCGCGCAAAGGTTTCCTGCCGCTGGAAAACGTGCTGGATACCCTCGCCGGTTACAACATTGATGTATGCATTAACTGGGCGCGTTCCGCAATTGAAGGGCGTAATACCACCCTGCCGCTGGAACATACTCAGGCGGTGAAAGCCGCAGGAAAACTGGGGGCGCTGATGTTCTCCGGCACCGCCACCGAAGGGCCGTATGGTGAATGGACTGACCTGCATACGCCTTTCGCCCCTTTCTGCCCGGAAAGCCTGCTCACGGTAGAAAGTGCTAAAGAATTATTTAATGTGGCTGACACAGCAAAATTACAGTTTGCCGGTATTAAGTTACTGGAAATTGATGCTAATGCTGATGCGAATCATCGCATAGCCATATTACGCGATGGCATTACCGCGTTAAACAAAGCCAGACAATAAATATAAAGCGTCAATTTAATCGCAAGGCCTGTTACTTTTAACGAGAGATTAATATGAACACTTCCTCTTACGCTACATCTGCGGATATTCCGCGCCAACGCTGGTTAAGAATTATCCCCCCTATTCTTATCGCGTGTATTATTTCTTATATGGACCGCGTGAATATCGCATTCGCAATGCCTGGCGGGATGGACAAGGATTTAGGCATTACCGCCACCATGGCAGGTTTGGCTGGCGGTATTTTCTTCCTCGGTTACCTCTTCTTGCAGGTACCGGGCGGTAAAATCGCCGTGCACGGCAGCGGTAAAAAATTCATCGGCTGGTCACTGGTCGCCTGGGCGGTCATCTCTGTGCTTACCGGTATTGTCACCAACCAATATCAACTGTTAGCACTGCGTTTCCTGCTCGGTGTGGCGGAAGGCGGCATGCTGCCTGTGGTACTCACCATGATCAGCAACTGGTTCCCGGATGCCGAACGTGGTCGCGCAAATGCCATCGTCATTATGTTCGTCCCGATTGCCGGGATCATCACCGCCCCGCTCTCCGGCTGGATCATTACCGCACTCGACTGGCGCTGGCTGTTCATCATCGAAGGTCTGCTGTCACTGGTTGTTCTGGTGCTGTGGGCGCTGACCGTGTATGACCGTCCGCAGGAAGCCCGTTGGATTAGCGAAGCCGAGAAGAAATATCTGGTGGAAACCCTGGCCGCTGAGCAGCGTGCCATTGCGGGTAAAACCGTGGTCAATGCCTCGCTGGGCGCGGTGTTGTCTGACCGTACCATGTGGCAGTTAATTGCCCTGAACTTCTTCTATCAAACCGGGATTTACGGCTACACCCTGTGGCTGCCCACCATCCTCAAAGAGTTGACCCACACCAGCATGGGCCAGGTCGGAATGCTTGCCATTCTGCCTTACGTTGGCGCTATCGCCGGGATGTTCCTGTTCTCTTCTCTGTCCGACCGTACCGGTAAACGCAAGCTGTTCGTCTCCCTGCCGCTGATTGGCTTCGCCACCTGCATGTTCCTCTCCGTCACCCTGAAAGAGAGCATCTGGCTGTCGTATGCCGCACTGGTTGGCTGTGGCTTCTTCCTGCATTCCGCTGCCGGGGTGTTCTGGACCATTCCTGCTCGTCTGTTCAGCGCGGAAATGGCCGGTGGCGCACGCGGCGTGATTAACGCCCTGGGTAACCTGGGTGGCTTCTGCGGTCCGTATGCCGTGGGTGTGCTGATCACCATGTACAGCAAAGATGCGGGCGTCTACTGCCTGGCGGTGTCTCTGGCGATTGCCGCGCTGATGGCGCTGCTGCTGCCGGCGAAGTGTGATGCCAACAGCTCAAGCGTGGGCGCGACGAATACGGCCAAACGTGCGGTCTGATGCCCTCACCCCATCCCTCTCCCACAGGGAGAGGGTGAAAAAACAGGACAAAAAGATGAGTGAAAAAGAGACCTTCTGGCTGGGTATCGATTGTGGCGGTACTTATCTGAAAGCAGGACTGTACAACAGCCAGGGTAAAGAATTTGCTATTGAACGCCAGTCCGTCCGCACTCTTAGCCCGTATCCGGGCTGGGCGGAGCGCGACATGGCGGAACTGTGGCAGCACTGCGCGGCGACCATCTCCCGCCTGTTGCGACGTACCGGCATTGGCGGTGAAAACATTAAGGGCGTGGGCATCTCCGCTCAGGGTAAAGGACTGTTTTTACTTGATAAGAATGACAAGCCGCTGGGCACCGCGATCCTCTCTTCCGACCGCCGCGCCATGGAAATCGTCAAGCGCTGGCAGCAGGACGGCATTCCGCAAAAGCTTTACCCGTTAACGCGCCAGACCCTGTGGACCGGGCACCCGGCCTCGCTGCTGCGCTGGGTAAAAGAAAACGAGCCGCAACGTTACGCACAGATTGGCTGCGTGATGATGGGCCACGACTACCTGCGCTGGTGTCTGACTGGCGTAAAGGGGTGTGAAGAGAGCAATATCTCTGAATCCAACCTCTACCATATGACCACCGGGCAGTATGACCCCTGCCTGACACAATGGCTGGGCATTAGCGAGATAGACCCCGCGTTGCCGCCGATTGTGGGTTCTGCAGAAATCAGCGGGGAAATCACCGCTCAGGCAGCCGCCATTACCGGTCTCGCAGCGGGAACACCCGTTGTGGGCGGTCTGTTTGATGTGGTTTCCACCGCGATCTGCGCCGGTCTGAAAGACGAATACACGCTCAATGCCGTGATGGGCACCTGGGCTGTCACCAGCGGTATTGCCGAAGGCCTGCGCGACAACGAAGCGCATCCCTATGTGTATGGCCGCTACGTCAATGACGGGCAATACATCGTGCACGAAGCCAGCCCCACCTCGTCCGGCAACCTGGAATGGCTGACCGCGCAGTGGGGCGATATCAGCTTTTCTGAGATCAATCAGCTCGTCGACAGCCTGCCGAAAGCCGCCAGCGATGTCTTCTTCTTACCTTTCCTGTATGGCAGTAATGCCGGGCTGGATATGACCAGCGGCTTTTATGGCATGCAGGCGCTACATACCCGCGCGCACTTGTTGCAGGCGGTCTACGAAGGGGTGGTGTTCAGCCATATGACGCACCTCAACCGCATGCGCGAGCGCTTTACCGACGTGCGCGCCCTGCGCGTCACCGGCGGCCCGGCCCATTCCAGAGTCTGGATGCAGATGCTCGCTGATGTCAGCGGCCTGCCCGTTGAGTTGCCGCAGGTGGAAGAGACCGGCTGGGTCTGGTCGGCACCGGCGTCTATCAGAATTTTAGCGATGCCCAGCAGACGCTCAACTACGAGATGCACACCCTGACGCCGGACATGAACGCCCATGCGGCCTACCAGCGCAAATATCACCGTTACCAGATTTTAATTGAAGCACTTCAGGGCTTTCATGCCCGTATTAAGGAGCACTCTTTATGAGCCGACCACTACTGCAACTGGCGCTCGACCACACCAGCCTTGTCGCCGCCCAGCGCGACGTTGCGTTGCTAAAAGATCACGTCGATATCGTGGAAGCGGGCACCATCCTCTGCCTCAGTGAAGGGTTAAATGCCGTGCGCGCCTTACGCGCCCAGTGCCCGGAGAAAATCATCGTTGCCGACTGGAAGGTGGCCGATGCCGGTGAAACTCTGGCCCAGCAGGCGTTGGACGCAGGTGCAAACTGGATGACTATTATCTGTGCCGCACCGCTGGCTACCATCGAAAAAGGCCATGCCGTTGCCGCCGCACGCGGGGGAGAAATTCAGATTGAGTTGTTTGGTAACTGGACCTTCGACGATGCCCGCGACTGGTACAACACCGGGGTGCGTCAGGCCATTTACCACCGTGGTCGTGACGCGCAGGCGAGCGGCCAGCAGTGGGGTGAAGCGGACCTGGCACGCATGAAAGCGCTGTCCGATATTGGCCTCGAACTCTCCATTACCGGCGGCATCACCCCTGCCGATTTGCCGTTATTTAAAGAGATCAATGTGAAGGCGTTCATTGCCGGACGCGCGCTGTCTGGTGCGGCGAATCCGCAACAGGTCGCCGAAGAATTCCACGCCCGCATCCACGACATCTGGGGAGCGTAAACATGCGCAACCATCCGTTAGGTATTTATGAAAAAGCGTTACCGAAAGACTTATCCTGGCCGGAGCGTCTGGTTCTGGCTAAAAGCTGCGGATTCGACTTCGTGGAAATGTCCGTCGACGAAACCGACGAGCGCCTCTCGCGACTCGAATGGACCACCGCCCAGCGCGCCTCGTTAGTGGAAGCGATGCTGGAAACCAATGTGTCGATTCCGTCAATGTGCCTTTCCGCCCATCGTCGCTTCCCGTTCGGCAGCCGCGATGAAACCGTGCGCGAACGTGCCCGCGACATCATGACCAAAGCCATCAAACTGGCGCGCGACTTAGGTATCCGCACCATTCAGCTTGCGGGCTACGACGTCTATTACGAAGAGCATGACGCGGGCACCCAGCAGCGTTTCGCCGAAGGGCTGGCATGGGCCGTGGAGCAGGCCGCAGGCGCACAGGTCATGCTGGCGGTGGAGATCATGGATACCGCGTTTATGAACTCTATTACCAAATGGAAAAAATGGGACGAGATGCTCGCTTCACCGTGGTTCACCGTCTACCCGGACGTGGGCAACCTCAGCGCCTGGGGTAACGACGTACCGGCAGAGCTGGCGCTCGGTATCGACCGTATCGCAGCTATTCACCTGAAAGACACGCAGCCCGTCACCGAAACCAGCCCAGGTCAGTTCCGTGATGTGCCGTTTGGCGAAGGCTGTGTGGATTTCGTCAATGTGTTCAGCACGTTGCAGAACCTGAATTATCGCGGCGCATTTCTGATTGAGATGTGGACCGAAAAAGCCAAAGAGCCAGTGCTGGAGATCATCCAGGCCCGTCGCTGGATTGAAGCCCGTATGCAGGAAGGAGGATTCGTATGTTAGAGCAACTGAAAGCCGAGGTGCTGGCGGCAAACCTGGCGCTACCCGCACACGGGCTTGTCACCTTTACCTGGGGAAACGTCAGCGCCGTCGATGAAACCCGCAAACTGATGGTGATTAAACCGTCCGGCGTGGAGTACGACGTGATGAAAGCCGAGGATATGGTGGTGGTGGATATCGCCACTGGCAACGTGGTCGACGGCAGTAAAAAGCCCTCTTCTGATACGCCAACGCACCTGGCGCTGTATCGTCGCTTCCCAGAGATTGGCGGCATTGTGCATACCCACTCCCGCCACGCGACGATCTGGTCGCAGGCGGGTCTGGATCTGCCCGCCTGGGGCACTACGCACGCGGACTACTTCTACGGCACCATTCCCTGCACGCGCCTGATGACCACCGAGGAAATCAACGGCGAGTACGAATACGAAACCGGCGAAGTGATCATCAAGACCTTTGAAGCGCGCGACCTGAACCCGATGCAGGTTCCGGCCGTGCTGGTGCACTCCCACGGCCCGTTCGCCTGGGGCAAAAACGCGGCGGATGCGGTGCACAACGCGGTGGTGCTGGAAGAGTGCGCCTATATGGGCCTGTTCTCCCGTCAACTGGCGCCGCAGTTGCCGGATATGCAGTCTGAATTGTTGGATAAGCACTATCTGCGTAAGCACGGCGCGAACGCCTACTACGGGCAGTAGTCCACATCCTGTAAACTGACTTATTCCCCTCTGCCGTTCGAAGAGGGGAATAAAACAGACACATTTTGACTTCCCCTCTGTGAACTTTGTCGGGTTACCGTAAAATCCAGATAAAACCAAGAGAAAAGTTACACTAGTCAATACCAGCAGTTGTAAAAAATAAATATAATGCACAGCAGTTTTCTTTCTTAATTTCAATAAGAAATAATTTCTAATTCAGGCAATTTTATTATCCTAATATTGCTTGTCATTCTGGATCTATTGCAAGCCTGAAAATTTTATTTGAGCAGTACATTATTCTCTTTTCGTCATAAGTAATGCCACATAACGACAGGGAGTCGGCGATGTGTAAAAAATGGATATTACTGCTTCTTCTGCATACTGCTTTATGGCTATTTACAGTTGAAGTAACAGCCTCCTGCGATTTTAGCCCCACAGCCAGCCTTCCGCAGAGCCAGACCATAAAAACCACGATCCCCCTCTCCGGCCTGAATAGATTATCAGTCCCACCAGGAACGCCTGTTGGGCAGATCATATATCGGCAAACCACCACGATCTCTCAGGGTGGAAACGCCACCGGCGTGTCAATCCGATGCACCAGCCCTGGCGCCGTACAACATGGTTATGAATATGCTAATCATCCCTGGCCTGTATCGGGGTACAGCAATACGGTTTATCAGACAAACCTGGCAGGAATAGGCGTGCGTTATACCCACAATACTATTCCCCTCCCTACATATACCTCTGAGTCATCCTGCTATCCCATGGCTACACCCGGCTGTGGTTTTAAAGGGTTAGCAACATATGTTTATATCGAATTAATAAAAACAGCGGAACCTTTAGCAATTGGTGTACTAAGAGGAAGTGAATTGCCTGTATTACGACGCTCATATGGACAAGCTGGCAGCATGGTCTCCGTGTATGAATACAGCCTCGGCGGTGAATTAATCATCAACGCACCAACATGCGATATTCACCCTACCAGCGGTTCTATGACGGTATTAATGGGAGAACATCTTGTCAGTAAATTTACTGGTGTCGGAAGTGGGACCTCATGGATAAATGCCGGGATCACTCTGAATTGCCCTGAAACGTTTTACGGTAACAGCGGTGCCGATGGTACGACGACCACAGCAGCAATATATACAGGTTCGAGTACTGTCGATCAAAGTCTGCGGTCGAATATATGGCAATTAGACCTGACACCTGTTGACGGTGTGATTGATGCAACTAGCGGTATTATTGCAATCGCTGATGCGCAGATTAAAGCGGAAGGCATTGGTATCCAGCTCTCCAGAACCAGTAACGTAAACGGGAAAATCAATCTTAACGCGAGGATTGTCGGCACAATACCGAGCACGGGAGTCAGCCAGATCACCATCCCGCTATTTGCCCGTTATATCCAAACCGAGAGCAATGTTAAATCAGGCAAAGCCAACGGTAAGTTGATCTATACCATTAGCTATAAATAAACCTAGCCCGAATTAATATGCTCCTTACAATACCGCCGCTTCCATGCGGCGGGCGTCAGCCCGGTGTGTTTGCGAAAAATCTGCCGGAAATAGCCCACATCATGAAACCCACACTGCCCCGCCACCTCTTTTAACGATAACGAGTCGCTGATCAGTAATTTTTCCGCCGCCCGTACTCGCTGGCGATGAATGGCTTCGGTCAGCGTCAGACGAAAGGCGCGCCGGTATACCCGCCCCAGGTAGTCAGCGTTGCAGTGCAGCTCTTTTGCCAGCGTCGAGGCCGAAATCGGCAGATGAAATTGCGTACCAATCATTTGCCGGGCTTTCCAGGCGAGCGCCATTCCTGGATTATCCACGGCACGCTCGCTGAGCGCAGAGGCTGATATTTGTTGCAGAATCAGCAGTAAAATACATTCCATTGCCACGCTGCGATGGACGTTTTCCTGCTCATGTAAAAACTGGCGAAATAATGCCGTCATATATTGCGGATCATTTAAAGCTGTATGTTGCGGCAACATAAGCACACTGTTTTGTCCTGTTTTTTCCACCGCAGCCGTTAATTCAAAATGCAGCCAGTAGAATTTAAGATCTGCCGGAAATTCCCCTACGCCAACATGTCGTCGTTGCGGCCAGAGTAAAAGTGTTTCGCCGGCATTAACCGTAAAGAGTTTCTCTTCTTCGCGGATCGTTAATGTCCCCTTTTCGACGAAAATCACCTCCCAGGAATGCAGAGTCCGTGACGGATGGCTTCCCACACCGCGCGAGATAAATAAGCCGCCATTTTGCACACGAAGCGGAAATATTATGGATAATTCAAGCATAAATATGTCAATTCTCGCTACAGGAGAGCCATTACACTACATCTTGTTTTTGATTATTAACGAAATATAAGCCCCGCGCCGGATCAAAATCACACTTTACGCATCAGGTCGGAATCGTCATCTTTTTGTACTTTTCCCTTCCCTTGTTGTGTGGTCAATTCAATGCAAAATAAATAACGTACTTTGCAAACTACACAACAAAATCTGCAAATAAGCGGGTTACTTTTGGAATATCCGTGAGGCGTTTTCCATGACTTCAACATTAATTTCCAATACCGATTCAGCGCAAAAAGCGCTGGACGATAAATTATCCGTACGTGAAAAAATAGGCTATGGGTTGGGTGACGCAGGCGGAACGGTAATTACCTGCTTAATCATGAATTTCCTGACCTTTTTTTATACCGATATTTTTGGCTTAACCCCGGCGCTGGTCGGCACACTGTTTATGGCATTACGTGTATTCGATGCCATATCCGACCCGGTAATGGGGATCATCGCTGACCGCACCCAAAGTCGCTGGGGCCGTTTTCGCCCCTGGCAGCTATGGATTGCCCTGCCTATCGGCATTATCGGTGTGCTGACCTTCACCGTCCCCGATGCCAGCATGAACGTGAAAATTGCCTGGGCGTTTGGCACTTATCTTCTGCTTTCTGTGGGTTATACCGCCATCAACGTGCCCTACTGCGCGCTGATCAATACGATGACCACGCGTCATAGCGAAGTGATCTCCTGTCAGTCCTGGCGTTTTGTGCTCTGTGGCGTGGCGGGTTTTCTGGTCTCCGTTGGCCTGCCGTGGCTGGTCTCCTCCCTGGGTAAAGGGAATGCCGCGCAGGGTTATCAGCTCGGTGTCGGCGTGCTGTGCGCCATCGCCGTGGTGATGTTCCTGTGCTGTTTCTTCTGGGTGCGCGAACGGGTGCCGCTGTCGACGATGGGTAAATTCACCCTGCGTGAACATCTGGCGGGGCTGCGTAAAAACGACCAGTTGTTACTGATGCTGCTGATGTCTTTCCTGCTGATCAATGTGTTCAACATTCGCGGCGGCGGCTACATGTACTTCATCACCTATGTACTGCAAGGCAGCACCGGTTATACCTCGCTATTTTTCACTATGGTGACCTTTGCCTCGATTCTTGGCTCGGTGCTGGTTAACCCGCTGTCAAAACGCTTCGACACGGTGAAATTCTACTACTACACCAACCTCGTGCTGGCCGCGCTGTCGGTGATGATGTGGCTCCTGCCTACCGGACCGGCCTGGCAGACCCTGTGGCTGGCGGTCATTCTGGGCAATGGCGTGATCCTCGGCTTTCCCCTGCCGTTGCACTTCTCACTGATGGCCTTCGCCGATGATTACGGCGAGTGGAAGACCGGTGTGCGTTCGTCCGGTATGAACTTCGCCTTCAACCTCTTCTGCATCAAGCTCGCGTGGGCGTCCAGCGCCGTCATCATCAGCCTGGTGTTCGTTTTCGTCGCCTATCAGCCCGGCGCAGGAAATCAGACACCCGCTTCGTTACAAGGCATCACCGCAATGGAGACGCTGCTGCCTGCCCTGTTCCACCTGCTGCTGGCGTTCGCTATCCGCGCCTGCAAGCTCAACAATCCCATGATGGCGCGTATTGCCACCGATCTGCGCCAGCGTCATGTTCAGTCTTAAGGAGTCTGTAATGGAAGTCGATCTGCACAAACTGAAAGTCAGCGATGCGTTTCTCGGCCAGTATCAACAACTGGTGCGCGAGGTTGTTATTCCCTACCAGTGGGATGCGCTGAATGACCGTATCGCCGAAGCCGACCCCAGCCATGCGATTGAAAACTTTCGTATCGCCGCCGGACTGCAAGAGGGGGAGTTTTACGGCATGGTCTTTCAGGACAGCGACGTCGCCAAGTGGCTGGAAGCGGTGGCCTGGTCACTGTGCCAGAAGCCGGATGCGGAACTGGAGAAGACCGCCGATGAGGTGATCGAGCTGGTCGCCGCAGCCCAGTGTGACGATGGTTACCTCAACACCTATTTCACGGTCAAAGCGCCGCAGGACCGTTGGACCAACCTGGCCGAATGCCATGAGCTCTATTGCGCCGGGCATATGATTGAGGCGGGGGTGGCTTATTTTCAGGGCACCGGGAAACGCCGTCTGCTGGAGGTGGTCTGCCGCCTGGCGGATCATATCGATTCGGTCTTCGGCCCCGGTGAACAACAGTTGCACGGCTACCCGGGGCATCCGGAGATCGAACTGGCGCTGATGCGTTTGTACGAAGTTACTCAGCAGCCCCGCTATCTGGCGCTGGTGAATTACTTTGTTGAGCAGCGTGGCACGCAGCCGCATTTCTACGATGTCGAATATGAAAAGCGCGGGCGGACCTCTTACTGGCATACCTACGGCCCGGCGTGGATGGTCAAAGACAAAGCCTACAGTCAGGCACACCAGCCGTTAGCCGAACAGCAAACGGCTATCGGCCACGCGGTACGCTTCGTCTA
>OAWV01001366.1_pt1 | contig 11586 bp, 9 predicted proteins | sample 1495551 | NCBI WGS metagenome assembly OAWV01 (sample SAMEA2580245, study PRJEB22360) | human gut metagenome | biome: human gut; feature: human-associated habitat; material: faeces | place: Denmark | collected 2008/2010 | reverse complement strand
CTTTGCAGATCCTTTGCCCCCCGCCAGGGAAATGCCCGAACCTGCCGAAGCCGCCAGCGCGTCCACCCGGACAGTCACGTCCCCCTTATACTCCATAAGCATGTTATAAATCTGCGCCGCCGCAAACACATCCCCTCCCGGAGAATTAATCCAGACCGTGATACTCCCCTGTCCGGCCTCCAATTCCCTGCGGAACAGCTCCGGCGTCACCTCATCCCCATACCATGTTTCATCCGAAATCTCCCCATCCAGGTACAGCGTCCTGCCGCCCCCGTCCTCATTCCTTACCCAGTTCCAAAACTTCCGCTTCACCTGCAAACCTCACTTCCCGGCATGAAAAAAGCCAGCAGATGCTCCTTACACCTGTTGGCTCTGTCTTCCGCCTTATTAAAATTCACTCAACCCTAATTTTTCTCTTCCTCCGCCTGTTTCCCGGCAAATATACCGGCATCCTTAAGCTTCGTCATGTTCCCGTTAACCAGGTACAAATCCCCTCCTTCCTCCGCCGGAATCAGGTTCATATTTTCCATCTCCCTGATATCATTTGCTGACAGCCACCCGTTCTGCCGCCCCACGGAATACCCGCCCATCCGGCTCTGGTAATCCCCACGGAGCAGCCCGTCCACGTTCAGCTTCACAAAATACTCCTGCTTCTCCCCTGGCAGAAACAATGATTTCTGTAAAGACTGCTCCCACCGGATCACCCACGGGTCCAGCGTATACTTCACAAACTCCAGCGACTGCTGCTCAATATTGGAAAAGCTGGATTTCTCCAAATCCCCCACCATATGCGGCGGAATCCGGTACAGTCTGGCAATCTCATTAATCTGGAACTTCCTTGTCTCCAGGAACTGCGCCTCCTCCGGCGGGATGCCGATCTGCTGGTACTTCATCCCCTCCTCCAACACCGCCACCTTCCCGGCGTTCCTGCTGCCGCCATACACCGACTGCCAGCTTTCCCGCACCTTCGCCGGATCTTTCAAAACCCCCGGATGCTCCAATACCCCTCCGGGGTTCGCCCCGTTCTCAAAGAAAGAAGCCCCATACTCCTCACAGGCCAGCGTCATCCCTACCGCATTCTTCGCCATGGCAATGGGGGAATACCCCACCAGCCCGTCAAACCCAAGGCCGGGGATATGCAGCACATCCTCCTGCCGCAGATACACCCTTCCATAACCCTTAAAATTCGGGTTCTCGTCACTGTTCCGGGTATAGATATAAAAAAGCCGCCCGTTCTCATCCCTGTCCACTTCTATTTTATCCGGCAGAAGCGGATACAGTGCCAATACCCTGCCATTGCCGTCCCGGATAATCTGTGCATAGGCATTACCCCAGATTGCCAGATGGCTCATCAGCGTCTCCCGGAACACAAAGGAAGTCATCTCCGGGTTTGGCTCGTTATGCAGAAGATAATACAGTGGATGGTCATATACCCTCTCCTTTCCGTTCCCCGTATAACGGTACACATGGATTGGCAGGGAGGCCACTGCCTCCGATAAAATCCGTACACAAGAATATACCGCCGTGGTCTGCATGGCAGTCCTTTCATTCACTGTCTTTCCGCTGGCACTCCTCCCAAAGAAAAAGGAATAAGACTGACCGCCGTAGCTGTTCCTTGGTTTATCCCTCGCACCCCGGATTCCTAAAATAGATGGTAGTTTCATACACGCCTCCTAAATATAAGCAAAAGAAAAGCACCTCCGAAGAGATGCCATAGCTCCTTTACATATTAATATTTTAATTATTATTTCTGCATGCCTATTAGAATTCTATATTCATGATTTTTGTTTCTATTTCTTCTAAATCTGAAAATAACCTATCTAGTACTAAATTTAGCTCTGTATTAACTTTATCTATACACACTGATATATCATCTTCCGTGGAAGGTAATGGAATACCATCTTCGGTCAACTCATAATCACCATATGAAACATTAATACCTCCATATTCTATAAGTTCTTCATTACATGTTAGTTTAACTAAGACTTCGTCCAAACATCCCCGGTCAGGACAAAACCAACCTCTTATCGTTAGTGCGTATCTATCTCCAGAAAAATCTGTTATTCTAACTATATCCCCCTCTGAAAAACAGTTTAAATCCACAAAAGAAATATCCTGCTTGATACTCCTTAGCTTTTCTTTTAATTTTGAAATATCTTCTGCGATTTGAGGTTCAATTAATCTATATACTTCTATTGACATATCCTTCTTAATCAATGCTTTCCAACTTTTATATAAAGGATTGTTACAACAAAAATCTATATACTGTTTTAGTAAATCTATTCCAGTAAATTTATCTTCTTCAAAAAAAGCTTCCTCATATAACATCATTTCTCTATCTTCAATCATTGAAATAATATCATCTATTATCTCACCAATACATGAAACTCTGTCATTAATAATCCCTGATAATTCAATAAAATCATCCATTTGATTTAAATTATCAATGATATCCTGCTCATCCGGCAAGGATGCATTAATACCGCAATCTTCCAAGTACATTTCAATTTCATTTTGATGAAGAAGACTCTCTACTTCTCGTTGTTCATGGGACTTTAACCTATGATTTAATTTTATATTTGCATCTACAAACTTTTGTTTAAAATATTTAATAGACTGCATCGTATCTTCATACATATCTCTACATATCATTTTATTGTGTGCAACCATATTCCGTCTCTTTGATAAATCTGATTTCCATCTTTCAACTAGAGTTCTATCAAAAATATTATCAAAATCTTCTTCATCCCACAAAGATGGATATTCTAATAATTCAACTTTTGCAATTTCAGTTGCATTTTCTTTACTATCCTTTTTGATATCTTCTAAAGCTTTTTTTACAAGCTTAGATACTGGTTTTCTTTTCGCCGCTTTTAGTGATTCAAAAATATCATCTATCTCTAAATTAAATAAATGATTATCTATACATTTAAAAAGATTATACCTCGATTTATTAAACCATTCAGAAAATTTGTTATATTTGTATTTATAATCTTCATATGAATAGGAATCAAACCAATTACCACCGTGTTTAATACACATATAACTATTTATTATTTCTCTAAGGTAGTTTTCAAGTTCATGCAACTCCTTATATAAATTTGTAGCTATTTTATTATTCTGTGAGTCCGCAAGCCAAAAGATTGTATTATATTTACCATTCATCCATTCAATAAGTTCCTTTTTCATTTCATACCAAATTGAAGCACTCAAATCTTTTATATCATCTTCTTGCTCATATTGTATTTCAATTTGTATATATCGCTTATCTGACATTGTAGTTCTTTTAATTAACGCTTTACAATTCTTGTCTTTATATGTTATATCCATGTCAACCTCAAAGGGTTCATAGTACAATTCATCCTCCTCGTCAATCTCATCCATAGCATAATCTGCTAAACATTTTTCTTTACGTTTTAATATTCTAATTTTTAACTGTACCTGCCAGTCGTTGATTATAATAGAAATTTTATTCAATGGGTCATCCTTATAACCACCACATAACACTCTTAAGTATTCCATAAACTCCTCCAGTAATATAAAAATAAGTAATAATCTATTATCTCTCAATAAACATAATTTACCAAGAGAACATATAAATTATATTCCTTTTCATTACTAGATTATATCAAATAAAACTACGATTTAAAATACCAGAATTCCTCTGTTATCATACACACTTCCAGTATCACTACCATTCCTGATTGCCCTGTCCAGCGCCATCACCGTTGCCACCGCCCCATCAATCTTCTCCGTAGACTTCTCCTTATCCGGCTTGATGTTACCCGCCGGATCCGTCCGCACAAAGATATTATCCATCATCCACCGCAGAACCGGATGCCCGCCATGGGCCAGCCTCTGCTCCAGCGTCAGCTTCATCAGCTCCTTGCTCGGCGGTGACATATCCTTAAACCCCTGACCAAAAGGAACCACCGTAAAACCCATCCCTTCCAGATTCTGAACCATCTGCACCGCTCCCCACCGGTCAAACGCAATCTCCCGGATATTGTACCTCGTTCCCAGCTCCTCAATAAATCTCTCTATAAACCCATAGTGGATAACATTACCCTCCGTAGTCTTCAAAAACCCCTGCCGTTCCCACACATCATAAGGCACATGGTCCCTGCGTACCCGCAGCCGCATATTCTCCTCCGGTATCCAGAAATACGGCAGCAGGATATACTTTTCATCCTCTGTCCTGGGCGGAAACACCAGCACCAGGGCAGTGATATCCGTAGTGCTGGACAAATCTAGACCTCCAAAACACTCCCGGCCAAGCAGTTCCCTCTCATCCACCGGAAACCCACAGGCATCCCATTTCTCCATCTGCATCCATCTTGTGGACTGTTTCACCCATTGGTTCAGGCGCAGCTGCCGGAAAATATTCTCCTCCGCCGGGTTATCCATTGCACTCATGCAGGCATTCCGCACCTTCTCAATGTCAATGGTATACCCCAGGGACGGGTTGGCATCATACCACACCTTCTCCGAAGTCCAGTCATCCTCATCCGATGCCCCATAAATCACCGGATAAAAGGTGTCGTCAATCTTCCTCCCAAGAATGATATCCTCCGCCTTCTGATGCTGCTCAAAACACACGGAATGGCGGTCTGTCCCTGCCGTTGTTATCAGGAAAAACAAAGGCTGCGTCCTGGCATCCCCGGAGCCTTTCGTCATAACGTCAAACAGTTCCCGGTTCGGCTGGCTGTGCAGCTCATCAAAAATAACCGCATGGACATTCAGCCCATGCTTCGTATACGCTTCTGCCGAAAGCACCTGATAAAAACTGTTGGTGGGCTGATACACCAGCCGCTTCACCGACATGACCGGTTTTATCCTCTTTTTCAGAGCCGGACACTGGTCCACCATATCCACCGCCACATCAAATACAATAGAAGCCTGCTGCCGGTCAGACGCACAGCCATAAACCTCCGCACCCCACTCATTATCCCCACAGGTCATGTAAAGAGCCACACCGGCCGCCAGCTCCGACTTCCCGTTCTTCTTCGGAATCTCCACATAAGCAGTGTTGTACTGCCTGTATCCGTTTTCCTTCACCGTCCCAAACACATCCCGGATAATCTTTTCCTGCCAGGGAAGCAGCTCAAAGGGCTGCCCCCTCCATCTGCCCTTGGTATGTTTCAGGCAGTTGATGAACTCCACCGTCCTCCGTGCTTTTCCCTCATCAAACACTATCTGCTTCCCCCTTTAAACAGCAGAAGCTCCATAGCATCACTTTCCTTATCCGCACTGTCAGACACCACAATCCGGCTCCTTGATGAAGGAGTCAGCCCGAACTGTTCACAGAACCGGTTCATGATTTTCAGATACGTCTGGGCAATGGAAACCTGCGGGACCTGCTGGCAGTATCCAGAGGGTGTTTTCACAACCTGCCCATGTTCAGAAAGGTATTCTTCCGCTTCCTTCCATCTGGCATAAGCCTGGCAGTACCCGGCAAATGCCGCCATATCTATCTCTGTCAGAATCCCCAGCTGCTCCATCTGCTTTGCCATACGCTTCCATTCCCGCTTTGCCTCATCCTCCAGCCAGGACGGACACCTTGGCGCCTTCTTCTCCGGCTTCGGCTCTCCTGTATTGAATGACCTTTTTCCCGGATTTCCTTCCAAAACCTTCACAGCTGCAGGCTTTGGTTTCCTTCCCCTCTCTGCCACCGGCCACACCTCCTTCCTCTGAGGCTTCCATCTGACTTATAGCCCTGTTTCTCCGTTATCCTTCATAGCTGCCTCCATTACAAGCCCCCGGCTCTCCGGCAGTGCCATAGCCACCGCATAAGCAACTGTTGCTGTCACCGCATTCCCCGCCTGCTTATAAAGCTGTGACTCCGAATTGACAGCCGCAGCCTTCTCATACAGTGCATCCGGGAATCCCTGCAGCCGGAAACACTCACGGGGAGTCAGCTTGCGGATTTTTCCTCCATTCAGGAAAACGCCATGCCGGTCCTGGCAGGTCAGCGTAAACATCGGCTCCCCGTCCTCCTTCATCCGCCTTCCCTGCTGCCGTGTCTCCAGCCGGTCAGGCACGGTCAGCGCCCTGGCTTCCAGCACCCCGGAATTCATCCCCCAGGTAGTCAGCCCCGCATCATACCTGGCAATGAGACAACGGTCCTGTTCCGTAATCCTCGGATGGTTCAGCACCTGGTTGACAAAATCCCTGCTGTCCGGTTCTGCCTCTGCATGATTACTCCCCACAACATACAGGCCGGTCTTTCCCCCTGCGCCTCTCCCATTTGCAGTCAGGCTGGCAGAAACACCGGAAGAATCATACACCCGGTATCCCTGCCTCCCTCCTATAACCGCTTTAAGAGCTCCGCCGTCCTCTCCGGTGACAGGTAATATTTCCCGTCCACCTCTGCTTCTAAGATTTGCGATAAGGAATATCCTCTCCCGGCTCTGGGGCACTCCGAAGTCTTTAGATAATGTAAAGTTAAAAATAATGTAAAGTCACCTCCTGCAAATGCTGCAAAGTCAGCAAACTTTGGTCAGCTGACTTTGCATAATTCTGTAGATTATTTAATGGACATCACGGAAACTTTCAAGCCATCCCATCAGGCTTTTGTCTTCTGTCCATGACGAATATTCAGCGGCGGGACACTCTGGTGGCCGTGTGCTTTCCAGGACTTTGCGTTTCATTTCCGTATTGATTTGCGCATACACTTCAGTGGTCGTAAGTTCTGCATGCCCAAGCAGATCCTTTATATACTGCAGGTCTATCCCGGCTTCAAGCCAGTGCATGGCGCGGCTGTGGCGAAATATATGGGGGTATACCTTTTGGGGAAACAGGTCTGGCTTAGTGCTTCTTGCTGCATCAGCATACTTATGAAAAATGTAGGAAACACCTGCACGCGTTAGTTTTTCCTTATGACGATTGCAGAATAGCGGTTCGTCTTTCATACAGGAACGGTACTTCTTTTCATCCTGCAGATAGACCCGAAGCACGGATGAAATGTCTGTAATAAGCGGCACAGCCCGTACCTTTTTGCCTTTCCCATGCAGATGCACAAGGGCTCCTTTTTTGTCCAGATGCAGGTCTCCGATGTGCAGGTCAGCAATCTCTGAAATCCTTGCTCCTGATTCATACATCAGGCTTAACATGGCGAAGTCCCTCCTGCCGCTGTGGTCCTGCTGGTCAGGCTGCTTAAGCACTGTCTTTATACCGTCAACGGAAAGATGCTGGATTGTCTGCTTTTTATGGCCCTTCTTTGGGATGGAGCACACGGTCTGACAGAGCAGGACATGCTCCGGATTTTCATACTGCAGGTACTTAAAGAATGTATTCAATGCAATCCGACGCTGGTTTCTCGTTGCTGTCGAATTGCCTTTTTCCTGTTCCAGCCAGGTAAGGAAATCCTCAACCAGCTCCCTGTCAAGATTCCTGATCTCCATCTTCTCACGTTTCAGATGGCGCTCGCTTTCACAGTAGGAAAGGAACACTGACATGGAATCACGGTAAGAATGTATTGTGTTTTCACTAAGCCCTTTTTGTATTGGAAGGTATTCAAAAAAATACCCGGACAGGGCACGTGCAAAATCAGTCGGTTTTATCATTGGCAGTTGTCTCCTCCTTCGGCAGAAAATTTAACAGGTCGGCATACATGCCTCCCAGTTCTGCTTCGCAGACCTGCCTGATATGCGGATATGTTTCTGCTGTCAGCCTTAGATACCACTGGGTAGCGCTGACGGAGGTATGACCGAGGTATTTCGAAAGCACCGGCAGCTTACTGGAAATAGGAATCCCGCCCTCGGCCCATTTCTGGATATTGTGGCAGACGAAGGTATGCCTGACATCATGAACGCGCGGCCCAAGGCTGGTTCCCCGGTACGGTATGCCAACATCCCAGAGGAATCCCCTGAATGCTTTTTCTATGGCAGATTTTGAGTAGGGCTTTTTCTCTTTTGTATAAAAGAAAGGCATATCTTCCGTGGTATCCTGGTGGACCTCCCGGATATACCGTCTGCACTGGCTGGCAAGTGTGGCAGACATCGGCACGATACGTTCCCTGTCATTTTTGCCATGCTGGATATGGAGCACTCCGTTATCCACATCGACATTCTGCCTGTACAGCGACAATGCCTCGGAAATACGAAGCCCACAGCCGTACAGTATCCTGAACAGCAGGGGATATACAAGATGGCGGTACGGGGAAACATTGGTTGGTTCAAGTCTGTCAAGATGTCCAAAAATGACGGCCATTTCATCTTTGGAAAAGATATAAGGAACATGCTGCTCCCCGTTTTTGGGGAGAGCAGGCAGGAGGTACGATGGATGCCCCTGCCTGCCGAGGAACACAGCAAAACGCTGCATTTCCCCAACCCGGCTTCGCCTTGTGGGATCTTTTTCATTTGGACGCTTCCGGCACCATGCAGTGGCAATCTCTTTTGTGATTGTATAATCCCGGATGTCGTATCCTTTACAGAAGTTGTCAAACATCTTGAGGAGCATTGCCTGCTGTTTGTAAATAAGTCCGGAAGCTCTTTTCTGCGCCACAAAGGTTTCACACATGGGAGCAAAAGGACCTGTAAAATATGGCATCGTCATAGCTCCACCTCCAATGCACACTGGCGGAGCAGTTCCGTATCGGCACTGATATATGTCTGCGTACTTTCTGGTGTTGTATGCCCCAGTGTCTGGGCAATCTCAGTTAGCTTTGCTCCGCTGGAAAGCATGGCTGTGGCTATGCTGTGCCGGAAAGCGTGCATTCCTACAGGTTTGTCTGCCGGAACTTTTACTCCGGCTTTCTGTATAGCTTTTACCGCCGTCCTGCGCAAACTGCCCGTGAGGGCATCGTATGGGGCGGTATGCCGCACAAAAATATACCCGCAGTCTGTTTCGGGGCGTCCATGTTTGAGATAGTCAATGATAGCCCATCCTACATCGTCAGTCAGGGGAAGTTCCAGTGGCACGCCTGTCTTTTTCTGGGTGATGGATATCCTCCTGTTTTGCCAGTCAACAGAATCAAAGCGCAGAAGCCGGACATCGCTGATACGCAGGCCCAGCCGGGCGACAAGGATAAGGACTGCATAGTTGCGTTTCCCAAGAGCATTATCGCGGTCAACAGATTTGAGAATCTGTTCCACTTCGGACGGGGTAAATATAGTTGGCAGCCTGTAGCTGTGGGTGCGGCGGATATCCGGCAGGGAATCTGAAAAACTTCTGCGGTGCCAACCGTTTGCGTAGGCAAAATCCGACAGCCTGCCGAGGATCTTTATAGTCCCGCCGACAGTGTCGGAAGAAAAGCCGGACAGGGTTTCAATATACGTGTTTAAATGAGGCAATTCGATTTGGTTGAACTGGGTAATTCCACTACATGACAGGAAATACTCGAAACGGAACAGCCTGCTGCGCCATGTCCTGATGGAACCTTCTGAAAAGCCGTCTTTACACAGGCTGTTAAGGAATCCTTCAAACAATGGACTGTAGGAATCTGAAAAGGTCTTTAAAGTCATGTGGGACTGTTTAAAAATCATGCCGAACTGCTGGAAATCCAGCAGCATATGAACTGCCCGGTTGATGTTATGGGATGCATCCCTGTCCCCCAGGACTGCCCCGTACCAATCCCAGACGAAGCTGTGGGCTGACTCTGCTGTCAGGAAACCGGCATTGTGTTCTTCACAATAAACCGCCAGTTGCTTCCAAACTGCATCCATGCGTTCAATGGAACACGGCTTGTAACCGAGTCTGGACAATTGTGCTTTAGTTGCTGTAATCAGTTGACAGATCTCCATTGTTGTAGTGTTTTTTGTTTCTTTCATCGCTAATAATCCTCCATATTTTTTGTGGCGGATTTCTCCACCCAATAAAAGTGTAAGGAATTATGTTTAGTTTAGCGATGATTATTTCCGAATTTCAGGCATTTGCAGGAGGTGACTTTACATTATTTTTAACTTTACATTAGCCCAGTAATGTTTAGCTAAACATTATTGAGCGTTAAGCACCTGCCACCGGATGTCATACCCTGCTTCATCCATTTCAGAGAGAACGGCGGCAAAATCGAATCCCCCATTAATTGAAAACAGGTTCTTAACGTTCTCAACAAGTAAGTATGTGGGTCTATCACTTTCCTCTTTGCCTTTGATGAGGTCAATAATGCTGTAATAGATCCCACTTCGTCTTCCAGACAGTCCTCCCTGTTTCCCTGCAATGGAAATATCCTGGCATGGGAATCCAAAGCACCACACATCTGCATATGGGACTTCCTCTGGTTTGAGTTTTGTGATGTCATCCGCTTTCCACTCCCCTTCTGTATCATACATAGCCTCATAAGAAGCCCTTGCGTATTTGTCATATTCACAATAACCGATGCACTTATGCCCAGCCGCCTCCAGCCCCAGCCGGAACCCGCCAATGCCGGCACATATATCAAGAAATGTCAACCGTGCCATAGCCGTCCCCTCCTGTATCCCCGGCAGCATTTACCCCGAATTTCAAGTCATAAAAATATGCGGCTCCCGGAAACTGCCGCTCAAAGTCTTCCAGATATTTGCAGCAGGCGCTTCCTCTGCCATTTTTTTCCGCAAACTCCCGTAGGCTCTCCTTCTTGAACATACCCGGCTGGTTCGCCCATCTTGCAATGGACACATACACGCCACGGAAAGGGCTTTCCACATATCGGTTGAACCGCATCACATAGGCCAGACATTCATGCCGCATCAGAATCTCAATCCGTTTCAGCAGTGAAAACACATCCTCTGCCCAAAAATCCCTGTCCCATTTCCCTTCCCGGTCAAACCCGCAGAAGCAATAGAAACGCAGTTTGGCATCTGTATACTTCCTTGCAAGTATAATCTTCTTCTCTATCAGTTCCGCATCCGCTATATTATCAAATGCAAAAGAATAGGAATCATCATACCGGCTGGAAAACAATGCCGCACACTTCCGGTCATCCAAAAGTCTTTCATCCAGCCCCTGGCGGAACTGGAAGGGCTTCCCCGTTTTCTTTAAAGCATCCAGCATACCTTCCCACCTGGGATGCCCGAAAAAGTTATCATCCAGAAGGCATATCTTTTTCCTCCCAGGATCCACAAACTCCTCCAGCGGACTGTGCATCTGCACCCGGTCATAATTCTGGTTCACACAGAACTGGCATTTCCGGAAACACCCTCTTGTCAGGAAACCGATGGAATAATCCAGATAAAACCGGTAATCGTTCCTCCTGCACCCGGATTCCAGCTTTTCTGCCACCCAGCCGTCATACAGGTGGTAGTCCGGCATACAGTGTTCCACTTCTTCCGGTAAAGCCGGGGCCTTGTCATAATAAAACCCGGTCCCACCATAAGAAATGTTTTCCATGTTCAGGACATCCTCCGGCACTTCCGTATCCGTGAACACCTTTGACAAATAAACCTGGTCAAAACCCGCCAGCCCTTCGTAATCCGTCTTCAGCGTCACCTCATCGCCAATCCCTTTATGCCAGCCGGAAAGCTTCATTCAGGCCAGATTCGGGAACCTGTGCCTGCTCCTGCCTATCAAATCTGCATCAATTACCGCTATCTTCCCCATCCGGTTCCTCCCTGTTTCCAGGCATAAAAAAAGCAGGTTCCTCCCTGCCAAGCCTCTTTTTCAGCTCCC
>OAWV01001365.1_pt1 | contig 11586 bp, 9 predicted proteins | sample 1495551 | NCBI WGS metagenome assembly OAWV01 (sample SAMEA2580245, study PRJEB22360) | human gut metagenome | biome: human gut; feature: human-associated habitat; material: faeces | place: Denmark | collected 2008/2010 | reverse complement strand
AGGCTCCGGCTCCGCCTGAGACGACAGCCCCGGCAGGCCCCGGTTCTGATACGGGGCATGGTGGAGGCGCCTCTGGCCCAGGCTCCGAAATCAGATAGAATACGGATTTAACGGCTGCGGTTTCCGCTGAAAGAGAGGGCTGTGAACCGCAGTCACTTCACACAATATAATTACTATAAGATAAAGAAGGTCAGAAGATATGGAAAATAAAAAATACAGAGTGGCTGCGGCGCTGATAACTGCCGCGGTGCTGACAGCCGTTTCAGGCTGCAGCAGTCCGGGAACTTCAGGAGGGGCGCAGACGGAGGCCGAAAGCACTGCAGCAGGAAACAGCCTTCCTGAAGCAGAAAAGCATCAGGAAGCGGACGAAGTGCCGGAAGAGAAGAGGAAACTTCTGGAAACCATGACGGCAGCGATTGAAAGCCAGTTTTCTCAGGAGACTTTTACCGATATACCGATAGATGAGACAGAGGAGGCCGTTTCCAAATTCAAGGAAAGCTACGCATTATCCGGCAGAAGATCATCATTGGGCAAAGAATATATAGCCGGCGTGAGCCTCAGGGATGAAAACCCGCTGGAGGGAATGAACTGCCGGAGTGACGGGAAACCTTCGGAGTATGTCACCAGCCAGTTTGCAGACGGCCGTTTTATTCTGATGGAGAAAGCAGGCGGGGAAGGCGGCGGTTTTTCTGAGCTGTATGACATACTACAGACGGGAGAGAGCGGACTTTCATATATGCTGGATGTGGCACAGCGCCAAAATACCCTCGTTATGCCGGAAGAAACACCGTTTGTACGTGTATATATGGTAAAAGGGACGGTTCCCGCCGCGGAATATATTCCATTGACACAGGAGGAATATACCGTCATAAAGGAAGGAAAAACTGCAGAAATGCAGGACGGTACTGCGGGAACGCTGCTGCTGTGCGAACGGAAAGAGGATGTGCAGAAGCTGTGGACTGATTCGGCCCCGGCCGTTACGGAAGAGACACTCCGTCTGGCGCAGGAACGCTGCGGATACAGCGCAGACGCGCTGAGTCAGGAGCCTGTAGTCAAGGCATCTATGACGCTTCGGGCGCATGGGGAGACGCGGGAAGAAACGCTGGGCAACCGGGAGGATATTGACCGTCTGCAGGAAATTCTCCAGAAAATCACACCGCAAACTGATTTCCTCTCCAGCCCGGCGGGGAGCTATGACGGGACTATTACGCTTACCGGACAGGATAATACTGTGCAGACACTGCATATCGGACTGCAGGGAGGAGCCTGTGTTCTGGGGACATCATGGTTCGGCATGCTGCCGGAAGATGATGCCGCAGAAGTCTTAAAGCTGTTCAGCACGATAGACGGCTGGAACCGGTACGGCGGTGAAATTTCGATCCGGATTGATGATGCTGCCCATACTGAGGAAGATCAGTCGATTGCCTTTACTTTGGAAAATGGGACGGGAGGTCCTATCGATTATATTCTTTCCCCGATTTTCTATAAAAAAGAGGGCGATTCCTGGGTTATGCTGGAGAGTATTGCCGGATTCTGCGGTGTCAGCGACCGAATGGAGGAAGAAGAAAAGGAATTGTCGGTTCCGTGGAAGGGAGCATTTGAGACAAGGGGAGAAGGACTTTATAAGCTGGAAATTCAGGTAGCCCCGGAGGAAGGACTCCGCTTTGCAGTCTCGGATACATTTGTCGTAAAAAAATAGTTTACATTAAAAAAAGATTGTGCTATACTGAGTCGGTATGAAGTACGCCGATGCCCGGTTTTTTGAGGACTCCTGACATAAGCCTGGCACCTGGTGAGAATATTAATTTAAAGGAGGAAATCGCAATGATTTCAAAGGAAAAGAAAGCTGCCATTATCGCAGAATACGGAAGAAAACCTGGAGACACAGGTTCACCGGAAGTTCAGATCGCTATTTTAACAGCAAGAATTACTGAGCTGACAGAGCATTTAAAAGAAAACAAGAAGGATCACCACTCCAGACGCGGACTTTTAAAGATGGTTGGTCAGAGACGTGGACTTCTTGACTACTTAAAGAAGACAGATCTGGAAGGATACCGTACTTTAATTGAAAAGTTAGGCATCAGAAAGTAATAACAAGATTTAGGGTGGAGCAATCCACCCTAGTTGTTTATGGTGGCGGAACGTATGAGGACATACGTTTCTCTGCTTATGTAGAAGATCTAATCCGAGACCGCTGATGTGCATATAAGGGGAATGCCTTGTGTTCAGATCAGTAGTTTCGGTATCTTCTGCAGCACAATAGGAAATGATTTATTTTTGAAAGGAGATACGAAATGTATAAGAGTTTTTCAATGGAATTAGGAGGCAGGACACTGACTGTCGATATCGGCAGAGTGGCTGCACAGGCAAATGGTGCGGCGTTTATGCATTATGGAGACACCACGGTTTTATCTACGGCGACAGCATCCGACAAGCCGAGGGACGGAATTGATTTCTTCCCGCTGAGCGTTGAGTTTGAGGAGAAATTATATGCCGTAGGCAAAATCCCGGGAGGTTTTAACAAACGTGAAGGCAAGGCATCCGAGAATGCAGTTCTGACATGCCGAGTAATTGACCGCCCGATGCGCCCTCTTTTCCCTAAGGATTATAGAAATGACGTGACGCTGAACAATCTGGTTCTCTCCGTAGATCCGGACTGCAGCCCTGAATATACGGCCATGCTCGGCGCAGCGATTGCGACCTGCATCTCAGACATCCCCTTTGACGGTCCCTGTGCGACAACACAGATCGGACTGATTGACGGAGAGTTTATTGTAAACCCTACCAACCTGCAGAAGAAGCTTTCTGATTTGGCTCTCACCGTGGCTTCCACAAGAGAGAAGGTAATCATGATAGAAGCGGGAGCCAATGAGGTTCCGGAAGATATCGTGCTTCAGGCGATCTTTAAGGCCCATGACATTAACCAGGAAATTATTAAATTTATCGATACAATTGTAGCTGAGTGCGGCAAGCCAAAGCACACATACGAGAGCTGTGCCGTTCCGGAAGAGCTTTTTGCAGCAATCAAAGAGATTGTTCCTCCGGCAGAGATGGAAGAGGCCGTATTCACGGACGAGAAGCAGAAACGTGAAGAGAATATCAAGGCTATCACAGCCCGTCTTGAAGAGGCGTTTGCAGACAATGAGGAATGGCTTGCAGTAATGGGTGAAGCAGTATACCAGTATCAGAAGAAGACAGTCCGCAAGATGATTCTGAAGGATCATAAGCGTCCCGACGGCCGCGGCGTTACAGAGATCCGCCGTCTGGCAGCAGAGATCGATATGCTTCCGAGAGTTCACGGTTCCGGTATGTTCACACGAGGACAGACCCAGATTTTAAATATCTGTACACTGGCTCCTCTCTCCGAAGCACAGAAGCTCGACGGACTTGATGAAAATGAAAAATCCAAGAGATATATGCACCACTATAACTTCCCGTCCTACTCCGTAGGTGAGACAAGACCGTCCAGAGGACCGGGACGCCGTGAAATCGGCCATGGCGCCCTGGCAGAGAGAGCATTAATTCCGGTACTTCCAAGTGAAGAGGAATTCCCATATGCAATCCGTACCGTGTCTGAGACCATGGAATCCAACGGTTCCACATCACAGGCCAGTATCTGTGCCTCCACTCTGTCCCTGATGGCGGCAGGTGTTCCGATTAAGGCACCGGTAGCAGGTATTTCCTGCGGCCTTGTAACTGGTGATACGGATGACGACTATATTGTTTTGACCGATATCCAGGGCCTTGAAGACTTCTTCGGCGACATGGATTTCAAGGTGGGCGGAACCCATAAGGGTATCACCGCAATTCAGATGGACATCAAGATCCACGGCCTTACAAGACCGATTATCGAGGAGGCAATTGCCAAGACGAGAGAAGCAAGAATTCACATCCTTGACGATGTAATGAAACCAGTTATTGCAGAGCCGAGAAAAGAACTTAGCAAATATGCGCCGAAGATCGAGCAGATTACGATTGATCCGCAGAAGATTGGCGATGTTGTCGGCAAGCAGGGCAAGGTGATCAATAAGATTATTGAGCAGACCGGTGTGAAGATTGACATTGATGATACGGGAACAGTTGCCGTATGCGGTACCGATAAAGAGATGATTGACAAAGCGCTTCATATTATTAAGAGCATTGTCACAGACATCGAGCCGGGCCAGGTTATGACAGGAACCGTCGTACGAATTATGAATTTCGGTGCTTTCGTAGAGCTGGCTCCGAATAAAGACGGTATGGTTCACATTTCCAAGCTGTCCGATAAGAGAGTCGGAAAAGTGGAAGACGTTGTAAACATTGGAGACGAGGTCACTGTAAAGGTGATTGAGGTTGACAAGATGGGAAGAATCAACTTGAGCATGAAGCCGGGTGATCTGAACCCAAAGGCTGAGAAAAAAGAAGATAGAGCGGAATAATCCGCTGAAATAGGGGCTGCTGCAGAACGGATATACGGAAGGTTTTGCAGCAGCCCCTGCTTTCGCAGCACGCTTGTCATCGTTCCTTGCAAAAACAGAACAGACTGCTGCTGTTAGCAGACCGCGTTGTTCAGCGGGCTGTCGATAGTAACAACAGACTTGATATGGGAGAATAATTTATGCTGGAAGTAAAGGGAATTTCGAAACATTATAAAAATAAGCAGATACTGAATGGCATTTCTTTTGCCGCGGGGCCGGGACAGTGTGTCGGGATCGCGGGAGGCAACGGCTGCGGTAAAACGACGCTTCTTTCTATTCTGGCCGGTGTAAACAGGCCGGACAGGGGAAGCATCTGCTTTGATGGAGTGGAGGCAGTGGGAAACAGAAAGGTATTTGAGAGAAATGCCGCCTATGTGCCTCAGGAAAATCCTCTGATACCGGAGCTGACGGCCCGTGATAATTACAGGCTGTGGTTTAAGGGAGATAAAGCGGAGCTGGAACGGGATCTGGAAGAAGGTGTTGGAAAATTCCTGGGGCTTACGGAATTTCTCGGGACACCGGCAGGAAAATTGTCGGGCGGGCAGAAAAAAAGACTCAGCATCGCATCGGCCCTTTCGAACCAGGCTTCCCTTCTGATTATGGATGAACCGGGAGCCGCTCTTGATCTGGAAGCCAAAGAAGAGATTCTTACGTATATCAGAAATTATCTGAAGAATGGGGGAACGGTGATTCTTACTTCTCACGAGACGCAGGAACTGTCCATCTGCACGCAGCTTTTTGTTATGAAAAAGGGTCTGCTCATGCCGGTGACGGAGAAACTGTCGGCTGCGGAGCTGGTTTTACTTTTTTAAATCTTAAGATTATAGACAAAATCTTACAATATCTGTATTAATGATGGTTCTTTCACAAAGATATGTTATACTAAATGCGTTAATTATTTGCATAAATTTGATAATGGAGGAAAAAGGATATGAAATGCCCGCATTGCAATCAAGAAATCAATGATGAAAGCCAAATTTGTACATATTGTGGAAAATCATTGAACGAAGTACCGGACGGCCAGTCTCAGACGGAGAATCAGGAGCATTCTTGCGATACAGAGGCAGACAGCCAGGCAACAGCAGAGCCGGCGGCTGAAGAGAATATAGTGGCGCCGGAAGCAGGAGCTGAGGTTACGGAAGCAGGAGCTGCAAAAGAAACTACGGAGCCGGCAGGCGAACCGGCAGAACCGGCAGGCGAAGCGCCGAAAGGAAAGAAGAAATGGGTAATACCCGCAGCGATTGCAGCAGTCGTTGCCATCGCGGCCGGAGCATTTGCCATGACAAGCGCAAAGGATCCGAAGGATGCCGTAATTGGAGCATTTAAGAGCATTGTAGCTGAGGGACAGACAAACCCGGCGGAAGAAATTTTCGGAGTCAGCGCCATGACGGATAAGCTGAATAAAGAGTCCAGCGAGATGAATATGGAACTGACGGTGGAAGGTTCCTCCGACGAAACACTCAGCCAGCTTGTATCAGGCAAGATCGGCATGTCCGCCTTAAATGACATTGACAACAAAAAGATGAGTTTTGTGATGGGTGTCGGCTATGCAGATATGAACCTTGCCAACTTTGAATTCTATCTGGATGAAAAAGAACTGGTCATGGCGATTCCGGAACTGTCATCAAAGGCGTTCTCAATGAATTATGCCGATGATCTGGAAGGTCAGGTTAAGAATTCACCGTATCTGGGACAGATTCTCCAGGACAGCGGAATGGATCTCACAGGCCTGAACAGCTACCTTGAAAAGTGCAACGAACTGGCGGCAGGCGGAGAGCAGTTTTTCGACCTGGAAGAACTGTGGAAACGTTATAAAGAAGGCAGCAAGGCTATTGACGATCTGAAAGCGGCCATGACCGTGGAGAAAGCGGAAAAGAAGAGCTTTACTATTGACGGCAAAGAAGTAAGCTGCGACGGATACCATACGACTATCACAAAAGATGCCCTGATTCAGTTTGCGACAACAACCAAAGAATTCTTCCTGAGTGACGAGACGCTGAAAAAAGATTTTATCGAATATATGGATTTGATGAACGAACTTCAGGGAACCATGGTAATGATGGCAAATCCATATGCCCAGACCGGAGAAGAGATGCAGCAGGAGCTGTGGAAAGAAGCTGAAACGCAGCTTGATGCGGTAATTGAAGAATTAAAAGATTCCATGGGTGATCTGACGATGGACGTATACGTAAGGAAGGACGGTAAAATGGCCGGCTTCGATTACGAGACAACTGCTGTGATCGCAGAAGAAAATATCAAGCTCTACGGTAATGTCGCATTTGCCGGAGGCTACAGCATGATGTCCAACGTGAAAGCAGTTTTAAATGTTGAGTCTGCTGACGGCGAAGTAGTGACGGCTTCTGTCGATAAGACTGGTACCTACGAGAAAGACAAAACATGGGCCGGGACTCTGAGAGGAACAATCGGAAACGGAACGGATTCTTACAGCTTCGTTTATACCGGTGATTATAACGCAGAGAGCAAGGATTACAATCTTTCCCTCGATCTCTTAAGCGGGGAAGAGAGCCAGTTTACCATCAGCTCAAGCGGTATGTTTACCGATCTTGTAAAAGGAGAATCCTTTAACCTTGAGATGACCTCCCTTAAGATGGAAACACCTCTGATTACCGGAGAGAACGAGTACCTTGAACTGTCCGGCAAATATCTTGCCGGTCCGCTGAATCAGACAGTGGAAGCGCCGGAAGGTGACAGATTGGATCTTCTTGCCGCGACGGAAGAAGATTATAATAATGTATATACTGAAATTATGGGTAATGCATTCAGTCTGATGATGAAATTCTATTAATGAGATAAAGGGATCTGTATGCGTACATTCTTGACATATTTTAAACTTGAACTAAAAAGGACGTTAAAAAGTATCCCATATTTTCTTGCAGGAGCAATTGTGCTGGTGTTACTGGCTGGCACAATTGCTTTTTCTGCAAGTAAGATGCTTTATGGAGACAAAGCGCTTGGGAAAATTATTGTAGGTGTGGTAGTGCCTGAGAATGACAGGCTGTCGGAGATGGCTATGAATATGGTGGCTTCTCTGGACAGCGTGGGGAGTCTGTGCGAATTTACCTATACGGATAAGGAGGAGGGGACGAAACTGCTGGAGCGCGGAGAGATATTTGCTCTGATGGAGCTTCCGCCGGGTCTTCTGGAGGGAATCATCGACGGCAGCAATATCCCCGTCACAATCACATTTCCTGAAAATTCAGGACTGGAAGCCGCAGTGTTTAAGGAACTGACACAAGCCGGAACCTCGATTCTCGGGACAGCCCAGGCAGCCATCTACAGCACCGACGATTATCTGATAGGACATCAGATGCAAAGCTCAATCAGGCAGGCAGAGAAAGATTTGAATACGGTATTCATGCGTTATGCCCTGTCACGTGAAGCTTATTTCAGAACGGAGAAGGTCAGTGCGTCAGGCGACGTGACGACAGCCGTATTCTATGGGATATCGGCTGTCGTCATGATTCTGCTGCTTCTTGGAATCCCTGCGGCCCCTATCGTGCGCCCCTATAAAATTGTGGTGGAGCAAAAGCTTGCCCTCTGCGGAATCGGAAGAGTAAAAAGAACAGCCGTGAGGACGGCTGCGCTCACCACGCTGCTGCTTCTGGCTTCCGTTGTTCCGCTTGCCTGTTTTATCAGTAAAGGTTATTTTGACAGTGCGTTTACTGCGGTGGCAGGCTGGCTGCTTGTATGCATGGCGGCGGCAGGCTGGATTTTGTTTATCTACGAGCTTTGCGGCAATACGACGGCGGCAATCCTGCTTTTATTTGTTTCCACGATAGTGATGCTTTTTATATCGGGCGGAATCATACCGGCTGTATTTCTGCCGGAGGCAGTTACCGGGTTTGGAAAATGGATGCCGGCAGCTTTTCTGATGGATGCGGTAAAATGGATGATAAAAGGCGGAACTGCACTGCCTGTGTTGAAACTTGTCTTAATGGAAGGAATTGTGTTTGCTTTATCGGCAGTTTTGAGAAGGAAGGAATATGATTATGGATAAAATTGTTTTATGGTTCTTCCTCTCCTGCAAAAGGCAGCTTAAAAAACCGTTTTTTTTGATTCTTCTTCTGATTCTCCCGGCGGGTGTCTGGATGTTCCACAAGGCGGAAGAAGAAAGTTCAGGAAAAATTTCCATTGCACTTTATATGGACGGCGATGAATGGAATGAGAAGGTAGCGGAGACACTGTCAGAAGGAGAACATTCATTTGAATTCTATCAGTGTGAAACGCTTCAGGAGCTTCAGGATGACGTTGCAGGAGAAAAGGCGGAATGCGGGTATTATTTTCCTACCGGTTTCAGGGAACTGCTTAAGGAGGGCGGATACCGGCGCTCGGTAAAACTGTATGTCTCTCCTTCAACTGTAGCGGACAAGCTTTCCTCCGAAGTTGTGTTTGCCGGTTTCTTTCAGGTATTCGGCAGAGAGCTTCTTGAGGAATACACCCGGACCGGGCAGCCTTTTGAGGAGGCCAGGGCAGGTGGACGGACCGGCATGGAGCCGGAACAAATCTGGGAAGAGCTGGAGCCTCTTTATGATCAGTATCTGGAAAACGGAAGTACTTTTGCCTTTGAATACAGGACTATGGGGGCGGGAGTACTGAAAAAGGATTCGGTGACGGCCGTATTCCCGGTCAGAGGCATCTGCGCCGTATTCATCTTTGTCATGGGACTTGCCGCCGCCGTAACGGCCGGTGAGGATGAATCGAGAGGACTTTATTGTGCAGTAACGGCGGGCAGAAAGAGAAGCTATCTGCTTGCACAGCTTGCGGCGCCTGTTCTTTTGTCCTGCGTTTCCGCTTTTATCTGCCTTACCATTTCCGGTAACCTCCGGGGGATTGGGAGGGAGTGGGCGGCGCTGCTTGTATACGGCCTGATGACGCTGCTTTTTTCTTATATTCTGCTTATGACGGTAAGAAGTCCTCTGGTGATTTCGGGGCTGATTCCCTTCTTTATACTGGGAAGCCTGATCATCTGCCCCGTGTTTGCCGATTTATCGGTTTTTGTACCGGTTCTCGGGGTATTGCGGCGGTTTTTCCTGCCTTATTATTACCTGATTATGTAGAGATGGAATTGAGAATGGAGGACGCGTCCGGAACGGACCGGGTCCGGTGTGGTGAGATTGGTTTTTCTGAGTCTTCCGTCCCCGGTTCAGGTTTTCGCCGGGGACGGAAGACTCAAGGCGAAGATTTTCGCCCCGGCCCCGGCCTGTTCCGGACGCTGATTGTCTCCAGGTTCAATGGCGGAGGGGACCTTGTCGCTCCCCCGGGACGAAAGACTCATAAAACCACCCCGCCACCCCGTCCGCTGGCTGTCCCGGCGGCGTCCTCACCTGCTTAATTAAATCCCCATCATACAAAGATTTTACAGGAAAAAATGTTGCTATTTTTCAGTTAAATCTATATAATGAGAAAGGACATTGGTTAGTGTAAAAATTTCGTTATAAAATGGAAAGGAGTGAACACAATGGAAGGCCGAAGTCACAAGACGGAATCAGATGGCAGCCACCCTGAACCGAAGGCAGAGCGTACTTCGATTTTTTGTTGTGTGCACTGCCGTTCTTAAGCAGCGGTGAAGGGCGCGCCCAGGCGTGCGTTTCGTCGCAAGGTTGTTTTTTCTGTTTCCAAAATATATAAAAAGAAATTTTGGAAGGGGAAGATCATGTTGGATGAAGAGATCAAAATTGAAGATAAGATAGAAGAATTGCTGAGGATGACTGCCGATAAGAGGTACAGGGAGCTGAAGCTCCAGCTGGTGGAGATGAATGAGGTGGATATCGCTTCCTTCATTGAGGAGCTGGACTCGGAGAAGACGGTGGTTGTCTTCAGGATGATGCCCAAGGAACTGGCGACAGAAGTTTTCGCCTGTCTGCCCGTTGAAAAGCAGCAGCATATTATTACAAGTATTACAGACTATGAGCTTCGCAGCATCATTGACGATCTGTATGTGGATGATGCGGTGGATATGCTGGAGGAACTTCCGGCCAGCATTGTGAAGCGTGTGCTTCAGAATTCAAGTCCCGACACCAGAAAGCTGATTAACCAGTTTTTGAACTATCCGGAGAACAGCGCCGGAAGCGTTATGACGGCAGAATATGTCGGGCTTAAAAAGCAGATGACTGTGGAAGAGGCATTTGCCTATATAAGGAAATACGGTGTGGATAAGGAAACGATCTATACCTGCTATGTAATGGATGAAAAGAGAAGGCTGGAAGGTGTTGTCACGGTAAAGGACCTGCTGATGAATCCCTATGATACGGTGCTGGGAGACATTATGGATGTCCATGTGATTAAGGCCTACACGACGGAGGATAGGGAGGAAGTTGTAGATACGTTCAACGAGTACAGCCTGCTCAGCCTTCCGGTGGTGGATAAGGAAAACCGTCTGGTGGGAATTATCACGGTTGACGACGTGATGGATGTCATGGAACAGGAGGCTACCGAGGATTTCGAGAAGATGGCCGCCATGCTCCCGAGTGAGAAGCCGTATCTTAAAACGAGCGTATTTCAATTGGCGAAGAACCGTCTTCCCTGGCTGATGATCCTGATGGTCAGCAGCATGGTAACCGGAGGAATCCTCCTGAAATACGAAAATGCGTTTGCAGCCATTCCGCTGCTGGTTACGTTTGTTCCCATGCTGATGGATACGGGCGGAAATTCCGGCAGCCAGGCCAGCACGATGATTATCCGCGGTATGGCGGTCGGTGAAGTCGAACCGTCCGATATTATGAAGGTGGTATGGAAGGAACTGCGGGTGGGGGTGCTCTGCGGCGTGGGCCTGGCCCTTGTCAATTTCATTCGTCTGATGCTCCAGTATCCCGGCCAGCTTATGATCTGCCTGACGGTTGTCATGAGTATATTCTTTACGGTAATTATTGCAAAAACGATAGGCTGTACTCTGCCGATTTTGGCGAAAGTCATCCATCTGGATCCGGCTATCATGGCGGCTCCGATGATTACCACAATCGTGGATGCATGCAGCCTGATAATTTATTTCCAGCTGGCCTGCCGGTTGCTGGGGTTGTTAGGTTAGCGGGAGATTTAATTGAGCAGGTGAGGACGCCGCCGGTACGGCCGGCGGACGGGGTGGTGATGTAAGTGTTTTGTCAATTGAGCG
>OAWV01001354.1_pt1 | contig 11698 bp, 11 predicted proteins | sample 1495551 | NCBI WGS metagenome assembly OAWV01 (sample SAMEA2580245, study PRJEB22360) | human gut metagenome | biome: human gut; feature: human-associated habitat; material: faeces | place: Denmark | collected 2008/2010 | reverse complement strand
TCGTGGTTTAGGGCCCCCCAACCCAGCCTCCGACGCAGGCCATTCCCTCCACGAAGTCCTCCGGAAGTCTGCCCATCTTCAGAAGCAGCAGCGCTTTCTTGCACTCTGCGGCTCCATTACATTTCACCACCTTGATATCGGCATTTTCATTCGTCTCTTTCAGGCATTCCAGAACAGCGGCCGTTACGCCTCCGCCGTTGGCAAAACGCTTTCCAAATACGCTGGCCTGCTGGTTTTTATTCTCCTCCGGCTCCAGAACTACGCCTTTGGCGCGGAGCATGGCGCGTATTTCACCGTAGGTCATTGCATAGTCGGCATTTCCCTGGATATTCAGATCCAAAGTCTCACTCTTCTTGGCAATACACGGGCCGATGAATACGGTGACGATCTCAGGATCCTCCGCTTTCAGCATCCTTGAGACGCCGCACATCGGGGATACGGTGGTGGACATATTGTCGATCAGCTCCGGATAATGCTGTTTAATCATATTGACGAATGCCGGACAGCAGGAAGTGGTCATCTTCTTACCCTCTTTATAGGCCTCCGCCCACTCCTCAGCCTCCGCGGCCGCCGTCATATCGCCGCCCAGGCCAACCTCCACCATATCGGCAAACCCAACCTTCTTGAGGGCGGTTCTCCAGCTGTCAAAGGTAATATCCGGCCCGAACTGGCCTTCTGTGGCCGGGGCCAGCATGGCTACTACTTTCTTTCCCGCATTAATCAGGCGGATTACATCTACCATGAAGGTCTTGGAACCGATTGCTCCAAACGGACAGCTGTGGATACACGCACCGCACTGGATGCATTTCTTCTCGTCTATCACGCAGATACCGTACTCGTCGTAAGTGATGGCGTCCACCGGACACACCTTTTTACAGGGTCGTTCCAGATGAGCGATGGCATTGTACGGGCAGGCTGTCGCACATTTACCGCACTCACGGCATTTGTCCGGGTCAATAAACGCCTTATTATTGCCCATCGTAATGGCTCCGAAGGGACAGGAGCTCTGGCACGCCTTGCCCATACATTTACGGCAGTTGTCCGTAACCGTATAGGAGGCAATCGGGCACTCCTCACAGGCCGCATTGATGACCTGGACCACATTATTCGTGTTTCTTCCCGTAGGGCACTTGCCTTCCGCAAGACGGACCCTCTGTCTGATTACTTCTCTCTCTTTATAAATACAGCAGCGGTAATGGGCCTGCGGTCCGGGAATCATTTTGCCCGGAAGTTCGTCCCTTTTATCATCCACCAGCTGATCCTCCCATGCCAGCTTCGCTACCTCGTAAAGTACATCATGCTTTAACTTCAGTATTGTTGCGTCATTTGTTACCATTTTACATATCCTCCTTGTAACTGTTAAGTAGGTTTATTCCGCGGGATGTTACCGCTCCTGTTACTGTTCACAGGTAGTATCCCGCCCTAATAGTACGTAACCGTAACTCGTTTTCCCATTTTTTCGACTGCCGTCTTAAGCTGCCTCACCAGATTCTGCCGGATTCCCAGATCAAAGGGGAGTCCCGGATTCTGGTAAGCGCTGTTAATGGCTTTCCCCACATACAGGTTCAGCTCCGTACAGTCCTCTATCAGAATTTTCGCAAGCATGGACGCTCCGTTATTTTTGTCCAGCTCTTTGAAAAAGTCGTAGCTCAAATCTTTTTTTTCTACAAACCGGTTCAGTATGTCAACAACACGGCTGAGAGTCAGGACTCCCTCCGTTACCAGCTCAATTCCATCCATATAAGCGATGGGCGGGATCTCCGGGTCCGTATAATCCATTGAAACCTTCAGCGGCCTTCCCAGCTCTCTAGAAAGAATCGTTGCACTGGTTCCTCCGGAGACGATGCGGGAAGCCGTCTCATCTTTCATAAACTCCGAGATAATCCTCTCATCGTCATCCCGGTCCACTGGCGGCCCCGTCATCAGATGCACCGGTCTTCTGTCAATAATCTGCATCACGGCTACCGTCGTGTCATCTCCCGGTTTTCCCTCATAGAGCTTATCGCATTCTTCGCAGACAGCCGCCGCGAGACGAATCGAAGAGATGGCATGCTCCCTTTGTCTTACCACAAATTCCGCAATATCCTTCCAGGGCCATCCAAAGGTCATGGATTTGCCCACACCGGCGTGGATCGTGCCGTCGCTAAGAAGAATCAGCGCATCTCCCTTTTTTACGGTAAAACGGAACTCATTAATCTCTTTATCCTGAACTACCCTTGTGTTCCTGGGGATCTTGATTACTTCCCCGTCCCGGATAAAAATACAGCGGGGATTATCATATTCCACCAGGTAAGCCTCTCCGTTATTAAATACCTGGAGGATGGAAAATGTGGCGTAGGCCACCTGCCGGATCTGACAGATGGGCAGCGTCTGCATGATGGTTTCGACGCACTCTTCCAAAGTGGCGCCGTTTAAAAACATCGTACCGAGAATTTTGGCAGTCAGGGTGGAGAGGATGTTGGCTTTTACCCCGCTCCCCATTCCGTCCGCCAGGATCATTACATCGGAATCCTCCGTTTTTAAAAGCTCCACCGTATCTCCGCAGAGGATTTCGGAATATTTATTCAGACTCTTATAAGTGACATCTACGGTAATTCCCATTATCGGACCTCACTTTCGTTCCCGTCATCAATCAAAGAACAAAGTTTTGTAAGTGTCGTTTTTGTTTCTGCTGTTGTCTCTCCCAGAAGCCCCGCTATTTCCTGGGCCACCATCATCTGCTTAAAAATTACTTTCTGGGCAAGTTCAATTGTGGCTTTTCTCTTTTCATACTCCTGCTGTTCCAGCTTCTCCTCCCTCGTCACATCGATAAGCGTGGCGATTACCAGATTACCTTTGGAAATATAGGCAATATTCTGCAGGGTGGCAAGCTTCAGGTCCGGATAAAGCACTTTTCTGCTGTGGATATTGGTATGCGTCCTGAATACCTCTTTTACATCTTCCGTATCGATGAATTCTCCCAGCAGGCGCCCCTTCATCTCCTTGCGTTTTATACCAAAATATTTTTCCGTGGCCGCGGAGCATTCCAGGATCTTCAAATCTTCGTCAATCACCATAATGATATTCGGCGAGGTCTCCATAACCAGATGGGACATCGATCTTGCCCTGTCAAAAAGGTAGGGGATGCACATATTAAGCTCCGCCTTCTTCTGGCAGACGGCAATCGCTTTTTCGCGGCAGGTCGGATAGCCGCAGGCTCCGCAGTTTAATTCCTGTTCCGGCCTGGTTTTGCCCGTTTTTATTAAAATCTCACGGATCTCTTCCTCCGTAGGCATAATCTCTTTCCGGGCACGGTTTTTAAAGGTACGGCCGATGGAAACAGCCCTGGCCTTCTCGCTCAGAGCCGACAGCTCCGCAGGTTCTCTGGGAAGCGTCGCCTCCAAATCCAGCTTAACCTTAAAACTGGATACCGTAGCCGCGGTAGCAGGGCCGTTGATGCAGCCTCCGTGGCAGGCGTTCATCTCAATAAAACAGCCCTTCACTTCGCCGGTCATCATAGCCTCACAGACGTCCAGGCAGTCCTTGACGCCGCTGACATAAAATTTACGGTACCTGTCCGGCTTTGTCTTTGTCGTCTCCACCGAAGTCAGCAGCCCTCCGCTGACCGGATACCGCAGGTTCGCGCCGAGATGGCGCTCGTCAAAATCCGCGTCTTCGCATTCGTCTATTTTAATTTCTTCTTCCTCAAGCCATCCTTTCAGCTCTTCAAACGTCAGGACCGCGTCGGGGCTGACCGCCCTCATTTTCTCTTTCTCGGCGATACAGGGCCCGGCGAAGACAATTCTCGCCTCCTCCCCGTACTCCTCCCCCAGCATCCTGGCATGGATTCCGGAAGGGATCAGCACCGGAGCCAGATAGTCAATGAGTTCCGGATAATGAATCTCTATCAGACTCACGATGCTCGGACAGGCCGTGGTGATGATGTTCTTCATATCGCCCTTTTCCAAAAGCTTCACATACTCGCCGGTCGCCATCGCAGCCGCTTCCGCCGTATCACGTACATCCGTGAAGCCCAGCTTCAAAAGGGCATCTTTCACCTGCCCCCTCGTTTTATATTGAAACAGCCCGATATAAGCCGAGGAAAGTGACAGGATAACCGGCCTGCCCTCTTTTATAAATGATTTTACTTTTTCCAGCTCGCTGGACATCTTTTTTGCAGACTGCGGGCAGCTAATCAGGCACTGGCCGCACAGAATGCAGCGGTTCGGCATAATATAAGCGTGGCCGTCACGAATCATGATCGATTTTACTTCACAGTCGCGGACGCACTTATAACAATGCTTGCACATCGCGGCTTTGAAATCTATTATCGGCATCGCATTCTCCCTCTTATTGATGGCGGTGACCTGTGCGCAGGGCATGCAGGTTATTGTTGTTACTGTTCACAGGTTGTATTCCGCGAGGTGTTTTCGTGCGCATTTTGCACGAAAATCCCGAGTTTCACGGCGCGAAACTGCGTTTTTTGCAGTTTCTGTGCATCGCGAAGCGTGTTATTGTTTACAGCATGCCGCTTTTTGGCATGGTGTGAACAGTAACTTATTGTTTAAGCCGTCCTAAAATCTCTTTTTCAAAGAATTCTTCCGTCGTTTCCGGCTTTACGGAATACAGTTCCCCGTCCACCGTTACGCAGACTCCCTTCAGGCAATTGCCGGAACAGAAATCTCCGTTTAAATCCACCTTGCCGTCCAGCTTGTTGTCTGTGACAAGCTGCTGAAGCTTCTTAATCACTTCTCTGGAGCCTTTCAGATGACAGGCACTGCCAATACAGATCGATACTCTCATTACTTAAACCTCCCTGAATTCTTCTCATCCATTCTATTTACTGTTACGGTTCACAGCCCTGCATAAAGCGCAGTTTTGTGTTCAGCAACTATTTATTACCAGGGCTTTCACCCTTTTTGATTCTCTTCCGTCGGCTGCGCGTGACCCCTTCCCCAGCAGTGAGAACAAAGTCGTTTTCTGCCGCCTTCCGGCTGTACTTATTATCTCATATTGTGATATTATTATCAATCCTTTGCGTTATGTTTTCTTGTATTTTTTTTAAGGCATTCCCTGGGTTTTCCACGATTTTATACAGATTTCCAATACATTTAACATTTTCTTTACAATCCGGCCAGGAGGGCTTTTATCTGATTGGAAGATTTTCATATGAGACAAAAAAAGGGTATTGCCATGATCCGATATCTAATCGGCCATTTGACAATACTCCCTTTTCTGTAATTTTTCCCGTCTGATTTATTTTGCCGCCGTTTCCAGGCTCTCCTGCAGGATGGTTCCGAGTCCGTCCACCGACTGATCGATATCCTGATAAAGCTGCTTTACACTGTCAGGAGCCAGGACTTCATCAAAGAAATCATTGGCGTCGGCTCCAATCAGCTCAACCGGCTCAAGCCCCTCAAATCCCGGCGCTCCCTTTATCTCCTGCCCTGCCCCTGTTTCCATGCCGCTGCAGGCCGTCAGAGACGCTGCCATTGCCGCCGCAAGCACGGCTCCCATCATACTGCTCCATTTTTTCATAATTTTCCTCCTGATTCCATTTCAAACTTATTTTACAGTCGTCTGTACAAGCGGCCTTTATGCCGATATTATAAGGGGTGGCGTACGGAAATACTAATGGTATATTTTCATATAAAACATAGTAAATCCGCATAGATTTCAGTCAATTTTTAACTTTTTATTTGCACCGGACGCCTCTTGTTTTTTTCCGGCCGATCCTGTATAGTAAGGTTAGTTCGCGCTCACTCTGAAGCATCCGGCCGTCTGTCAAGGGATTGGCTTCCTATGCTGAGGAGGAAGCATGAGTTTATGGCACCCTCTTTCAGAGTGCTGTAATTTCCGGTACTCATTACCGGCTGTTTCTCATCCGTTTCCTCGGTGTGGGCTGCGATATCACTGCTTTTCAATACCACAAAAAGAGAGGATTGAGACAATTATGAAAAAATTATTACCCATTCTCATGGCATTCGCCATGACCGCCGTATCCCTTACTGGCTGTGCATCCGGCAGCAAGACCGCAGAGACTTCGGCCGGCAGCGCATCGTCCGTACAGGCCGAATCATTGGAAAGCGCTGACGCTTCGGCGTCTGCTGAGGAAACAGCTTCCGAAAACGCTTCAGACGGCGCTGAGAATAACTCCGAAGGGGCTGTCCGTGTAGGTTCCCTGAAAGGGCCGACATCCATGGGCCTTGTTTCCCTGATGAACTCCGATACTTCCGCCAACCAGTATGACTTCCGGATGGTGACTGCCGCCGACGAGCTGGTCGCTTCCATTGCCTCCGGCAAACTGGATATCGCCCTGGTCCCTGCGAACGTGGCAAGCGTGCTGTATAACAAGACGGAAGGAGGAATCTCCGTCATCGACATTAACACCCTGGGTGTACTCTACATTGTTTCTGCCGATGATTCCATCAAATCAGTCGCTGATTTAAAAGGCAGGACAGTCTATCTGACAGGCAAGGGTACAACCCCCGATTATGTGATTCAATACCTGTTAAAAGCAAATGGCTTATCGGAACAGGACGTAAAACTGGAATATAAATCCGAAGCTGCCGAGGTGGCTGCAATCCTTAAGGAGAAGCCGGATTCCATCGGACTTCTTCCGCAGCCCTTTGTGACTGTGGCCTGCGCCCAGAACGAGACGCTGAAAATCGTACTGGATCTGACTGCCGAGTGGGATAAGGTACAGGGAGCAGAAGGCAGCCGCCTTGTAACCGGTGTTACCGTCGTCACTAATGAATTCCTGAAAAATAATGAAGAAGCCGTGAAAGTCTTTCTCTCAGACCACAAAGTTTCCGCAAAAGCCGCTGTCTCCGATCCCAAGACGACCGCCGAACAGATTGTACAGGCAGGGATTATCGAGAAGGCCCCGATAGCCCAGAAAGCGCTCCCCTACTGTAACATTACTTTTATCGAAGGTGAGGAAATGAAAGCGGCTCTGTCCGGTTATCTGAATGTCTTATTTGAACAGGATCCGAAATCCGTCGGCGGAAAACTGCCGGCCGACAATTTTTATTATATCGAGAAATAGCAGTGTTATTTTTCACACGGTAATGTCCCACGAGGTGTTTTCGTGCGTATTTTGCACGAAAATCCCGAGTTCCACGGCGCGAAACGATGTTTTTTCCGTTTCTGCGCATCGCGAAGCGTGTTATTTTTCACAGCATTGCCGCTTTTTGGCAAAGGTGTGAAAAGTAACATAACGGTAACCGTTTAAACAAATGAACCGTTACAAATAACAACTACGGGGCATATGACCTCGATCCGGAGACAGGAATATGAATAATCTGAAGCATTTAAATACGGCTGAAAAACATAATAACGGCAATCTATTAAAAAAGACCGGGATTTTTCTGTTCTGGCTGATTTTGTGGCAGATTCTGTCTTCCTCCATCAATAACTCAATTATATTTGTGGGGCCGGCCGATGTTCTGGCTTCACTGGCGGCACAAATTACCACGCCGGAATTCTGGAAAACCATCGGCCTGTCTTCATTCCGCATCTTCATTGGATTTCTGAGCGCTTTTTTCTGCGGAATCATGACCGGCTGCCTGGCTTTCCGTTTTTCCTTCCTGGATGAGCTTCTGGCCCCGGTAATGCTGCTTGCCAAATCCATCCCCGTAGCCTCCTTTGTTATCCTGGCTTTAATCTGGACCGGCTCGGAGAACCTGTCGGTATTTATCGCGTTTACAATTGTACTCCCGATGAGCTATACCGCAACTTTGTCAGGCCTCAAAAGCACTGATGAAAAACTGCTGGAGATGGCATTCGTATTCCGCTTCTCCTTCCCGCGGAAAGTGAAAGCGGTCTATTTTCCTGCATTACTGCCCTACCTGATGACCAGCGTCAGGACGGCTCTCGGGATGAGCTTTAAATCCGGAGTAGCCGCAGAGGTAATCGGAGTTCCCAGCCACTCCATCGGGGAGCAGCTTTATATGGCTAAGATTTATCTCGACACGGCCGGCCTTTTTTCGTGGACCCTGGTAATCATCGCAGTCACATTTTTAATTGAAAATCTTTTTCTGTTTTTCCTAGGCTCCCTCGGTAAAAAAAATCACGCCGGGACAGGATGCAGGCGGACAAAAAAGGAAAATATGCAGAATTGATACGGAGGTTATCATGGAACTGATACTCGACAATATTTATAAATCATATGGCTCCCTGCCGGTCCTCTCAGGCGTCAGCATGAAAATTGCATCCCCGGATATCTGCTGCCTGATGGCCCCGTCCGGAACCGGAAAAACCACCTTGTTCCGTCTGATTATGGGCCTGGAGAAACCGGATTCCGGCACAATCTGCCCTGCGCCGGAACAAATCCGGTTTTCCGCCGTATTTCAGGAAGACAGGCTGATCCCGGAGTTTTCCCCGCTGGAGAATGTGGCCCTGGCCCTTCCGGGCCGTCCCGACAGGCCGTCGCTTTTCAGGGAGCTTGCAAGACTTCTCCCCGAGGAAGCGATCATCCGCCCGGTCTCTACTTTAAGCGGAGGGATGAAGCGGCGCTGCGCCCTGCTGCGCGCCCTGCTGGCTCCCTGTGATATGTTCATTTTCGATGAGCCGTTTACCGGCCTGGATGAAAAGACAAAGGACAGGGTCATCCGCTATCTTCTTGAGAAAACAGACGGACGTCCTGTCCTGATGTCCACCCATGACCGGAACGATGCCGGGGCTCTGGGGGCTAAGATATTGGAATTTAATTGACGGGAGGAGGGCTCGTCCTCACCTGCTTATTTATCACCTGTGAAAACAGGTATTCCCTGAGTTTTTCCACATCTCCGTCCGCAAAGCAGTATCCTTTCATGCCGCAGGCCGCTGCCCCGTCAATATTAGCCTGTATATCGTCGATAAAAAATGATTCCTCCGGAAGTATCGAGAACTTCTCAAACAAACGCCGGAATATCTCCGGCTCCGGTTTCAGCATCTTCTCTTCCGCCGAGACAAGAACTCCGTCAAAATATTCGATGCCGGGTATTTCCTTTTCAAACACACGCAGTCTGTGGGACGCATTGGAACAGAGATAGACGGCACATCCGGCTTCTTTTATCTGCATTACAAGCTCCCTCATTCCCGGCTTCGGTTCTATATTAAACTCATGCCAGTGGGCCAGACATAATCGGGCCATCTCCCTCGTTCTCTCGTCCGGCAGTCTCTTCTGCACGCGTCTTAATGCCTCTTCCTCCGTGATGGTTCCCCGATCCAGAAGCACCCATTCTTCGGCAAAAAACAGTTCCCTGCTCATCAGCTCCACATCCTCGCTGCTGTCCGTATACTGCCAGCAGACCCTGACCGCATCATAGTCCAGCAGGACGCGTCCCATATCAAATACAATGTTTTTAATCATTCTTTCCTCCTAAAGACCGGCAGCAGGCGCTGTCGCTGCAATATTTGAATTATGAAAGGCCCTGGCCCTTTCCAACAGTAAAATACAAAATCAGCACGATAACGGCAGGCGCGACAAAACGCACGATAAACTCCCAGGCCCTTCTGAGACGGAACGGGTACCGGCCCCCGGAGCTGATTTCCTCCGACGCCTTCCCTTTTCCCCAAATCCAGCCTGCAAAAATACAGAAACAGAGTGAACCCACGGGGATCATCAGATTATCAGTGAACTTCTCCATCACCGCATTCATCGGCAGCATCTGGATCCCTTTCGAAAAGTCGAACCAGGGCAGGTTGATATTCCTCGACTCCAGCTGGGAAAGGGAATATCCCGCGCTGAGAAACGCCATCGGAACCGACAAAATCACAGTCGCCTTCAGCCTGGAAACCTTCCATTCCTCCGTAATGAAGGCAACACAGCTTTCCAGAATACTGATTGCGCTGGTGAGCGCCGCCAAAAACAGGAGCACGAAAAAGAACAGTCCGAAGATCCTTCCTCCCGGAAGCCCGTCAAATACCTCAGGCAGGGCCATAAAAGCAAAGCCTCCGCCCATACCAAGGCCTTCGGCTCCCAGTGTAACAAACACAACCGGAATAATTGCAAAAGCCGCCAGAAATGCCACCAGCGTATCCAGAACGCAGATGCAGGCCGCGCTCTTTACAAGATTGTCTTTTTTCGGTACATAGGAGCCATAAGTCACCATGATTCCCATTCCGACGGAGAGGGAGAAAAATGCCTGTCCAAGCGCTCCTACTAACGTATCCCGGTTAAAGCTTCCCGGTTTAATTGTGAGCATGTAGGAAAGCCCCTCTCCTGCACCCGGAAGCGTCACCGCCCGTACCGCGCAGGCAACTAACAGGATGAACAAAGCCGGCATCAGAATCTTGCTGACCCTCTCGATACCCTCAGAAACGCCCTTCACAACAACATAGATACAAAGAACCAGAAATACGAAACCCCATGCAAGCGGCTGTACCGGTTCCGAGATAAAGTTTACAAAATATTCCTGGTAAGACACGGTTCCGTTGCCAAACCCCGGCTCGGCCAGGTAGGCAAAAATATATTTAAGAACCCATCCTCCTACCACACTATAATAGGACATAATGACAAAGAGTGTCAATACACCGATACCGCCTGCAAACGTCCATTTTTTATTGAGCTGGTGAAACGCCCCTACAACGTTTTTTTGTGTAGCTCTTCCGATGGAAAGTTCAGCCAGCATAACCGGAAAGCCTACCAAGGCCACAATCACAATATAAGACAGTAAAAATGCCCCGCCGCCATATGCTCCGGTCTTTCCCGGAAACTTCCAGATATTGCCCAGACCAACGGCAGATCCTGCCGCCGCCAGAATAAATCCCATATTGCTGGCCCACTGGCCTCTTCTCTGATTCATGATAATTCCCCCTGAATATAATTTGTTAAGCATCTGTAAATGCGGTTGTTCCCAAGTGTTTGTATTTCTGGGACAAACACCCGAAACGCAGACGCACGTCTGCTATAATAGCAGATTTATACAGAAATGTCCATTTTCCGGAGGTCACCCAGATATACGAAATAGTTATTCCAGCTATAACCTGCAGCTATTTCATGTATTTATATGGCGGACTATTGTAAAATTTATACGGACATAGCCTTTTCCTTGCCCGGGACTCCTTTTCCGCAGTCAACCCGAAGACCAGCCGCAAAGCCTTATTTTCCGGCACTTTTCCGGTATTTTCCCGGCCGTATATTCAGTGAAATAGCAAAATTATTTTGGAAAAATAAATTTTAATGAACTTTTTATTCCCATTTTCTCGATTTAATGGTAAAATAGTTACAATAGTGAGTTAGGAGGTGCTGAATATGAAGATGATTATGGCAATTATCGGAAGCGAGGATGCGGATGATTTAGTTTACGAATTAAACCAGAATTCTTTCTTTGTTACTAAACTTTCCACCATGGGCGGTTTTTTAAAGAAGAAAAGTACGACTCTGATGCTGGGCGTTGACGACAGCCGTGTTGAGGAAGCGATTACCATTATCAAAAAGATGTCAGGAACAAGAGAACAACTGGTTTACACACCACCAACCATGGCCGGGAACTGCTGCCCAACTGTCAATATGACGGTTCCGATGAATATGAAGGTGGGCGGTTCCACAATCTTTGTTATGAATGTTGAAGATTTCCAGAAATTTTAACCATACCGTTTTACGGTGTGACAGTTCTCTACAGAAAAAAGCCGGATGATTCATATCCGGTTTTTTTGCGTAACAGTTCAGCCATCAATGTCATTTAGTTAAGCAGGTGAGGACGCCGCCGGTACGGCCAGCGGACGGGGTTGT
>OAWV01001352.1_pt1 | contig 11702 bp, 10 predicted proteins | sample 1495551 | NCBI WGS metagenome assembly OAWV01 (sample SAMEA2580245, study PRJEB22360) | human gut metagenome | biome: human gut; feature: human-associated habitat; material: faeces | place: Denmark | collected 2008/2010 | reverse complement strand
ATCATCGCTCCATGGACGGCCATGATCCAAAGTGCGCAACTTTTCGGGCACTACCTGTTTTCCCGAAGCGTATTTCAACTTATTTCGATTTATTTCGATAAATAAGTTCATTGAATCACTTAATCAGAAAATCACCGAAAATAAGGCAACACGGTACATAACCGCACATCATGAATAGAAGAAAGGATAAAAGACCGCAAAAACAATCGAAATAATAAGCTACCGCGGACGGCAGGGGCCGACCGTGCCACGAGCGCAATACTTGCCGGGCAACAGCTCCACCGCGCCGACATCATGCCGCTGCCCACTCAGTATCTCCATCATGATGTCAACCCCTCGAGAGCAGACGGCATGCGGATTCATAGGCATCTCATCAACCCCTTGAGGAAGCTGCTGCATGCCCTGCGTGCAAGCGGCCATCACTGAAATATCGCCAGGCACACTCAATCCACGTTCCTGCAACGCAAACAACAGGTTGTTCACATGCGTGGCGTTGGTCTGACAAATAATCGCAGTGGTCTGTGGAGCACTGGCGAAGACCGAATCAAGCATCAACCGCACGTCCGCCATTCCATAACCAGTCGAGGCCACGAAATCGGTTTTGACACCGAGATCAAGGCCATATTTCGTCACAGCATCGCGAAAGCGAATCAAATAATTCGAACCATCCTCATACGCGACGTCACTCGTCCCGACAATCACCACATGCTTATGGCCCAAATCGGCAATCCGGCTTATCGCTTCACGGCCCATCCGCTCGAAATCCAAATCGACGGAATACACCGCCCCGGTATTCGCGGGGTAACCGACGGAAACCACGGGCACATCCAACGTTGAAGCAAGATCGGCACGCGAATCTTCCATCAATACATCCAGCAGCATGATGCCGTCCACCATGCCATTGCGCGTGACCCTTACCAATTCCCGGTCACCGTATTCGTGCATCAGTAAAAGAATGTCATACCCATAACGCTTAGCCCGCGTAGCGAGAGCGAAGAAAAATGCCGCGTAATTCGTGTAATCCGTATATTCATGCACAGGCGAGCTCAGCGCCAAAACCTTAGTCCGAGGACGCCCGCTCGGCATGCCAGGCAAAGCGCCATCGCCCACGCCCAGCAAGGCAGCTATCGACTGGTCCATATGCTCTACATGCTTCGGACGATATCCAAGCGACCTCGCGGCCTCGATCACCTTGCGCTTAGTATCGTCCCTCACGGAGCGCTTGCCGCTCATCACATAGGAAACCGTGCTGATGGACACTCCGGACTTTTCCGCGACGTCTTTGATTCCAGCCATATCTAAACCCCTATGCAAGCGTTCTAACGAGCACATTCAACACACAGTGTAACCGCAAAACCGATCATACCGGGCAAGGTTCGCAGATGGGGATTACCCCCACCCCGCATAGCGATAGCCAGGAAGCAGAAAACGCCACGCCGAGCTTTTTTGAAACCCCTCATCGAATCTCAGCACATCCAATACGCCAGCAACGACCTCAACAGCATTTAACCCGACACCGGCAAAAACGTGCGTCGGTTCATTTCTACAGATACGACGCATCCGTCAGAAAACCAAAAACGCATCCACCAGATATTCGGATTTTCCCTCCCGCAACATTCGGATTTTCACTCGTCGCACATTCGGATTTTCCATCGCATATAATTCGGATTATCATCGAAACGAAATTCGGATTTTCCACTGCCTAGGATTCGGATTTTCTAGAACGCCGGATAAACCCTACAAACGATACGGAAACGGAACACATATGGCACAGCAGAACGTCAAGCCGAACGGCTATCGCCCACGTATCGTGGATAAGCAAATCGAACGGTACATGCGCATTTTCGGAGCCGTCGAAATCGCAGGAACCAAATGGTGCGGCAAAACATGGGCCGCACGCGCGCACGCAAACAGCATCACCTACGTCGACCGCGACAACAACCTGCCCATGGCACAGGCAGACCCATCGCTTATGCTGCTCGGCGATCGCCCGCACGTCATTGACGAGTGGGCGATCGCACCAGCAATCTGGGACGAAATTCGCCATAAGGTCGACGATGAGCCCGGCAGCAAAGGCCAGTGGCTGCTCACCGGCTCTTCCACTCCACAAAAGGACACCCGCCCGCAGCATACCGGAGCTGGGCGAATCGGACGCATCCGCATGAACCCGATGAGCCTGTGCGAAAGTGGGGACTCAACCGGGGCAGTCAGTCTTGCCGGATTGTTCGAAGGCAGATTCGAACCGTCGAAAGCGGACAACGACACCCTGAAACTGTTCGACATCACTTGCCGTGGCGGTTGGCCTGAAGCGCAAAACATGCCGACAGAGGACGCGCAGATCCTTATTCGCGAATATATCCGCCTCACATTGACGGAAGGGGTTCCGAAACAGGGGTACGATCCGGAAATCGCCAGACGTCTGCTCAATTCGCTAGCCCGCAACGTCAGTCAATCCGTAACATTCGAAACGTTGCGCAAAGACATGTACGGCACCGAGGAACACCTTGACGATTTCATTTCCGCAAGCAAGGTTTCCAAATACGTGGCAATGTTCACCGATATGTTCGTCATCGACGACATCCCCGGCTGGGTGCCGCCACACCGTTCACCGAAACGCATGCTGACCAAACCGCGCCGATACTTCGCCGATCCTTCCATCGCGGCCGCACTGCTTGGCATCAATCCACACGCACTGCTCAACGACTGGCAGACTTTCGGACTGTTGTTTGAAAACCTGTGCATGCGCGATTTGCTGGTATACGCCCGCGCGCTGCCGGATATCGGCATGGAGCCGGTACGTTACTATCACGACGATTCCGGCCTTGAATGCGACGCGATCATCGAACTTGCGGATGGGCGTTGGGCAGGTATCGAAATCAAAAGCAGTCAGGACAAGGTGGAGCAGGCCGCGGAAAATCTGAATCGTATGAAAGCCAAACTGTTGAAGAACCCCCAGGCCCGAGCCAAAGCGCCGGAATTCCTGGCCGTTCTGATAGGCGTCGGCGAGTTCGCCTACCGACGCGAAGACGGCATCTACGTCATTCCGATACGCACGCTAGGAGCCTGACGCGTTATCGATTTGCCGTTGACTTACCGCTGCTGTCTCGTCAACGGTAAGTCTAGACTTGCCACGAATTCGGATTTTCCCTTCTGCAACATTCGGATTTTCCTTTGCGTAGGATTCGGATTTTCTCAGACGAGGGTGAGACGGCGATTCAACACGACTTTGGACATGCCATCGATAGCATGGAATCATGCGTTATTTTGAAGATGAAATTTCCGGAATCGACGGCAGCACGGCCACGTTCGTCGGCTACTGCCTTGACAACAGCAGCGAAATCGACCCGAATCGCAAGCGCCCGTCCGTGCTGGTGATTCCCGGCGGCGGCTACGAAATGACGTCCGACCGCGAAGCCGAACCAATCGCCATGCAATTCCTTGCAGCCGGCTTCAACGCGTTCGTGCTGCGCTATTCCGTGAAACCGTCCATCTTCCCGGTCGCGTTGCTGGAAGCGGCCGAGGCGATGCGGCGGATCCGCACGCATGCCGACGAATGGCATTGCGATGCCGACGCGATCGCGGTGATCGGCTTCTCCGCCGGCGGTCACCTTGCCGCCAATCTTGCGACTTCCGCCAGCGACGACGTGCTCGCGGCGCATGGTTACGACGCGGATGCGGTGCGCCCGAACGGCCTGATGCTCGCCTACCCGGTGGTCACGTCCGGCCCGCTCGCCCACCGCGGCAGTTTCGATGCGCTGCTCGGCGACCGCAAGGCCGATCCGGAAGCGCTCGACGCCGTTTCGATCGAAAAGCATATCGACGCGAAGACGCCGCCGGTGTTCGTCTGGCATACCGTTCCGGACGATTGCGTGCCGTATGAGAACACGCTGATGCTCGTCGACGCTTGCAAGAAGGCCGGCGTGAGCGTCGAGGCGCACCTGTTCCCCAGCGGCGGCCACGGCCTGTCACTCGGCACCGCCGAAACCGCATGGCAGGGGGTCAACGGCATCGAACCGTGCGTGCAGGTCTGGCCGAAACTTGCGATCGCGTGGATGCGTCGCACGTTTGCCGCTACCGACGCCACCGCCGCCATGACCGGCTCTGCCACGACCGTCGCGATTGCCGAATAATCGCCATTCCTGCGTTTTTTCTGCGTCTTTTCACGTCTTTTTTGTCGCACGACTTCGCTTTTCGGACCAAAAAATCAAGTCGTGCGACATTTAATCGAGTAAAAATACCCCCTAACCGGCATTTTCCGGTCGAAAACGGCACTTAGGGGGTATTTGGCGTCGCACGACTTGAAAATAACCGCCAAAAATCAAAGACGCGCAACGTTTTGCGCCACCTAATCGCCAAAATCAGATGGGACGCGACTCGTGCACCATCTGACGATCGCCGTAATACAACGAGTTCAGGCCAGGATTCGCCGGCGTGCCCCACGCGGACGCCGGACGCGCCGGACGCACCGGACAGCCGCTGAGCACGCTGGACAGCTACCGGACAACCATTGAACAACCACCGGGCACCACCGGCCGAACACCACCTACAAGCACACGCGCATAGGCTCCCATAGGCACATATTGACGATTTGTGCAGATTTGCCACCCGTCGTCGCACTGCGACGCACACTGCATAGACCCGTTGGTAGTCTGTGATTGGTTCGCAACGGCACATTCGTTGCGCCCGATGGAAAAGCAAGCCACACGAACCGACCCCGCGCAACCGCGCAAAACCACACAGAGAGACCTATGAATATCATCAATTTCTTCGTCAACCTCATCAAGGACCCCCGTACCGCGATCGCCAGCTGGATTGCCATGGGCGTCGCGCCGACCCTCGGCTTCATTTTCCTTATCGTCTTCATTGAGACCGGCGTGGTGTTCTTCCCGTTCCTGCCGGGCGATTCGCTGCTGTTCGCGGCCGGCTTCTTCGCCGCCCCCGACGCACAGACCGGCGTGTCCGCACTGCCGCTGTTCGCTCTGCTGCCGGTGGTCTGGTGCGCCCCGGTCATCGGCGACCAGTGCAACTACTGGATCGGCCATTTCTTCGGCCGTCGCATCCTTGAATCCGGCAAAGTCAAGGCCATGACCCCGGAGCGCATCGAGAAAACCGAGAAGATGATTGAGAAGTGGGGCCCGCTGGCCGTGTTCCTTGGCCGTTTCTTCCCGTTCATCCGCACGTTCATGCCGTTCATTTCCGGTATTTCCGGCATGCGTTGGAGCCGCTTCACGCCGTTCTCCGTGCTCGGCGGCCTGTGCTGGTCGACGCTGTTCACGCTGCTCGGCTATTTCTTCGGCGGCATTCCGGCCGTGCAGAAGCATTTTGAATTAGTGATTATTGCGATTCTTGTGCTGTCGCTGATTCCAACGATCGTCGGCCTGCTCAAGGCCAAGTTCGGCAAGAAGAAGCCGACTGCCGAGGACACTGCGGAAACCGCCGACGCCGAATAAGCAGCGTTCAATCGTCGTAAAAATATCGGCGAATACAACGCAAGCACAACACGCGGAGTGTGGAATTGCATTTTTCCACACTCCGTACTAATATTTCGAGAGTTGTCTTGCTAAACAAGGTGACGCACATGGGGCTGTAGCTCAGTTGGTAGAGCGCTTCGTTCGCATCGAAGAGGTCGCGGTTTCGACTACCGTCAGCTCCACGAAGCCCGCTGCATTCATTCCACCGCAGCGGGCTTTTTCTTTTGTTTTCCGCCGTTTCCGGTATTTCTTGCGATTCCCATACGCACTTTCCAGCGCTCTTCGCACCGTGCATACGCCCGTCCGCACGCACGCACCGCGCCGTCCGCACCGGCCACGCAAACGCAACCCAGCCGAATCGCCATACATGCCGACTTCTAAAAAGCCATTTAACGGGGTCATTTTCGCGATTTTTACGATTTTAACCCCGTTAAAATCGCATTTTTCGCAAAACCCGTACGATAGTCCACGTCAAACAGTCCACACAAACCCAAAAATACGTTAAACTAGCGTTTTAACGGGGTCATTTTTGCAATTTTCGCAATTTTGACCCCGTTAAACCACATCTCAGGGATTATCGGTATCTAAAAAGTCACAAGGAGCACCACATGAGCACCTATCGCAGAGAGCACTATTTGGCCAAGCTCCGTCCTTTCTACAACGATTCCGGTCTCATCAAAGTAATCACCGGCATCCGCAGATGCGGCAAATCCAGCCTGCTCATCACAGTTCTCAACGAGCTCTTTGAGCAGGGAATCCCTGAAACCAATCTCATCTACCTCAACCTCGATCGCCGCGAATACCGTAACGTGACCACTCCGGACCAACTCGATCAACTCATCGAACAAGCCATGTCGAATGCCTACGGTGCAGGACTGCGTTATCTGTTCATCGATGAAGTACAGAACGTGAAAGGCTTCGAAACCGTCATCAACGGCTGGCGGGAGGAAGGTAATTGCTCCATTTTCATCACTGGCTCAAATTCCTATCTGCTGTCCGGAGAGCTTGCCACGAAACTTACCGGCCGCTATATCAAGCTGGAAATGTTCACCCTTTCCTTTCAGGAATACCTCGGCATGCGGAATTTCCTAAACAAACCGGAAATTCCGGTATCGCAAGCCTTCCGCGACTATCTCACATACGGCGGGTTCCCGAAATCGCTGGAATATGACGATCCCGACGCAAAAGCCGCATATATTCAAGACGTCATCGGGCAGATCTTCAACAAGGACATCACCGCCCACAAAAAAGTACGCAATCGCGATACTTTCACCCGTGTGCAGGACTATCTCATCAATAATTTCGCAGCGCCCACGAATCTTTCCGGCATTATCGCGTATCTGAAACACAGCGAAGGCATCAGCATCAAACGCGAAACGCTTTCCAGCTACGTCCGTCTGCTGGAAAGCGCCAAAATCCTCTACAAGTGTCCTCGCTTCGATCTGAAATCCCGCAAGTCGCTCAGGGGCGGGGAAAAATACTATCTTGCCGATCCCGGTATCCGGTTCGCCCGTAATACCGATACGCGAGTCAGCTACGGTCCGTCACTGGAGAACGCGCTATATACGCATCTGCGGTCGAAAGGCTATGACGTCAGCGTCGGCACCATCGGCAAACTTGAATGTGACTTCATTGTCCGAAAGCGCAACCAGTACGCCTATATCCAAGTGTCTATGAGCGTTCAGGATCCGCAGGTCGAGGAACGCGAATATCGCCCGTTCAGCAAATTGGCGGACGGGTATCCGAAATACCTGTTCACATTGGATCCGCTACCATTGCAGCGCGACGGCGTACGTCACCTCAATCTCATGGAATTTCTGCAAAACGACGGCGATATCGACTTCGATTAAATATTAATAATGGCGATTATGTCGTGTGGCGCGCCGGTTGTGCAGACGCACCACACGCATTGCGGAGGCGTCAGGCGTTGCGGCGGCGGATGTAGGCGTCGAGCGTGGCGGCGGTGATGCCGTCGTAGCCGTTGATCGAGGCGAATTGCGGGCCGTTGGAATTGTCGATGCGCATGAAGCCGGTCTGGCCGAGCGTGGTGGCACCGGATGCGGCCGCGGAGCGCAGGCCGGACATGGAATCCTCCACCGCGATGCAATACTTCATGTCTTCGGGCGCGATGCCAAGCTTGCGGCCCGCCGCAAGATACGGTGCGGGCGACGGCTTCTTCTCGACATCGTCATCACCGCACACGTAACCGGCGAACGTGCCGTCCGGCGCCTGCGCGATCAGGTTTTCCGCCAGATGACGCGGCGATGTGGTGACAAGCATCGACGGCACGCCCGCCTCCTTCAGCGACAGCAGCACGTCCTCGACGCCATCGATCCACGGAATGCGTTCGAATTCCTTCTGCGCCACATAATCGATCATGCCCTTGCCGATTTCTTCGATCGACAGCTTGCAGCCGTGCTCCACCATGCGGCGGGCCACGTCCGGAACCGGCGTGCCGGAACCCTGCCAAGCGAGGTCCTCATCCCAGTATCCGCCGTGGTCGGCTGCGATTTTCAGCTCGCCTTCATGCCAATACGGTTCGGAATCGATCAGCGTGCCGTCCATGTCCCAGAACACGGCTTTGAGCATCAGCTTCGAAACTTCCTGGGCGCCGTTCTGGATACCGTTGTTCAGCTCGGTCATTACGTTTCCTCGCAATCGTTACGCTTCGTTCTCCGATAGCTACATTCTTCGTCAGCTACGACCATTTCAGCAGAGCGGCACGACGGAAGCGCTTCAGCGCGCAGAAAAAAACAGGACGGTTCCATCAAGCCGGTCCGCCAATCGGTTCATACCAATCGGCTCGCACCAATCGGTTCACGCAAACCGACTCATGCACAAGCCAATTCGCGCAAGCCAACGCAGCAACCAACCCATAGCAACGGAGGCACTTGGAAATCCCCCAAGTGCCTCCGCAACGAACAACGCATCCGACGAAATCGGTCGGCCGCAATCGCAGCAATCCGTCATAGACCCCTTTTAGACGAATCGCAAGACTTGCGTGCGACTACTCCTGAGCCTCCTGCTCCTGAGCGGCCTTCTCGGCATTCTCCGCCTTCCAGCGGGCGATGCAACGCTCGACGCGCTTGTAGCCGATGATCTTCGGATCCAAGCCGGCCTCGCGGAAAATCGCGGCAGGCGAGCCACCCTCGGCATACCTGCGCATGCAGTCGTCACGGAATTCCTTGGAATAGCAAATTCGATACTGAGTGACTGATTCCACAGCATCGAGAGACCCCAGGTATTTGCGGGTCTTTGCGGTGAACGCAACTCTTGGCACTGTACGCTCCTAACCTTTCTGTATCCACCGCATGCCCTCCCCCGATTCTTCGCGGAAATAAGCAGTCATATTTCATCGAAGCTGTAGGCCAGCCGGAAGAAATACGAACTTCAACGCGGATACGTAATATTATTCCTCACAATAGAGACATCATTGCGAGACAGATGCGGCGTTATGAGTAGTTGCATACCAAAAATCGGGCATACCCCCGCGATATATGCCCGATTTTGCTGTTTTTTTAGATTTTTTTAGGGTTTTCCAGCGCTTTTCAGGAAAGTCAGCGAATGGGCTGTCATCGAATTCCCCAAACTACCACTGACCTGGAGCCCATATCGTCCCCCTCTTCCGCACGTTCCGCCCGTACGGATTCGCGCGACGGAAGCTGCCGTGCATCGGCTCGCAGCTGCCTGCGCCACATGCGCGCGCGCTGGGACCGCTCGACTTCCACGATGCCACCGTCCGCGTCCGCGGCGAACACGCTGGAACCTTCCCCAGCCGCTCCACTTGGCGGCGCAGCTCGCGGTTCTCTTCCTCAAGTTCGAGGATGCGCGTGATTCCAGCCAAGTTGATGCCTTCCTCCTGGCTGAGTTGCTGCGCTTGCGCGAGGCGGGAGATGTCGCGCAGCGAATAGCGTCGCGCGCCACCTTCCGTACGTTGCGGTACGACCAAGCCAAGGCGATCATACTGGCGCAGCGTCTGCGGATGCACGTTGGCGAGCTCGCCGGCCGCACCGACCGAGAAGACGGGCAGCTCGATGTCGAAACCGACTTCGGCGGCACCGTCCAGGTCGGCCCGGCCGGCCACGATCGCCATGGCGCACATTTCATACAGCCGCTTGATCTGCCGTGCGGCGCGCGCTTGGGAGGCTTGGGAAGTCCGCGATGAGCGTGCCATGGCGGTCAGCGCTCCCGAACGAGCTCGTCGGCGAAGTCACCGCACGCCTTGTCGAATTCCTTCGCGGCATGCTTGGCAACGAGGTTCGGATGCTCCGGAACGCGGATCTCCACACGGCCGACCAAATCGCCGTTCTCGTGCGGATTGGCCACGCCCTTGCCTGCGATGCGCACTTCCGCGCCGCTGGACGAGCCGGCAGGCACTTTGAAGGCGATTTCGTTTCCGTCGATATCCGTGGCCGTCACTTTCGCGCCGTTCACGGCTTGGCTGACGGTGATGGGCAGCGGCATGATGATGTCACGTCCGCGCAGGGTGAATTTCGGGTCTTCGGCGACGGTGATATGCAGGTACAGATCGCCGTTTTTGCCGCCATTGCGGCCCGGCTTGCCCTTACCGGTGAGACGGATCTTCTGCCCGTCGTGCACGCCGGCGGGGATGTGCGTCTTGAACTTCTTGCCGTCCGCGGACAGCGAAACCGTGGCTCCCTTGACGGCCTGGCGGAAGGTCAGGCGGATCTTGGAGTTGCGGTCCTCGCCGTTTTCCGGCTGCGGCTGCTCGTAATCGTCAGCGCCGTAGCGTTCGTAGGCGGAGCCTGCGCCCGGGCCGCCCGCACCGCCGCCGAACATCGAGAAGATGTCGTTGAGGTTCGGATTGCCGCCGCCATTGGTCTGGAAGCGGATACGCGAGCCGTTGCCGCCCATGCCTGCGCCGCCGCCGAACATCGAGCCGAAGATGTCGGAGAACGCGCCCGCGTCGAAGCCGCCCTGGCCGGAACCGCCGGCGAAACGCGCGCCGCCCATGCCGAACTGGCGGATCGCATCGTATTTCTGACGATTCTCCTTGTTGCTCAGCACGTCGTACGCTTCGGAGATGTCCTTGAACTTCTCCTCCGCTTCCTTGGTCTTGTTCAGGTCGGGATGGTATTTGCGCGCCAGCTTGCGGTACGCTTTGGTGATTTCGGCGTCGGTGGCGTCTTTGGAGACACCGAGGACCTTATAGAAATCCTTGCTCAGCCATTCATTCTCAGCCATGATGTGCCTCCTTTCGTGAGGTTTTCATGCAGTAAAAAGTACAGTTTTTCAAACTTTCAAACAGTTGTCGTTGAACCGTTGTTTCAGGTAATCGAAGGCCCCTCGTTTTTCAGAGGGGCCCGATTACTCGTCACATGCGTTTCGCGCGGATACGCGGATTGTGCGAATGCGCGATCAGTTCTGCGGAGAAGCCACGACCACACGGGCCGCGCGGATCACGCGGTCGCCGATGCGGTAGCCGGCTTCCACCACGGTGTCGACGGTTTCCTTCTCGGCATTCGGATCCGGCTTATGCAGGATCGCGTCATGCTTCGTCGGGTCGAAATCCTCGCCCTTTTCGCCGAACTTCTCAACGCCGAACTTCTCAAACGCCTTGTCGATCTTGTTGGCGACGGCCTTGAACGAATCGTCCATTTCGCTGTGTTCGCGAATGCGGTCGATGTCGTCGAGGGCCGGCAGCAGGGCGGTCAGCACGTCGATGATGCCGTGCTGACGGAAGCGTTCCTGCTCCTTCTGCGCGCGGTTGCGGAAGTTGATGAACTCCGCACGTTCGCGCTGCAGCGCCTCCAGATATTCGGCGGCTTCCTTCTTGGCCTGGCCAAGGGGGGTCAGCGTATCGTCGGCCTTGCCGTCGGCAGCGTCTGCCTTGTCAGCACCGTCAGCGGCAGCGGAATCGCCATTTTCTTGCGATTGCGCGGCAGCCGGCTGAGCTGCACCTTCCTGCGTTGCGCCAGCGGCGGCAGCGGCGGAATCGGCGGAAGCGCCGTCAGCAGCGGAAGCGGCGGCCGGGGCGGCCTGCCCGGACAGGTCATCCATGTCGGGCAGGTCGTTCAGGTACTCGTCCTTGTTGAAATCGGACATGATTACTTGTTGTCCTTGTCGTCATCGTCCACGACTTCGGCGTCAACCACGTCGTCGTCGGAGCCGTTGGAAGCGGAGCCAGCAGCGCCTGCGCCAGCAGCGCCTGCGCCAGCAGCGCCGGCCGCACCGGCGGCGCCGGCGGGAACCCGCCGGGGACGAGGCCGA
>OAWV01001340.1_pt1 | contig 11871 bp, 9 predicted proteins | sample 1495551 | NCBI WGS metagenome assembly OAWV01 (sample SAMEA2580245, study PRJEB22360) | human gut metagenome | biome: human gut; feature: human-associated habitat; material: faeces | place: Denmark | collected 2008/2010 | reverse complement strand
GGGCGCGGGGGGGGCAGCAGGCTCCTCCTTGTTCTTGCCCAGGAAGCGGGGCAGCTCCATGCCCGCCATGTCGAACATCTCGTTCATGGGCGGAATGGACTTCATCAGGCCGGAGACAAAGCCCGCCGTGGCGGTCTTGCCATCCTTCTGCTCGCCGCCGTCCCAGACGGTGACCTTGTCGATCTTGATGCCCTTGACGGCGTCCACCTGGATGCGCATGAGCTCCTCCATCTTGTCGGCCAGCATCAGGCGCACGGCGTGGTCGGCGTCGCCGCCCGCGGCGGCCACGATCTGCCGCAGGCCGTCGGCCTGCTTGACCAGGATCTCCTGGGCGCCCTGGGCCTCGGCCTGCATCTTGGCCAGGATGGCGTCGGCCTCGCCCTTGGCGCGGCGGCGGATCTGCTCGGCCTCGGCCTCGGCCTCCAGCTCCCGGCGGCGCTTGTCGATCTCGGTCTTGACGATGACGTCGGCCTCCTGGGTGGCCTTCTCACGCTGGGCGCGGGCGGCCTCGGCCTTCTGCTCGGCGGCGTAGGCCTCCTCCAGGGCCTGGGCTGCGGCGATCTTCTCGGCTGCGGTGGCGATGCGGGTGGCCTCGGCCTCCTTCTCCCGGCGCTGGGCGTTGGACATGGCCACCTCCACCTTGGAGGAGTTCTCGCCCTGGATGGCGGAGGCGTCGGCCTGGGCCACCTGGATGCGCTGGTCGCGGCGGGCCTGGGCCTCGCCAATGGAGCCGTCGCGGTCCTTCTCGGCCACGTTCTTCTTTGCGTCGTTGATGGCCTTGGCGGCGGCCTCCTTGCCCAGGGCGTCAATGTAGCCGGACTCGTCGGAGATGTCGGTGACGTTGACGTTGATGAGGCGCAGGCCGATCTTCTTGAGCTCGCCCTCCACGTTGCGGGAGACGGCCTCCAGGAACTTGTCGCGGTCGGTATTGATCTCCTCGATGTCCATGGTGGCGATGACCAGGCGGAGCTGGCCGAAGATGATGTCCTTGGCCAGCTCCTGGATCTCCTGGAGCTTCAGGCCCAGCAGGCGCTCGGCGGCGTTCTGCATGACCCCCGGCTCGGTGGAGACGCCCACGGTGAAGCGGCTGGGGACGTTGATGCGGATGTTCTGGCGGGACAGAGCGTTTTCCAGATCCACCGAGATGGACATGGGGGTCAGATCCAGGAACTCATAGGACTGGATGACCGGCCAGATAAAGGCCGCGCCGCCGTGGATGCACTTGGCGCTGCGGGTGGAGCCGTCCTTGTTGCTGCCCACCTTGCCGTAGATGACCATAACCTTGTCCGAGGGGCACTTCTTGTAGCGCTTGATCAGGAACAGCAGCAGGGAGAAGACGATGACGACGATGACGCAGGTAAGGATAAGTCCAAAGATGTTTGGCATAAGTTCCTCCTTATTCTGTCTCTTCTGATTCGGATGGAATGGGTTCCACCAGCAGGGCGCCGCGGCCGGCCAGACCGGTGACACGGACAGGGCTGCCGGTGGGGATGGGGGCGGGGGAGTCGGTGAGGGCCTCAAATTCCGTCAGCTGCTCCTGCACGGTGAGGGTGACCTTGCCGGGGGAGGAGCGGCCGGGGGGAACGGTGAGGTACACGGTGCCCGTCCGCCCGAGGGCGTTGCGGAGATCCAGGGTGCCGTCGTACTGGAGGCGAAGGGCCTGGCGGACGGCCAGGGCGATGCCCACCATGCCGGCAAAGCCGATGGGGATGGCCAGGAAGACCGCCAGGAAACCGGGCAGGCCTACCTGGTGGAGCCACAGGCCGCCCCAGCCGAAGAGCACCAGGAAGGCCACCACGCCCCGCACGGTGAACAGGTGCAGGCCGGTGTCGGGGGTCTCCGGGTCCGCCGCGGCCTCGTGGAGCGGGCCGCCGTCGGCGTCGGGGCCGTCGAAGTCCGGCCCGTCTGCGTCCGGCACACCGGCGTCGCCGTCGCTGTCAAACGCGCCCCCCGCAAAGAGGAGAACGGTCTGAATCAGCAGGATCAGCGTGGCGGGTACGGCGATGTAGAGCAGAACGTGGTCCAGGGCAGAGAGGGATTGCCACCAGGCTGCCATGAATGGGTTCCTCCTTTCTCGAAATGGGGATGCGATCTATCATAAAACAGCGGTGGGATACTCCGCGTCCCTACCGCTGTCTTGGGACGCGTCAGGCCAGGGCCGCGAGGAGGGCCTCCGCCTCCTGCTTGAGCCGTCCGGCCAGATAGGCCGTCAGGATCACATGGAGGCAGCGGGCCACCCGGTCCCGGGCGCCCGGGACGCTCTCACGGTAGCTCTCCGCCGCTGTCTGGCACCAGCGGGCCGCCTCGTCCGGCCCGCTGGGAGGCTGATGCTCCACCAGGGCCGCCAGGCGTACAATATAGAGATACAACTGGAAATCGTCGATCAGATCGTCCGACTCGTCGTCCAGCTCCCCGTTGACATAGGAGAGCAGGGCGCAGATTTTGTCCAGCTGCATGGAATCCTTCAGCATATTGATCAGGACGATGCGGGAAAACTGGCGGCGGGAGTACCGCTTGCGCTCCGGCGGGGCCACAAAGCCCCGGCGGACCCAGTTCTGGATGACATAGGGCTCCAGCCCGGTCAGGCTGGCCACCTGGGAGAGCATCAGCCCCCCGGCCAAAAAGAGGGAGTTCAGCAGGGTCTCCGCCTCCTCCGGTCGGTTCCAGTCCACCGCGATGGTGGTTCCCGGCAGCGTCTTTGCCATATCATCCACTCCTTTTCTTGCTTTGGCATGATTATACTAAATAATCATATGATTGTCAATGGGGATTTAAAGATAATTTATTAAGAATAAATGACGATTTGGTAACGCTCACCAGTCCAGGGGCAGGGCATAGGGCCGTCAATGAGGTAATAGGGCAGTCCGCGGCGGCGGCAGGCCTCCAGATTGCGCCGGTTTTCCGCCAAAAGTAATTCCATGGTGCAGAAGGAGTCGTCCTTCCGCCGCTCTATGGCGTTGGCGTGGGTCTGAATGGCGTCAAACCGGGTGCGGATGTACGCCTCACTGAACACCAGACAGAGAAAGCGTATGTGGGGGAGGTAGGACGCATCAAAGTCCTCCCGCCAGTTGAAGGGGATGTAGCAACCCTCCACCGTCAGCGACTGGCCGTTTTCCACCGCGGTTTTGACGATCTCCCGCACCACGGGCCAGAGGACGGCGGTGAGGGCCTCGTCGGGGCTCTCCGGCGTCAGGGGACACATCCCGCTGCGGATGAGGCCCATCTTCAGGTGGTCGATGGACAGATAGGGCGCGCCGTGCCGCTCCAGCAGGCGCTGGGCCAGCAGGGTCTTTCCCGTGTGCGTGCTCCCGGTCAGCAGACGGATCATAACCATTCCTCCTTGCTGTTTTTTGTATCATACCCCCGCGCCTGCGCCGGCGCCAGAGGACGGCGGCGGCGCGGGAAAATTCGCCGCAAAATCGGGAATGACCTCTTTACAAGGCGGGGAGAATATGATAAACTACTACAGCCTGTAATTTACAGGCAGAATTTACCCCCGGCTTCGTCCCCAGGCTCTCACCGGCCGGTCACGCAGCCCAGGGCACATTGTATGAAAGGTGGAACCCAACCATGATCCGTAAGGACGAGAAGACGGCCGTGATCGAGGCCAACCGTACCCACGCCACTGACACCGGCTCCCCCGAGGTGCAGATCGCCATTCTGACCGCCCGCATCCAGGAGCTGACCGAGCACCTGAAGGTGCACATCCACGACAACCACAGCCGCCGCGGCCTGCTCAAGATGGTCGGTAAGCGCCGCAAGATGCTGGACTATCTGATGGCCAAGGACATCGAGCGCTACCGCGCCATTATCGCCAAGCTGGGCATCCGAAAGTAAGAAGAAGCGCGGAGGCGTGCGGAGCAGGACGACAGCGAAACACGCAGATGAAAAAACAGGTTGGCGGAACGCCAACGGCATTTTTCGCGGAGTGTTGAGCAGTTGTCCGTCGTGCAGCCGCCGCAGCGTGACAACAACGAATCAAGAGGGGTGGCGCGGACTCCGTGCCACCCCTTCTTCCCATCCGTCGGAGCTTGCTTTTTAGCAGTTGAACCTGGGCCCGGAGGGCCGGACCCGGCTTCAAGTGCTAAAAGGGATCGGGTTCTGATGTGTGGGAGACACCAATGAAAAGGAGGAATACCCGCATGTCAACCATTATCAAGCACAAGGAATTCACCAACCACAAGGTCTACAAGACCGAGGTGGCGGGCCGCCCCCTGACCATCGACGTGGGCAAGGTGGCCGAGCTGGCCACCGCTTCCGCCATGGTCACCTACGGCGAGACCACCGTGCTGGTGGCCGTCACCGTGTCCCCCCGCCCCCGGGACGGCGTGGACTTCTTCCCCCTCTCCGTGGACTTTGAGGAGAAGCTGTACGCCGTGGGCCGGATCCCCGGCTCCTTCATGCGCCGCGAGGGCCAGCCCTCCCTGCCCGCCGTGCTGGCCAGCCGCGTGATCGACCGCTCCATCCGCCCCCTGTTCCCCTACGACTTCCGCAACGACGTGGTGGTCACCGCCACCGTTATGAGCGTGGACCGGGACTGCTCTCCCGAGGTGACCGCCATGATCGGCGTGTCCGCCTGCCTGGCCTATTCCTGCATCCCCTGGGCCGGCCCCATCGGTTGCCTGGAGGTGGGCTATGTGGACGGCCAGATTGTCCTCAACCCCACCAACGAGCAGAAGCACGCCTCCCAGCTCGATCTGACCGTGGCCGCCACCGACAAGAAGGTGATCATGATTGAGGCCGGTGCCAAGGAGCTGCCCGACGACATCATGTACGACGCCATCGTGGCCGCCCACGAGGACATCAAGAAGCAGGTGGCCTTCATCAACCAGATCGTGGCCGAGATCGGCCGGGACAAGATGACCTACGACCACGCCGACTTCGACCAGGAGCTGTTCGGCAAGATCGTGGAGGCCACCATGGACGAGGCCCGCGCCGCCATGGACACCGACGACAAGAACGTGCGCGAGGAGCGGTGGAACAAGCTCATCGAGCACTGGCACGAGCTCTTCCTGGAGGACTATCCCGAGATGGACAAGTACCTGGAGGAGATCACCTACAAGTTCCAGAAGAAGATCGTCAAGGCCTGGCTGCTGGAGGGCCACCGGGTGGACGGCCGCGCCAAGAACGAGATCCGTCCCCTGGCCGCCGAGGTGGGCATGCTGCCCCGCGTCCACGGCTCCGGCCTGTTCACCCGCGGCCAGACCCAGGTGCTCTCCGTCTGCACCCTGAACACCCTCTCCGCCGCCCAGAAGCTGGACACCATCTGGGAGGAGGAGGAGAAGCGGTATATGCACCACTACAACTTCCCCGCCTACTCCACCGGCGAGGCCCGGGCCGCCCGCTCCACCAACCGCCGCGAGAAGGGCCACGGCGCCCTGGCCGAGCGCGCCCTGGAGCCGGTGATCCCCTCCGTGGAGGACTTCCCCTACGCCATCCGCGTGGTGAGCGAGGTGCTCTCCTCCAACGGCTCCACCTCCCAGGGCTCCATCTGCGGCTCCACCCTGGCCCTGATGGACGCCGGCGTGCCCATCTCCGCCCCCGTGGCCGGCATTTCCTGCGGCCTGATCCAGGACGACGACGGCGGCTTCACCACCTTCATCGACATCCAGGGCGTGGAGGACTTCCACGGCGAGATGGACTTCAAGGTGGCCGGCACCAAGGCCGGTATCACCGCCATCCAGATGGACATCAAGAACGACGGCCTGTCCCACGAGATCATCAAGGAGGCCCTGGCCATCACCAAAGACGCCCGCTATGCCATCCTGGACGAGATCATGCTCCCCTGCATCTCCAAGCCCCGCCCCGACGTGGCCGACACCGCCCCCAAGATGGTGAAGATGAAGATCGACGTGGACAAGATCCGCGAGGTCATCGGCTCCGGCGGCAAGGTCATCCAGAAGATCTGTGCCGACACCGGCGCCAAGATCGACATCGAGGACGACGGCACCATCTATATCGCGGGCACCGACAAGGCCTCCTGCGACGCCGCCAAGAAGACCATCGAGACCATCGTGTTTGTGCCCGAGGTGGGCCAGCTCTACTACGGCAAGGTGGTCCGCATCCTCCAGTTCGGCGCCTTCGTCGAGCTGGCCCCCGGCAAGGACGGCATGGTGCACATCTCCAAGCTGGCCGACCGCCGGGTGGAGAAGGTGGAGGACGTGGTCAACATCGGCGACATGATCTGGGTCAAGGTCACCGATATCGACGAGAAGGGCCGCGTCAACCTCTCCTACAAGGACGCCCTGAAGGAGATCAAGGCCAAGAAAGAGGCCGGCGAGCCCATCAAGTAAAGAGCGCATACGGCATAAAAAGGGCCGGACGGAACCATTCCGTCCGGCCCTTTTGCTCTGCAAGAGCATAGCAAACTTGCCCATGCGCCGCTTGCAGCGGCACGGCCATAAGATGACAGCGCGTGGGCCGGTACGGCCCACATGCGCGAACACTTCATGCGCCTAAGCCTTTGCATAGTTTCGTGGCGCGTCCTGTACGCATGGAGGTTCATGCAAATGATGCGGCTGCCCGCTCAGGCCAGCAAAAGCTGAATGCCCAGGTCGGCAATATAGCCCTGCCATTCGGCTGAGAGCTCGTCATCCGTAACGATGATGTCAAAATCGGAGAGGTAGGCGAAAGTCGTGGGACAGATTTTGCTGAACTTGGAGGAGTCCAGCAGCAGGATCTTGGTCTGGCTGCTCTCCATCAGGGCGCTCTTGGCGTTCATCTCATGGGGAGCCACACAGGTGACGTTCAGCTTGCCACTGATGCCGGCGGTGGAGAGGAAGGCCTTGTTTACACAGGTGCGGTTAATAAGGCTGATACCCTCTGGACTATAAAACATCCGGGTGTTGGGATAGAGGTAGCCGCCCGCGCAGATCACGTCGTAGTTCGGATGCGTGGTCAACTGGGCCAGGGTGTTCATGCAGTAGGTGAGCACGGTCAGGTGGACGCCGCTGGGCAGATTTTGTGTGAGGTAGGAGCAGGTGGAGCCGGTATCAATGGCAATGACATCGTTGGGTTCAATGAGGGAGGCGGCTTTTTTGCCGATGCGGGCCTTCCGGTCTCCAAAGTGGAGAACCTCGTAATCCAGATTGTACTCGGGAAGGGTACTGTGGGGGTTCTGGGCGGCGCGATGAATGGCCACGCCGTTGATCAGCTTTACCGTCCCCTGCTGCTCGAGCTGCTTCAGATCCCGGCGGATTGTAATTTCAGATACCCCCAGCTCCACCGCCAGTTCGCGAATCGATACGCCCGTCTTGGCGATCAAAAGCTGGGAGATTTTATCAATACGTGTCATCTTTTTGAGACTCATATGGTGCAATCCTCCCATACTTAATTAAATACTAGGGAGAGAATATCATAAAACCGGAACTCTGGCAAGAATAAAGCAAAAATTAGTTGGATATTCTGTACATTTTTTGTAAAGCCAAATTTTAAAAAATGATAATTCAACGCCTTTTATCTCTTTCAGAGAAGAATATTGATAATATACTATCAAATAAAGAGATTATATGAAATTAAAGCTTAAAAAACAGACTGAAAACTGCAATTTTGAACCTTTATTGACAAGAAAAATGATATAGAATACAATGGAGACAATAAAAAGCAAAATAAATGAAAGGAGCTGCGCCATGGAACTGCGATTGGAGCATCTGGTCAAGGATTTTTCCGGAACCAAGGCGGTGAATGATGTCAGCATTACGATTCAGGACGGCAAGCTGACCGGATTGCTGGGCCCCAGCGGCTGCGGAAAGTCCACGACACTCTACCTCATCTCAGGGCTGGAGTCGCCTACTTCCGGAAGGATTTTCTTTGGAGACAGGGATGTGACGGCCCTGCCCCCAGAAAAGCGGGGCATTGGTCTGGTGTTTCAGAACTATGCCCTCTATCCCCATCTGACGGTGGAGCAAAACATCGCCTTCCCTCTGGTCAACCACAAGGAGGGGAAGGAGGAGATCCGCCGCCGTACCCTGGAGATGGCCAGACTGGTGCAGATCGAGGATCTCCTCAAGCGCAAGCCGGGCCAGCTCTCCGGCGGCCAGCAGCAGCGGGTGGCCATTGCACGGGCGCTGGTCAAGCGGCCTGATATCCTCTTGCTGGACGAACCCCTTTCCAATCTGGACGCCCGCCTGCGATTGGAGATGCGGGAAGAGATTCGCCGCATCCAGACTGAGACGGGCGTCACCACCGTGTTCGTCACCCATGATCAAGAGGAGGCCATGAGTATCACAGATGAGATCGTGCTGATGAGGACCGGCGTGGTGCAGCAGCAGTGTCCACCCCAACAGATGTATTTGAATCCCGCCAACCGCTTTGTGGCAGGCTTTCTGGGGAATCCCCCCATCAATTTCTTTCGGTTGGACGTGTGCGGCGGAACGGTGTGTCTGGCAGAGGACTACATGCTCCGGGTGCGCGGCGCGGCGGATGGGCCGGTCCTGGTGGGCATCCGGCCTGAGGCGTGGCGTCTGGGGCAGGGGCTTCGGACTGCGGCTGAGGCTGTGGAGATGCGGGGCAAGGATCTGCTGGTTACCTTCTCACTGGCAGGGGAGCGGGCCCGCGCCATTCTGGACATCACCGCCGGTGTGGCGGCAGGCGACGCCGTGGAGCTGACCCTGGAGCCTCGCCTGGTCTATATCTTTGACCCGGAGACCGGCGCACGGCTGGATGCGGAGGTGGCGGGATGAGGAGCCCCAAGCCGGCCCGCGCAGAAAATCCGCTGGGCAACACCCGGCGCAGCGCCAAGGCATATCTGTATCTGCTCCCTGCCTTTGCGGTTTTGGCGGTCTTTGTGGTCTACCCCATCCTCATGACGCTTCGGATGGGGTTTTACCAGAGTTACGTGTACCTTACCGACACCGGCACGGGATTCGGCCTCAATTCGTTCCGGTACGTGCTTCAGGATCCCGCTTTCGGGCTGGCCGTGCGCAACACCATGTTTATTGTTCTGGTGGGCGTACCTATCACGATTGTGCTCTCCCTGGGGGCAGCCCTGCTCATCAATTCCCTGCTTCGGACCAAGGGACTGTTTCAGACACTCTATTTTCTCCCTTATGTCACCTCCACCCTGGCCATCGGCCTGGTGTTCCGCTGGCTCTTCCACTCGGAATACGGCTACATCAACTTTTTTCTGGAGTTTTTGGGGCTGGAGCCACAGAAGTGGCTGTCCGATCCCAACCTGACCATTGTGGCGGTGACCATTTTTACCATCTGGAGCGGTATGGCGTTTAAGATTGTCCTGTTCCTGGCCGGATTGCAAAAGATCGACCAGCAGTACTACAAGGCCGCCCGAATCGACGGCACTCCAGCGCACCGGATATTCTTCCGCATCACCATGCCCCTGCTCTCCCCCACGTTTTGGATGGTCACCATCGTTTCGGTCATTCATGCCTTTAAGACCTACAACGAGGTCTATGCTATGTTCAGCCGGGAGAGCGCTGGGCCTGGAAACAGCGCCATCACTATGGTCTACTATATTTATGACATGTTTTTCAACCGGGGACAGGTTCACTACGCCTCGGCGGCGGCCATCATCTTTCTGGCCATCGTACTGGCCCTGACGGTGATTCAGAAGTGGGTCTCCAAGCGGTTTGTATACTATGTATAAGGGAGGGTCGGATATGAAACAGAACGTGGGCAAGGCGGTCAAGATCGCCGTTCTGACTGTTGGAGCCTTTGTCATGATCTTCCCATTTTTGTGGATGCTCTTTACCTCCCTGAAAACACTGCCGGAGTCCATCTCCATCCCGCCAACCCTGTTCCCTGCGGTGCCCCAGTTTGAAAATTACACGGAGGCTCTTGCCGTCGCCCCCTTTGGCCTTTATTTGCGCAACTCCATTATTGTGGCGGGCGGCGGTACCCTCCTTACCCTGGTGCTTACCGTGCTGTCTGCCTACGGCTTTACCATTTACGAATTTCGGGGCAAAAAGCTGCTGTTTCTGCTTTGCCTGTCCACCATGATGATCCCCGCAGAGCTGCTCATCATCCAGAACTTCATCACGATCTCCAAGCTGGGCTGGATGGACACCTTTCAGGGCATTATTCTGCCAACGGTGGCCAGCGGTTTCTATATCTATATGATGCGGGAGTATTTTATGCAGATCCCCTCCATCCTCTACAAAGCGGCCAAGGTGGACGGCTGCAGCGACTGGCGCTACCTCTGGAAAGTCATGATCCCCATGAACAAGAATGCCATTGCTACCATTGGAATTCTGGCCTTTATCAGCCAATGGAATTCCTTTGTCTGGCCCCTTATGGTCACCAAGAGCGATGCCCACCGGGTTATGCCCATCGGTCTGCTCCACTTCCGGGATGCGGTGAGCTCCCAGGTGAATCTGCAGATGGCCGGCGCTACGATCGTCATTGTACCCATGCTGATTTTCTTCCTGGTCTTCCGAAAGCAGATCATCGCCGGCGTGGCGCGGGGCGGCATCAAGGGTTAAGATCCTGCCCGGCCTGCCGGGCTTTGAATAACACAATGAAAGCATATGGCACGAAAGAAAAGAAGGAGGAATTTTCGATGAAACGGAAGCTCATCAGCGTAAGCCTTGCCCTGGCCCTGGGCCTTTCCCTGGCGGCCTGCGGCAGCAAACCGGCCCCCAGCGGGGCCGAAACCCCCGCCGGGGAACTGGGTACCCTTTCCGGCCCTGTGGAACTCCAGTTCTGGCACTCCATCTCCAATCAGAACCACCTGAAGGTTCTGGAGGGGCTGGTGGAGGAGTTCAATGAAACGATAGGTGCCGAGAAGGGTATTACCGTGGTCCCAACCTTTAACGGCAGCAGCAGTGAGCTCTATTCCAGCGTGGTGGGCGCGATCAAGGCGGGCAGCGCCCCTGATGTGACCCTGGCCCTGCGCCCCTATGTGGCTGACTACCTCCAGACCGACTATGTGGTTAACCTGGAGCCCTATATTACAGATCCCAATGTGGGCATGACCGACTACGAGGACATCTTTGAAGGGCTGCGGGAGGCGAACTCCAGCTATGCCAAGGAGGGTATCTATTCCCTGCCGATCCACTCCTACTCCGAGGTGCTCTATTACAACAAGACGTTTTTTGCCGAGCACGGACTCAGTGTTCCCACCACCTGGGACGAGCTGGTGGAAACCTGCCGCGCCATCCGAGACATTACCGGCGCGCCCGCCTTTGGCTGGGACAACCTGGCAGGCAGCTTTATGACCCTGCTGCTCCAAAACGGCGGCCGCTACACCGACCAGAACGGCAATCTGTACTTTGCCACCGAGGACAGCGACATTACCCTGAAGGTGCTTCAGATGTGGCAGGATAACGTGAATGAGGGTATCTGGCGTACTGCGGGGGAGGATCAGTTCTTCTCCGGGCCCTTTGCCAATGAGATGATCCCCATGTATATCGGCGACAGCGTGGAGGCCAGCTATATCCCAGACAAAAATCCCGAGCTGGACTGGGGAACCGCCCCTGTTCCTCAGGTGAGCGAGGATACCGCCGCCAACCTGTCCGCCGGCCATGTCATTATCGCCTTGAATCAGGACGGGAATCAGGACAGAATGTACGCCGCCTATGAATTTATCAAGTTTATGACCTCCCATGACGCCAACCTGGCGGTAGCTGCCGGAAACACCGGCTATCTGCCCATACGCCAGTCCGTGGCGGAGGACCCGGCCTATGAGGCCTATGTGGCCGACGGCCACGAGTACATGCGGGCCGGTGTAGAGCAGAGTGACCGCTATTTCTATGAGCCCGTGTTTACCAATGCTACCACCACCTCCAGCGCCGTCAACAGCGCCGTCAAGACCATGATGCAGGAGGTGGCCGACAACGGCATGGAGCCGGAGCTGGCCCTGGCCAACCTGAAGCAGACCGTCGGCGCCAACTGAAGCGGACTTGGGCAGGGCGGAGG
>OAWV01001338.1_pt1 | contig 11884 bp, 9 predicted proteins | sample 1495551 | NCBI WGS metagenome assembly OAWV01 (sample SAMEA2580245, study PRJEB22360) | human gut metagenome | biome: human gut; feature: human-associated habitat; material: faeces | place: Denmark | collected 2008/2010 | reverse complement strand
GGCTTGTATGCCCCGCCCCGCAGCATCACGCCGCCGGCAGCCTTGACCTCTTGGGCGATATCGCAGATCATCGTTTCACCTTCAACCGAGCAGGGACCGCCGATCACCACGATTTTTTCATGACCGCCGACCTTTACGCCGCTGACGTTAATAACGGAGTCTTCCGGATGGAACATCCGGTTAGCCAGCTTATATGGGGCGGCAATGCGCGTAACCTCTTCCACCCATTCATTCGCCATGATCCGCCGTTCATCCAGTTTCGCCGTATCACCGACTAAACCAAAAACATTGTAATTGGCACCGGAGATCATGTTGACCTGAACGCCTTGTTTTTCAAAGTTTTTGATCAGTCGGTCAATTTCCGGCTGCGGTGTGTTCTTTTTTAATGTGATAATCATTTTTTCATTCCCCCTGTTGAATTTGTATTCTCATCAATAAAACCATCGTTCTCGGTCTGCCAGCGGCGCCAACATTCCTGAGCCGTCTGTTCAATGCTTCCGTTGTTGTCAATCTGTTGATCGCAGGCCTTCAGATACAGTCCAATCCGCTGATTGTATAACTTGCGCAACGCTTCACGGCTTGAGCTTAGCGGCCGGCTTGGATCGGTTTCCAGCTGATCCAGGCTGCGGTTCAGAAAATACACTTTGCCGCTTTGGCGCAGCCGCCGAACATTTTCCCAATCTTTGACGATCCCGCCGCCGGTGGCGATAATCTGCCCACTCTGCAGCGTCACCTCAGCCAGGATCTCAACCTCAATCTGGCGGAAAGCGGCTTCGCCTTCCTGATCGAAAAACGCCCGAATCGGCATGCCGATTCGCTCAACAATCCGCTGATCAATATCGACAAGCGGACGGCCGCTGAGCTCCGCCAGTTTCCTGGCAATCGTACTCTTGCCGCAGCCCGGCATACCGATCAAAACAAGATTCATCTTTTCTCTGGCTAAATCCGCCGTCATTTTCAGGATCGCTTCCGAACTGACGGCTTTGCCGGTAAATGCCCGGATGGCTTCCGCCGCCTGCGCTGTCAGCATGCTCAACCCAGTCGCAGTTTTGCATCCGCGCTTCTGCGCCTCGACAATCAGACGGGTACGATGCGGATTATAGATAACATCCGCCACGCTTTCCAACTGCGAAAAGTGATTCAGTTCTATCGGATTCCCTTCCTGATCTGGAAACATTCCTACCGGGCTGGTATTGACGATCACCTGAGCGTCGCTGTGCTGTCGATAGGCTTCTTCATAGGTTAAGGTCTGCGCTGATGGATTCCGCTTCACCTTGAGGATGGATAAAGCCCCCAAATCCTCCAGTACCGCATAAACGGCCTGGGCAGCCCCGCCGTTGCCCAACAGAATGACTTTCTTATCGCGAATCTCAATTCCCGCCTGTTCCAGCATGAACCGGCATCCATAATAATCCGTGTTTTTACCGATCAGACGGCCATGATCATTGACGATCGTATTGACCGCGCCGATCCGCTGTGCCCGTTCATCGAGTTCATCCAGATAGGGGATAACCGTCTGCTTATACGGAATCGTGACATTCAGCGCCGCAAATTCTTTCGCTTTCATCAAAGCGTCCAATTGCTGAGGACTGACTTCAATCAGCTCGTAGGCATAACCACCCAGAGCTTCGTGAATCCGTTGGGAATAGCTGTGACCTAAATGTTCACCGATCAATCCCCGCCGCATGCGTCTTCCCCTTTCCACCACAGAATCCCGAATCGTTCTGTCAACAGATCCACCAACCCCAAGGCAATCATACTGTCAACAACAACCCTTGCCCGATGCAGGATCGCCGGATCATGCCGGCCTTCAATCTGCAGCGTCACGGCTTCTCCGGTTTTCAGATTAACGCTGGACTGCGGTTTATATATGGAAGGCGTCGGCTTTACGACCGTCCGGATCCGCAGCGGCATACCGTTGGTAATTCCGCCGTTAATCCCGCCGTTGTGATTGGTCAAGGTTTTGATGCGGCCCTCCTTGATCGTAATGTTATCGTTCGCTTCGCTGCCTTTTTTCACTGCAAAATCAAACCCATCGCCGAATTCCACACCCTTGACAGCCCCGATGCTGAAAAGTAAATGCGCTAATCGGCTTTCGACCGAATCAAAGAAGGGTTCCCCTACGCCGGCCGGCATTCCGACGACTGCGCTTTCCAAAATACCGCCCATCGAATCGCCCTGAGTCTGCGCTTCTTCAATTCTTTTCTGGATTGCATCCCGTACTGAATCTTGGATGCAGGCCAGATATTGATCCTCCAAAGCCAGCAGTTGTTTTCGCAGCACGATCTCATCATCAGCCAGCGGCTCATCTATGATTTCCTGCATCTGGCTGACATGCGTTCCGACTTCAATTCCCTTGGATTTGAGCATCTGCAGGAAAATCGCTCCGGCCGCGACTAACGGCGCGGTAATCCGTCCGGAAAAATGACCGCCGCCGCGATAATCCTGAAATCCTTGGTATTTTACCTGCGCGGTGTAATCAGCATGGGAAGGCCGCGGAATATCCCGCATTTTGGAATAGTCCTTGCTTCGCATATTTTCGTTGCGGATCAAAATACACAGCGGTGTTCCTGTTGTTTTTCCTTCAAAGACTCCGCTGACAATTTCAGGAATGTCAGCCTCCTGGCGCTGCGTCGATATTTTCCCTTTCGGCTTGCGCTTTTCCATTTGTTTTTGCATCCAGGCTTGATCAATCAGGATTCCCGAAGGCAGCCCCTGAATCACAACGCCGATCGCTTCGCCATGACTTTCGCCAAACAGCGATAGCTGAATGCATTGTCCAATCGCACTTTTCATCGTTTGATCTCCTTGTTTTATTCGTTTGCCTTTCAATCTTATTTCTGTATTCTTGATCTGTTACAGATATTCTTTGATTTTTTCTGTCGGAATGTCCTTCAAGTACGCCTCGCCTACCTTGCGCAGCAGGACAATCGTCAGTGTTCCGCCATCAATCTTCTTATCTTTGGTTATGAAATCGTAAACCTGTTGACGATCATATTCAATGTCCTCTTTCAGATTTAAACGTTGATAAATCGGATGCAGACGTTCGCGCACCGCTTCATCCTTGATCATCTTCATCATGCCCAAGGCTACAGCTTCACCATGATAGACATCCTGCAGATGATAATAGCTCTCGATGCCGTGACCGATCGTATGGCCGAAATTCAAAATTCGCCGGACACCAATCTCGCGTTCATCAATCTCAACAACTTTCTTTTTCATCATCAGCGATTTATATAAAATCTTTTCAATGTGATCCATCGGATTTTCCGTTTCAAACAGCTCAAATAAAGATTCATCCCGGATTAATCCAGCTTTTAAGGCTTCTGCTAAACCGTTATTGATATGCCGCTGGGGCAAGGTGGCCAGCACATCCGGATCAATGAAGACCATTTTCGGCTGCCAGAAAGCTCCGACACAGTTTTTAATTCCGTCCAGATTAATTGCAACTTTGCCGCCGATACTGCTGTCAATCTGGGAAAGCGTTGTCGTTGGAATATTGATAAACTCAATTCCTCGCATATAGGTAGCCGCGACAAAACCGGATAAATCGCCGATCACCCCGCCGCCCAATGCAACGATCAGATCTTTGCGTGAAAAGCGTTCTTTCAGCAATCGCCGCAAAATCTGTTGGTAAACTTCCATGCTTTTGGCACCTTCGCCCTGAATTACCCGTTCGACATAGCCCTGGGAACACTGAGCCAGTACGCGCTGAGCATATTCCTCCGGAACACCTTCATCGGTAATGATCATCACCTTGCGCTGACCATCGAGAACCTGTCCTATCTGATTTAGTAATCCCCGCTGAATCAAAATCGGATAGCTTTTGTCTTTGAGATTGACCGTGATTTTTTTCATCATATTTCTTTTCTCCCCTCTCACACAATCCACAAAAAAAACCGTACAGGCATATCCTGTACGGTTCAGCATTTCATTTCGCATTCCCTTCAGATATAGCCTGATTTCAAATCAAAACGGGCTAATGTCCAAAGCGAACCAGCCCTCTATCTAAAGGTAAAATAAAAGTAAGAAGAACTCGGATGTTCAATTGTTTTACAGCCATTTTTTAACATAATGTACACCTCGATGTTTTTACTATATCACAATTCGATTGAAATGCAATCTTTTTCTGAAACTTTGATATCTTGTTTCAGATGATCCTACAGAACTAAATAACCTCACGGATCTTTCTTAAATAAAACTTGTTACTGAATGGAGTTAATATCTAATATGTTATACGTAAACCCTTCTGTTGTTTTATTCGATACGGTTCCTGTAAAATTCTCTCCTTTTTCTGCTCCAATTAAATTCTGATTAGCATCGTATGAGTAAACAACGCCCGTAATTGTTTCACCTTTTTTCGCATCTCCAATACCATCATAAATATAAACTTTAAAACCCGATCCACTTTTAATATCTTTTACAATTGTAAAATCAAAATTACCAATATCTAAATTGTATTTTTCAGCAATTTTCTGTTTAAATGGAGTGCCAAAATTTTTTCCACGCGAATCAAGTACATCACGGTAAGGAAAATTCTTGGTGTAATACTCTTCAACAGCCATTTTCAGAACATCCCCCGAATAGTTCGCTAATTTTTGCTGATCCGATTGTCCATGTTCTTCACAATAAACAGTGAAATCACTTTTATTATATTGATCTACCTCCACATGAATTCTTCCACCAAGCGGGCAAAGTTTTTCATGATCTCCTAAATTTTCATCAATTACTCTTTCTGCATCTTCTTTATCAAAATCCTCGTAATGAAGAGAATATTCCATAACCATTAATTTATAAGCATTAGCCACATTGGCATTGCATATCGTCACAGAAGCCGTTTTCGTAAATCCAGTTAACCGCGGCACCAACATCAACATCAGCAACACTAAAATCGCCACAACGACGATCAATTCAATCAATGTAAAACCTTTATTCCGCCGTTTCATCCTTTATCCCCCGCTTTACTATGAACTATCGAAAAGATTAATTGAAATCCATTTTTATTATATCATCCTAATTTCAATAACCGAATCCTTTTTTAAGTAAAAAACAGCGTAATTAGTTCTCTGCTTTCAGACTTTCAATCATTTCTGCGTAAATCTCTTTCAGCTGTGTTTGTTCAGCATCAGTCATCGGTCCTAGATAAGGATCATGCGTATCCACTGTCGAGATATGATTGGAAGCTACCTGTCCCTTTAAAATTAACGCTACATCTGGTACATAAAAGCTTTCTTCCCCTTCTTCATTGGTCAGCAGCCATCCTTGAAAACGGCGGATCAGCGTATCAAACATCGCTTCCGAATAGTTTTCCGATTTGCTTGTATCGACATAATAAACTAAGACACCGTTCTCTTTCGCAGCCTGATTCAACAGCGGAATGGCTTCTACGCACCAAGGACAATTCGGCTTGCCGTAATAGATCAGAAATGATTCACCTTGTTCCATCTTTGACAATGAATCTTCCAGGCTGATCTCAACGAAGACATTCAACGTATCATTAAAACCTTCATAAGCACTCATATCTGCAGGATTTGCATTTACAGAAGCATTCGGCGCCGGGGTTGGCGCCAGCGTTTCTTCAATCTTCGGAGTAGGTGTATCTGCCGGATCCGGCGTGGGTTGAGGGGCTGCGGCGCAGGCACCTAAGATCATAGCCAGCAAGATTAAGATTATCCCTTTTTTCATAACAACTCTCCATTAAACGCCCGCTTATAACTCCCTAAAACTTTTACTTCCAAACAATGTTCGCGGACCTCAGCAATCGCTTCGCGGGTTTTATCCTGAAGCAGACTGCCGTCAAAATCAATATAGAAACAATACTCAAACATCCGTCCTCGGATCGGGCGGGATTCCAGCTTTAACATGTTGATGCCGCGCTGGGCAAACACGCGGATAACTTCATACAGAGCTCCCGGTTCATGATTGACAACAAAGTACATGCTGATTTTGTCTGCTTCAGGAACGCTCTGCTCCCCTTTAACAACACAGAAAAACCGCGTTGTATTCAACTGATTATCCTGCACCCGTTCCTTTAAAATAGGCAGATCGTAATATTGCGCAGCCAGCCAGCTGCTCAGTGCAGCTTTGGTTGGATCCTGACACTGGGCTACATATTCTACACTCTTTGCCGTATCCTGATAAGTCACCGGTTTAATCCAAGGATGCTCCGCAAAGAATCCGGAGCATTGATCAAGCGGTTCCGGATGGGAATACACCTCGCGCAAATCTTCGATTTTGGACTGCGGCAAGCCAATTAAATGCTCATCAATACGAACTAAAATTTCACCCACCGCAAAAATATCGCTGTCTTTTAGTAAGTCGTAAGTCCGATAAATGATACCGGTCGTTGTATTCTCTACCGGAAGCAGTGCATAATCAATCATGCCCTTTTCCACGTCCGCAATAATCGAAGGAAAATTCTTATAATTACAGGCCTCAAAAGACTGATCCTTAAAAAACTCCTGAACTGCAATTTCACTGAAGGTGCCATGCGCCCCCTGATACCCCACCTTGATTTTCTTATCCATGTTTGTCCTCCAAAGTGAATTTATTGTATCACATTTTTTCCGACTGCGTGTCCGGATTTGAATTGAACACCGCTTTTCGTTATAATAGAAATATGAAAAAACCGCGTTATTCCCTAAATAAAACTGAATGGCTCGGCGGGGTGCTGTTTCCACTCTACACCTTTTTTCTGATTCTGCGGGACAATCCGCTGACAACCAATTTGTCTTGGGTTGGCAACGGATTAGGCTATCGTTATTTAATTCTGATTTGGGCTGTCAGCGGCGCTTTTATTTTCCGAATGATGATTCGGGATTTAGCGCAGGCTTTCAAGCTTTGCTGGAAAGGTTGCTATAATCTGACCTTTCTGTTCATGATCCTTTCGATGGTCTTTCCCTATTTGCCGGAAACCTTGCCCTTTCTGGCTCATCTGCACATCCTCATCAGCAATCTGGCCTTCATCGCTTTGAATGTTCTGATCTTAAGCGTTTTTTATCAGGGGCAGCAGCGCAGATGGCAGTTAGGCCGCTGGGGGATTGAAGTCACTTCAGTGATCTTGATCTTCTGTGCGCTGCTTTATATCCGCTTTTTGAGCATTAATTCATTATTGGAAATGTTTTATACTGCCGCAATGGCATGGCTGCTGCTGATCGCACGCCGAAAATGTCATGTTTAATCCAGCCTTTCCATCAAAAAAAGCGAAGTTGAATTTCGCTTTTTTTCTATTTCATTGAAATTACAGAATCTACTGCGGGATTTCTTTTTCAGTCTTGGATGAATTTCACAAGGAGTCAGGACAAGGCTTTCTGAAGTCCCTGACAGGCGTAATCCGCGGCCTGCTCTGCAGAAATTTTCAATTGCGGATTGGTGATCTGGAAACAATAAGCTTCCATCACCCCGATCAACAGAAACCGCTGATATTCCCGCGGATGCTGCGGCTGAATCCAGCCCTCCTGCAGCGCCTGATCCAGCAAGACGTCGATGAGTTGAATCATCTGAAGCATAATGTTTTCCATAATTTCCTCACTGACATATTGCTTCAATTCGCGCTTGCCGACGCTTGACAGCAAGGTCTGAAACGGAGAGAACTGACTTAACGCTTTTTCCATAGCCGTTAAGATTTGCCTAAAACCCGCTTCAAAGCCTTGATCAAATTGAAGCAGATCACAGAAGCTGTCAAACTCCTTATGGAAGGTATACATCAAGGTTTCCCGAATAATCTCTTCTTTGGATGAAAAATACTCATAACAGGTTCCTTTGCCAATGCCGCACGCCTGAGCGATTTCAGATACTTTTAAATCATTCATGGAACGGCCTTGTTGCACCAGACTAATAACGCCCAGATAGACCTGTACCTTCTTGTCCTCATTCATCGGCAGCCACTTCCTTCGCTTTTCTTCGATCTCGGCGCCGGCTTGTGACTTCGATCATAATCGGTACGACAAACAGCGTTAAGATTGTAGAATACGTCAAACCGCCAATGGTAACAATGGCCATGCCCTGCATCATATCACTGCCGGTTCCAATGCCCAGCGCCATGGTCGTCATGGCCAGAATCGTCGTCATGGCTGTCATCAGGATCGGACGCAGACGTGTCCGTCCGGTTTCCACAATCGCTTCATGGGTTGTATATCCCTGTTCCTTTAGTTGATTGGCGTAATCAATAAATACAATACCGTTGTTAACGACAACGCCGCACAGAACCAGAAAGCCCAGCATTGCGACAATGCTTAATTCCTGCCCCGTAATCAACAATCCCAAAAAGCCTCCGGTAAAGGCCAACGGGATCGTAAACATGACGATAAACGGTGACAGCAGACTCTGAAACTGCGCAACCATGATCATATAGATAAACGCGATCGCTAACAGAATCATCTGAACCATCTGAAGCATCGTTTCCATAATCGTTTCGTTTTCACCACTGAATTCCAGCGTTACCGATTCCGGCAGCACGCTGGTGTCGAGCTGCTTTTCCACTTCACGGCTGACCAGAGTAACATTATAACCTTCTTTGATCGTACCGCTCACATTGACATAGCGGCGGGAATTCTCACGGTAAATGCTGTTCATGCCGCTGCCGTTTTCAATATCGGCAATCCGCCACAGTTCAACTTCCTTTTCTTCCTGATTTTGTGTGCCTTTCAGTTTCAGATCCTGCAGATTGTCCAGTTGAGTTAGGGAAGCGGCATCCTGAACAATCACGACCGGATAATCCTTATTCTGAATCGCCAGCGTCGTACTGGTTGTTTCCTCTTTAATTCCGGAAGCCACGCTTTGATAGATCTGCGCCACTGTCAGTCCATATTTCATCGCTTCATTCTTATCCACAATGACACGGATTTCATGCACCGGATCCTGCTGTCCATCATCTACGACGTCAATGCCTTCCATCTGTTTCAGCTGATTTCCAATCTGAATGGCTGAAGCCTGCAGTTCATCCAGGTCATCGCCGTACAGCGTCATCGCAACACCGCTGCCGCCCAGCACACTCAAGTCCATATTGCTTGTGGAAACCGCAGCATCCACCGGCAGATCAGCCAGAACCTGCGGTATCTGCGCTTCCATCTTTTTCGTATCCGCTTTAGCTTCAGTAATGATATAGAAAGTCGTTGAGGTATTTCCGCCACCGCCCATCATCGTTGACAGACCGCTGCCGCCGCTGGTCACGCCGACCGTATCGACGCCTTCCACCTGCATCAGCCGTTCCATCACCTGATCATACATCGCAAAGCACTCTTTATCGGTTGCCTCTACATTCTGTAAAGAAATGCTGACAGACATCTGACCGGAATCCATGGAGGGGATCAGTGTCATCCCCATGTTCATGACGCCGATCGTGCTGAAAATCAACAACGCAATCACACCGCCCATCACGATCAGTTTGTGACCTAGTGACCATTTCAGAAGTCCAGTGTAACCATTCACGAGCTTTTCAAAGAAGGTATGCTTCTTTTCGTTTTGCTTTTTCAGCATCTTGCTGGCTAGCATCGGCACCAGCGTCAAGGCAACAATGAGCGAAGCGAGCAGCGAATAAGCGATCGTCAGTCCCATATCCACAAACAGCTGCCGCGCCAAACCAGTCGCAAAGACAATTGGCAGGAAGACGCAGACGGTCGTCAAGGTTGACGCAATGATCGCACCGGCAACCTGCTTGGCCCCTTCAATCGCGGCTTCAATGAGTTCCACGCCTTCATTGCGCATCCGATAAATATTCTCAATGACGACAACCGAGTTATCGACGAGCATCCCGACGCCAAGAGCCAGGCCGGACAGGGAGATAATGTTCAGCGTTACACCGCTGAAATACATCAGCACCATCGCAAACATCAGTGAAATTGGAATGCTGAGGGCGATGATGATCGTCGGCTTGAGATCGCGCAAAAATAGAATTAAGACGATGACCGCCAGAATTGCACCGTAGAAGAAATTCTCCAAGACCGAATTGACGATCATATCAATATAAACGCCCTGATCCATCAAGGTTGAAAAATGCAGGCCTTGGTATTGTCCGCTCAGCTGCTCGAACGTTTTATGAAGCGCTTTGCAGACATCTGCCGTCGAAGCCGTTGAACTTTTCTGAAAAGAGAGCATGATACCTGGATTTCCATTAACGCGGGTATATAATTCTTCACTGTTGTTGACGACCTGTACGCTGGCCAGATCCTGAAGCCGGACTTCTTCCAAGCCATCGATATCCATGGACATCAAAAGCAAGTTTTCTACTTCTTCCAAAGAAGCAAACTGGTCTCCGACTTTGATCAGCAGTGAATCGTCATTGGAGGCGATGTAGCCAGCCGGCATGGAGAAGTTCTCAGCGGTCAGCATCGTCGAGATCATGCTTGGTGAAAGGGCTTCTGAGATATTTGCTTTTTTCAGCGCTTCGTCACGCGCCTCGGCAATTTGTTTCAAGCCGTCTTCAATCTGTGTCTTTGCCGATTCCAGCGTTGTTTTGGTCGAGGTAATTGTCATTTCCCCTTTGGTGATTTCACCGGCCGCCGTCAGTTTTCCTGATTCCAGCTTCGACTGCAGGCTGTTGAGATCGGAAACGTCAATTCCAGCTTGGGTCAGCATACTGCTGGCGGCCTGCTTCACGCCTTCAGCGGTAGCAATTTCAATTTCAACATTGCTGAGCTTGATTTTGGCATCCTCATACTTCGGCACAATCTGCAAAGCTGCCTGCATGGCCGTGATTCCAGCGCTCGCCTGTTCCTTTGCCGTGTTAAGCTCGCCAAGCATCGTGCTGATCAAAGCTTTGGCCTGTCCATAGTTTCCAATTTCAGCGGTGATGCCGGCGCTTTGAAGCATAGCTTTAATTTCCTCAGAAATCGGTTCCTCATCCGGTACTTCCTGAATTTGCTGTAGTAACGAAGTCAGGCTCTGGATTCTTCCCTCTAATTGACCAAGATTAGCTTGAATTTCAGCAATTTTAATCTCCGTTTTAGCTGCGATTTCCTCGGCCGTTGCTTCCGCTCCCAATCCCAGCTGTGCTTTCAGCTGATCCACACCGTTGACAATCTGCGTAAATGCAGCCTGTTCCGCTTTCAGCTGAGTGATCTGGGAATCCATCGCGATCAAATTGGTCGCTGCCTGCTGCAGTTGAACTGAGGACTGCGCCAGTTTGTCATAGGTTTCATTCTTTGTGCTTGTTAATTCTGATTCTCCGTCAGTAATTTTCTGCAGACCGTCATTAACTTCCTGCAGCTTTTCCCGTAATTCCCGCTCTGTCTTAGCTAATTCAGAATCCACGCTGGCCAGGACTTTGTTGTTGATCTCATCGATCTTCTGATGATCGAGAACAATCTGAACAGTCTCTTCCAACAATCCCGTCGGATCGACCGAGGCGACACCCTTTGTCTTTTCCAGTTCCGGTACGACTTTTTCATTCACAAAGTCGCTCAATCCCTGAAGATCATGACCATCATAATCGGCCGTTGCCATCATGATCGGCATCATATTCGGATTGATTGCCATCAATGTCGGACTGGATATGGTCTCATCCAAGTATCCTTTAACTAAGTCAATCTTGGCGTTCAAATCGAGCATTGCCGTATCCATATTGGTATCATCGGCAAACTCTAAAATAATCAACGATAAGTTATCCGAGGAAATCGAACTCATATTCGATAAATTCTCGGTCGTACTGACAGAGGATTCCAGAATCCGCGTCAGACTGGTTTCTACTTTTTCGGCGCTGGCACCCGGATAAGTCGAATAGATGACGACATAGGGCAGCTCCATTTCCGGTAAGAGGTCAGTTGTAGAATTCATAAATGAAATAACGCCCAACAACAGGCACATGACCACTCCCACGATTACAGTATAAGGTTTCTTAACACTGAATTTAGAAAACATAGGCCTCTCCTTTTTCCGACCGACTGGT
>OAWV01001332.1_pt1 | contig 11965 bp, 7 predicted proteins | sample 1495551 | NCBI WGS metagenome assembly OAWV01 (sample SAMEA2580245, study PRJEB22360) | human gut metagenome | biome: human gut; feature: human-associated habitat; material: faeces | place: Denmark | collected 2008/2010 | reverse complement strand
TCGACACCGGCGACATCAAGCTCGACCAGCTGCCGCTCGACCACCGCATCACCGACCTCGTCGAATTCGGCAAGATCGGCGAAAAGGGCGTGGACCTGCTGATGATGGACTCCACCAACGCCGAGGTGCCCGGCTTCGTCAAGCCCGAGACCTCCATCGGCCCGGCCCTTGACCAAGCGTTCGCCCAGGCCACCCGCAAGATCATCGTCGCCAGCTTCTCCTCCCACGTGCACCGTGTGCAGCAGGTGGTGGACGCCGCCCACAAGTACGGCCGCAAGGTCGTGTTCGTCGGCCGTTCGATGGTGCGCAACATGTCCATCGCCGCCGACCTCGGCTACCTGCACATCCCCGAAGGCACCGTCGTGGACCTGAAGCAGGCCAACGACATTCAGGACGACAAGCTCGTCTTCATGTGCACCGGTTCCCAGGGCGAACCGATGGCCGCACTCGGCCGCATCGCCGACGGCAACCACCGCGACATCCACATCAACGAGTTCGACACCGTGATTCTCGCCAGCTCCCTGATTCCAGGCAATGAGCACGGCGTCTACAAGGTGATCAACAAGCTCGTGCAGCTCGGCGCCAAGGTCGTCAACCGCGACAACGCCGCCGTGCATGTGTCCGGCCACTGCAACGAGGGCGAGCTGCTGTACATGTACAACATCGTCAAGCCCAAGTGCGCCATGCCGATCCACGGCGAGAACCGTCACCTGGTGGCCAACGGCCTGATCGCCGTCAAGACCGGCGTGGACCCGCAGAACGTGGTCTTGGCCGAAGACGGCGACGTGGTCGACCTGTATCACGGCAAGGCCGCGGTCGTCGGCTCCGTGCCGTGCGGTTACGTGTACGTCGATGGCGATTCCGTCGGCGAGCTGACCGATGACGAGCTGGAAAAGCGCCGCATTCTCGGCACCGAGGGCTTCGTATCCGCGTTCGTGGTGGTCGACACCGACAACCACGAGGTCGTCACCGGCCCGAAGATCTACCTGAACGCCGTGGCCGAGGACGAAAGCGAGTTCGACAAGGTGCGTCACCAGATCGTCGAACAGCTCAACGACCAGATGATGCAGGGCACGCGTGACACCTACAAGCTGCAGCAGACCATGCGCCGCACGCTCGGCAGCTGGGTTGCGCGCCAGCTGCACCGCAAGCCGATGATCGTGCCCGTCGTGGCCGACATCGCCCAGGACGTCGAAACCGTAGAAACCAAGTAGTCCGGATTATCCAGGGACGACCGTAAGGAGTAATTGAAGTCATGCCCGGTTCTAATCTCACTCGTATTGAAGCCGAAGAACGTAAGGCCGTTATCGAAGCGCCGATTCACTATCACGTCGACCTTGACCTGACGGTCGGCGCGAAGAACTTCGGTTCCAAGTCGCTCATCTGCTTCAACGCGAAGCCTGGTTCGTCGACCTTCCTCGACCTGATTGCCGACGAAGTGACATCCATCGACCTCAACGGCAAGTCCCTGGACCCAGCCGTGGCCTTCCAGGACAACCGCATCGAACTGACCGACCTCAAGGAGAAGAACGAGGTCACCGTCGAAGCCAAGTGCCGTTACTCCAACACCGGCGAGGGCCTGCACCGCTCGGTCGACCCGTCCGATGGCAACATCTACCTGTACTCCCAGTTCGAGGTGCCGGACGCGCGCCGCGTCTACGCCGTGTTCGACCAGCCTGACCTGAAGGCCACCTTCGATTTCAAGGTGCTCGCTCCCGCCAGCTGGATCGTCACCTCCAACATGCCGGTTGCCACCATCGAGGACGATCCGCGCGAAACCCTCGACGGCACCCTCGGCGACAAGCCGAACGAAAGCACCCGTCTGTGGGACTTCGAGCCGACCCCGGTGATGAGCTCCTACCTGACCGCCATCTGCGCCGGCCCGTACGCCGAATGGCACACCGAATACCTGAACGAAGACGGTCGCACCGTGCCGATGGCCCAGTACTGCCGACAGTCGTTGGCCAAGGCCTTCGCGAAGGACGTCGACTACCTGTTCGACATCACCAAGAAGGGCTTCGCGTTCTACGCCAAGACCTGGGGCGTGCCCTACCCGTACGCCAAGTTCGACCAGATCTACGTGCCCGAATACAACGCGGGCGCCATGGAGAACATCGGCATGGTCACCATCCGCGACTCCTACGTGTTCGAATCCAAGGTGACCGACGCGCTGGCCGAGCGCCGCGTGGTGACCGTGCTGCACGAGCTTGCGCACATGTGGTTCGGCGACTATGTGACCATGAAGTGGTGGAACGACCTGTGGCTCAACGAGTCCTTCGCTGAATTCACCTCCACGCTGGCCACTGCCGAAGCCACCGAATGGCATGACGCTTGGGCCACTTTCTGCTCCGGCGAGAAGAGCTGGGCGCTGCGCCAGGATCAGCTGCCCACCACGCACCCGATCGTCGCGCCGATCAACGACCTCAACGACACTTACGTCAACTTTGACGGCATCACCTACGCCAAGGGCGCCTCCGTGCTGAAGCAGCTGGCATTCTACGTGGGCCGCACGCAGTTCTTCGAAGGTATCCACAACTACCTGAACCGTCACGCCTACTCCAACGCCACCCTGGCCGACCTGCTGAGCGAACTGGAAAAGACCTCCGGCCGCGATCTCAAGGCCTGGAGCGCCAAGTGGCTGGAGGAATCCGGCATCAACACGATCGCCACTGGCCTGACCGTAAACGCGGACGGCACCATCGCCGAACTGAAGCTCACCCAGAGCTCGCCGGCCGAACACCCGGTGCTGCGCCCGCATCGACTGGCCGTCGGCTTCTACAACGAAGACGCCGCAACCGGCAAGATCGTGCGCACCGAGCAGTTCGAACTCGATGTAGATGGCGAAACCACCATCGTCGAGGCCGCAGCCGGCAAGCCGCGCCCGGCATTCGTGCTGGTCAACGACGATGACCTGACCTACACCAAGATTCGTTTCGACGCCGAATCCCAGGCATTCGCCGAAGCCAACCTGCATCGTTTCGATGATGCCCTGGCCCGCGCCGTGACCTGGCTCGCCTTCTGGGATATGACCCGTGACGGCGAATTCCCGGCCGAACGCTTCGTGGACATGACCCTGCGTCTTCTGGCCACGGAAACCGAATCCACCACCTTCCGTTACGCGCTGGCCTGCATGAGCACCACCGCCCACCACTACGTGGCGCCCGCCCGCCGCGACGATGTGCTGCGCCACGTGGCCGCCGAACTGTGGACTCTGGCCAACGCCGCCGAAGCCGGCTCGGACACCCAGTTCCAGCTCGTCACCGCCTACTTGGGCTACGGTGAGGAGGGCGACGCCGCATTCGCCGCCAACGCACACGGTCTGCTGGACGGCACCGTGCGTCTTGAAGGCCTCGAAATCGACAACAACTTCACGTGGACCATCGTCCAAGCGCTCACCTCCGTCAACGAGATGACCAACGACGACGTGGACGCGCAGCTCGCCAAGAAGGAGACCACGGAAAACCGCGAGTTCGCCTACGGCGCCCGTGCCTCCATGGCCACCGCTGAGGCCAAGGAATGGGCTTGGGATCAGGCGCTCCACAACGACGAGCTGACCAACTCCCAGCTCGAGGCCGTGGCCCGTGGCTTCTCCGCCACCCCGCGCTCCGATCTGGCCGAGCCGTTCGCCGCCAAGTACTTCGAGACTGTGGACTGGGTCTGGGCCAACAAGACCTACCACATGGCCGACGCCCTGCTCAACGGCCTGTACCCGGGCTACGCCGATCCCGCCACGCTGGTCAAGCTCGGTGACGCCTGGCTGGACGAGCACATTGCCGCCGACAATGCCCTGAAGCGTCTGATCGTCGAAAACGTGGCATCCTCCCACCGCACCCTCAAGGTTCGCGAATACAACGAAGCGCTCTGATTTCCTTCTGGCTCCCCTCGGGCGCGAGGGGAGCTGTCGCCTCAGGCGACTGAGGGGAGTCGCTTCCGCGAGAAGCTACGTCCACATTCCAACATAAAACCCGCAACCAATCCTCAACAGCGTATTCTCGCTCAAGGCCGGCAATATGCCGGTCGATGAGCGACAAGGATACGGGGAATGATTGCGGGCTTTTCCATAACTTCATTACTGCTGATTCTGTTGGCCGGAATCGGCGCAGGATTCGTGGGCTATGCGGTAGGCGCATCGTCACTGGTCTCATACCCGGCCCTGCTCGCGTTCGGCATTCCGCCTGTATTGGCAAACGCTTCTAACACCGTTGGCGTGGTCGGCACGGGCATCGGTGGCGTGATGGGTGCGCGCAAAGAACTCAAAGGCCAAGCGGTACGCTCCATTACGTATGTGGTCATCGGCGCATTCGGCGGGGTGGCCGGTGCGTTTCTGTTGCTCAAACTCGACCCGAGTGTCTTTGAATTTGCCGCACCAGTGCTGATTTTGCTGAGCTCGCTGATCATCGCCATCAATCCGCGCGGCCGCATGCAGGCCAAGCAAGCCGCCGCGGATGCCACCGCGCAACTCAAGCACATCGAAGCCACTGAAGCCACTGAAGCCGCCAAGCGCGCAACCACCCCTACCGCACCTCACCGCCCGCCGGAACAACTCGTGCAGCCCATGAGTCAGGATTCCTGGTGGGTATGGCTGGGCGTAGCGGCGGTCGCCATCTACTCCGGCTACTTCGGCGCGGGCGCCGGTACCTTGGCTCTCGCCGTGCTTGATGCCGCCAAAATCGGCCCATTCCACAAGATCAATGCATTGAAAACCCTGATCGGCACAGGCGCGAACATCAGCGCCTCAGTGGTATTCATCATCCAAGGCGCGGTCGATTGGCCGGCCGCCATCATGCTGTGCATCGGATGCTTCATCGGCGGGGGGCACAGCCCCGCCCCCCCCCCCCCCCCGGATCGAGGTAGATGGCGCAAGATTCCCGCAAACATCATGCGCGCCGCCGCCGTAATCGCCGGCATCATTCTTACCATCGATCTGGGGCTCAAAACCTATTGATTCGTGCCTTACACTGATGCAGTGAAGCATACAGCATGGCCGTCAACCGCAGCGTGGTCGCAGACCCCGATAAGGTGGCCAATGTCTGGCATTTGGCGACTGCGGAACCTGAGCGCCTAGAAACCAGCGCGGCAGGCGAAGCGGTGAACGACTTCCTCGATCCGCCAGACACGTCGCAGATTCACGGCATTGCGTGTCATGCTGATTGGCGGTTCGCGGCGCGAGCAGGTGCTGTTCGCCGGCGTTATGAAGGAGCTACTCGCGCCCATCAACAATCCGCGATATGTCATCATCGGTAAGGAATGGGGCGTGCGCGCTTACTGCGTGAGCTTCCCCTGCCCGTCCGTATTTGCCCGCCGCCAGCAGGACGCCGAGATACTGAGCCGGCAGTTGGACCGCTGCCTGACGCATTGCACCATGGTATACGCCCGCACTGAGGAAGGTCGGCATACGCTACTTCGCTGCCAAACGCGTTCTTTCCTCAACCGCGACGAGCGACTGCCGCACATACTGACCACAACATCGGAGTAATAGATCGTTGCATTCATGGCCGAGACCACCCCGGTAGAGGAGATGCCGTTGGGCATGTTCATCGCATGGCTCAGCGTGTTCCTCGCCGTCGTTCTGTTTGGTGTTGCTTTGCCGGTTATCGATGTACGCTGGGTAGTTCCGTTCGTCGTATTTGCCGCTGTATTGTTTACAGGCGCGTTTGCCGGCCCGTTCTTACTAGTGCGATGGCTTCGTTCCCGTGCCGGAGTGCATCGGTCCGCCCGGCATGCCCGCTAACGAATGTATCTCATCATTCATCCGCCGAACAAGATGAATATGCGGGTTTGTGGGTGATGCCATTGCGGCTGTTGAATGCTGATTTCCGGTTCTGGAGCAGATTCCGTGGCGGTTTTTTGCCGAGTCGGGTCCTAGGGTGGAGCACAACGACTACGATGGTGCGGGTAACGCGATACAAGGAGTGGAACTTCATATGCCGAAGATGTTTGGAACCGATGGTGTTCGAGGACTGGCCAATAGGGATTTGACCGCACGTCTGGCGTTGGATTTGGGCGATGCCGCCGTGCGTGTGCTCGGCGACGCCGGCACCCAAGACGATCAGCCTGAGGGGCGCCGCCGCGCGCTCGTGGGTCGTGACACCCGTGTGTCCGGCGATTTTCTGGCTTCCGCCCTGTCTGCGGGCATGGCCGCCGGCGGATTCGACGTGATCGACGCAGGCATCATCCCGACCCCGGGCATCGCGTTCCTGACCAGCGTGCTCAACGTTGAGATGGGTGCCGTGATCTCCGCCTCCCACAACCCGATGCCCGACAACGGCATCAAGTTCTTCGCACGCGGCGGCTTCAAGCTGCCCGACCAGAAGGAAGACGACATCGAGGCCGTGCTCGGCCAGGACTGGGACCGCCCGACCGGTGCCGGCGTGGGCCGCGTGAGCCACGACCAGACCACCGCCACCAACCTGTACATCGATCATCTGGTGGCCACCATCGCTCCGCTGAACGATGACAAAACCCAGCCCAAGCCGCTCAAGGGACTGAAGATCGTGGCCGACTGCGCCAACGGCGCCACTTCCGTGGTGGCTCCCGAAGCCCTGCGCCGTGCCGGTGCGGATGTAATCGTGATCAACGCCTCGCCGGACGGCTACAACATCAACAAGAACGCCGGTTCCACCCACCCCGAGCAGCTGCAGGCCATGGTCAAGGCCACCGATGCCGTGATGGGCGTGGCCTTCGACGGCGACGCCGACCGTTGCCTCGCCGTGGACGAAGACGGCAACATGATCAACGGCGACCAGATCATGGGCATTCTGGCCCGCGCCAAGCAGCGCGAAGGCAAGCTCAACCACGACACCCTCGTGGTCACCGTGATGAGCAACCTCGGTCTGAAGCTCGCCCTGAAAGATATGGGCATCAAGACCGTGGAAACCGCCGTGGGCGATCGTTACGTGCTTGAGGAAATGCTCAAGGGCGATTACTCGCTCGGCGGCGAGCAGTCCGGCCACGTGATCAACCGCGAATTCGCCACCACCGGCGACGGCACCCTGACCGCACTGACCCTGTGCAACGAGGTCGTCAAGTCCGGCAAGAGCCTGAAGGAGCTCGCCGCCGACTTCCCGCAGCTGCCGCAGACCCTCATCAACGTGCCGAACGTGGACAAGAAGGCCGCCTCCACCAACAAGCGCATCCAGGATGCCGTGGCCCGTGAGGAGGAACTGCTGGGAGACACCGGCCGTGTGCTGCTGCGCCCCTCCGGCACCGAACCGCTCGTGCGCGTGATGGCCGAGGCCGCCACCCAAGCCTACGCCGACGAAGTCTGCACCCGCCTCGCCAAGATCGTCGCCGAAGAACTCGCGCTGTAGCACCCTTCCCTAAGGAAAAAACAATGTTTGGAAAGAACGCCAAAGTCGACCTCGAACTCAACCGTGATGTCGAACAACTCATCAAAACCGGCGGCAAGGAGAAGCTCCTGCCCATCGTGCAGGCCGGCGAACCGGTGTTGCGCCAACGGACAGTGGCCTATAATGGCCAGCTTTCCAAGCGTACGCTCGCCAAACTCATCGATACGATGCACACCACCATGCTGGAGGCACCCGGCGTGGGGCTCGCCGCCACCCAGATCGGCTTGGGGCTCGCGCTCGCCGTGGTCGAAGACCACGTGCGCGACGGCGAGGATGATCCGCGCGAAATCGCGGAATTCCCCTTCCACGTGATCATCAACCCGAGCTACAAACCCACCAGCGACAAAACCGCCTCGTTCTACGAGGGCTGCCTGAGCTTCGACGGATACCAAGCTGTGCGCAAGCGTTGGCTCGACATCACCGCCGAATGGGATGATGAAGACGGCAAACACCACAGCGAGCCGCTGCACGGCTGGCCCGCACGCATCTTCCAGCACGAAACCGATCATTTGAGCGGCGAGTTGTATATCGATCGCGCCGAAATCCGTTCGCTGACCACCAACGAGAACCTCGAGGACTACTGGTGCGAAGACCCGGTGCCCACCGAGGCCGCTGAAGAGCTCGGTTTCGCACTATGACCGACCGTGCATGGTTCGACGCCGCCAAGGGAGACATTCCCCAATGGGCGGCGTCCATGCCCAAGGACGCCGATGGCACCACCATCGACTGGGACTGGGTGCGTTCTCTGGACCTGGCGCATGGCGTCGGCACAATACCGGAATCCACCCCACAGTCCATCCACGACGCATTGAAGGCCGACTACGCCACACGCGAGCGTCTGGAATCGATCATCGCCCAATGCAACAGCGCATTCATGACCGATTTCGACCGGTTCATCGGCTCCTATCGTCTGCCTCGCGCGCTCGCCTACGCCAATCGTCGGCTCAACGACAACATCAACACGCTGTTGCATCTGGGCGAACAGCAACACCTATGGGCGGTCAGTCGCGAACGGCGGGGGAGGGCCACCGCGGGGGGGGCCCACCATTGCCGTGCTCAAGCCGTACTCCGGCAGCGGCCCGTCGAACGATGACCAAGGCATGCTGGATCTGAGCGGCGAAGCCGGTGGCACATCTGCCGGAAACACTGCCGCCGAAAACAGCGATGTCAAGTTCCCCACAACAGTCGCCTTGGACGATGTCCAAGATCGTACGGCAGCGATTCTTGACGCACGCGCCGAACGGCGTAAGGCCCAGCGCTTCCAGAAGCGGGCGGGCGATGCGGCGATGGCCCGCGCCAATCTCTCCGGCGCGACTTCGCCGGGTGGTGCCGCTCTGCCGGGTGGTGCCGCCGCGTCTGGCAACGCTACCGGACACCATCCCAAGCCCGACTGGCGCGACGCCTACCTGCCCGGCCGCGACGTGGATGCGGTGATGGGCATCGACATCGAAACCACCGGCATCGATCCGGCACGTGACTACATCATCGACGTCGGCTTCGAGTTCATGAACATGGCCAGTCCGCGCCCGGCCGGCGAACCCGAGACATACGCCTATGAGCAGGGCTATTACGCCGCCGGCGACGCCTACGGCCAGTCCCGCCTCGCTTTTGGCGTGCCGCCGGAAAACGCGGCGCTCGGCAACGCCCTCATCGCCAAACTCACCGGCATCGATGTACGCGGCCGCAGCAGCGAGGCCGGGTACCGACTCTTCGACGAATGGCCCCAAGCCCAGGCCGGCCTGCTCGCGCGGCTTACCCAGCAGCCGTACGTGGCGCATAACGCCACCTTCGAACATAGCTGGTTCATGCTGAACGTCGCCGGATACGCGGAAAGCTACCGCGCCGGGCGCATCACCATCATCGATACCCTGCCGATGAGCCGGCAGTGGGACCCCGGCGCGGTACCCACCAACGAGCATCCTTACGGAGACAACACGCTCGACGCCTACGCCAAACGTCAGGGCGCGCTTGATTCCGCCCACAACGAACGCCACTTGGGCCTTGAGGATTCGCACATCATGCTGGTGGCCATGAAACACCATCTGGCGGCGCTGAAAGCGCAAAGGAAAGGGCCGTGGGGGCCCGCCGGCAGGGCTGGCGTCGGCGGCAAGTCCTGCGGTCGTAAGCGGTGAGTACACTATTGGTCTCGTGAGTAACTATCAGGACGGCCGACAGCAGCGTGAGAACCGCCGCCGCACCATCGTGCGTGTGGTGTGTGTCGTCATAGCTGTGGCCATGCTCGGCTCCCTGATCATCCCGGCGATTTACGCGGGGCTTTGACTTTGCCTTCGCATATTCGTGCCCGCAGTTGAACACGTCTGATGCGAGGGATTTGTGAGGTCGCCCGGCCGGCTATCGGCAAGGCAGGCCCGGAACCTTCTGGCAGCATGGATTGCAGGCGGATGCGTGTGTGGCGCGGCAATGCCCGCCAACGCCAGAGGAATGTGCGAAGGCTGTCAACAAGGACGTGACTTCCCAAAGAATCTCAAAGAATCAACAGTAAGGTAAACCACGATGGCAGAATTTGACTTTACCCAGGCGATCGGCGAAGCCCGCGCCAAATACGAATCCATCGCCAAGGCGCTGGACGTCGACCGGCTCAAGGCCGATATCAAGGATCTCGAAACGCAGGCCGCGGCCCCGGGCCTGTGGGATGATCCGGAAAACGCCCAGAAGATCACCAGCCGGCTGTCCGCCGCGGAATCGCAGCTGAAGCGTCTGAACTCCGCCTCCCAGCGCATCGACGATGTGGAAACGCTCGTTGAACTCGGCCACGAGGAGGGCGACCAGGACTCTCTGGACGAGGCGCAAAGCGAAATCGGCGAGATTCAGAAGGATCTCGACCAGATGGAGATCCAGACCCTGCTCGATGGCGAATACGACGAACGTTCCGCCGTGGTGACCATCCGCTCCGGTGCCGGCGGCGTCGACGCGGCCGACTTCGCGCAGATGCTGTTGCGCATGTACCTGCGCTACTGCGAGCGTAACGGCTTCAAGGCCAAGGTCATGGACACCTCCTACGCCGAAGAGGCCGGCATCAAGTCCGCCACCTTCCAGGTGGACGCCCCCTACGCTTACGGCCGTCTGTCCGTGGAGGGCGGCACCCACCGTCTGGTACGTATCTCCCCGTTCGACAACCAGGGCCGCCGCCAGACCAGCTTCGCCGCCGTGGAAGTGGTGCCGCTGGTCGAGGCCACCGACCATATCGACATTCCGGATACGGACATCCGCGTGGACACCTACTGTTCCTCCGGCCCCGGCGGCCAGGGCGTGAACACCACGTACTCGGCCGTGCGCATCACCCACCTTCCCACCGGCATCGTGGTGACCATGCAGGATGAGCGTTCGCAGATTCAGAACCGTGCCTCCGCCATGGCCGTGCTCCAGTCCCGACTGCTCGTGCTGCGCCACGAGGAGGAGGCCAAGAAGAAGAAGGAGCTCGCCGGCGACATCAAGGCCAGCTGGGGCGATCAGATGCGCTCCTACGTGCTGCACCCCTACCAGATGGTCAAGGACCTGCGCACCGGCTACGAAACCAGCCAGACTCAGGCCGTGTTCGACGGCGACATCAACGCGTTCATCGAGGCCGGCATCCGCTGGCGCCATGAACAGCGCCGCGCCGCCGAAACCGAGGAGTAAACAGCATTATGGCACTGATCTCACTGGACAATGTGTCCAAGATCTATCCCAAAGGCACCCGACCGGCGCTTGACGACATCAACCTCGATATCGAACGCGGTGATTTCGTGTTCCTTGTGGGTGCGTCCGGCTCCGGCAAGACCACGCTCTTGAGCCTGCTGTTGCGCGAGGAGGAGGCCACCAGCGGCGAGATTCGCGTGGCCGGCAACGATCTGCGGCGCATCACCAACCGTCAAGTGCCGCAGTACCGCCGTTCGCTGGGCTTCGTGTTCCAGGATTACAAGCTGCTCAATAACAAAACCGTATGGGAGAACGTGGCGTTCGCCCTTGAGGTGATCGGCACGCGGCGGTCCACCATCAAATCGTTGGTGCCCAAGGTGCTGAATACCGTGGGACTCACCGGCAAGGAAAAGAACTATCCGCATGAGCTCTCCGGTGGCGAGCAGCAGCGTGTGGCCATCGCCCGCGCCTACGTGAATCACCCGCAGATTCTGCTGGCCGACGAGCCCACCGGCAACCTCGACCCGACCACTTCGCTGGGCATCATGGAAGTGCTGGACGCCATCAACCGCACCGGCACCACCATCGTCATGGCCACGCATAACGAAGAGATCGTCAACTCGATGCGCAAGCGCGTGGTCGAACTGCACAACGGCAAGATCGTGCGTGACGAGGCTCATGGCTCCTACGATTCCGCCCTGTTCTTCCCGGATGCCGAAGTCGAAGCCAAGTCCGACACCGCCCATCATGTGCTGGCGGCGGCGACCAAGGCCATCGAGGGCAGTGACGAGCCGTCTGAAGGCATCGCCCGTTTGGCCAATTCCGTGCATTCCGGCCGCACCGGCCGCTATGGCGAGACGTTTGCGCCGCTGGAAGACACGCTGACCTGGGGCAAGGGCATTCCGTTGGATGAGCAGGCCGCCGCCCTGGAAAGCACCCATGCGTTCGACCCGTTCAAGGACGAGTCCGCCGCGACC
>OAWV01001327.1_pt1 | contig 11984 bp, 10 predicted proteins | sample 1495551 | NCBI WGS metagenome assembly OAWV01 (sample SAMEA2580245, study PRJEB22360) | human gut metagenome | biome: human gut; feature: human-associated habitat; material: faeces | place: Denmark | collected 2008/2010 | reverse complement strand
TTCAAACACCCGCGAAAGATCAATTTCAATTTCGTCGTTTTCGTTCATTTTCTATCTCCCTTTTCTCTTATTTAAAAAGAATCCCCTTTTAGGACCCTCCGAATTTTTCATATATAGCTTTTTCAATATAAATCACTTTTTGACTGGGTTGATAATTGTTATCTTCATAAATATTAAAGTGAATATCTTTTACCATTTTTTGATAGTCTTTCATCACATACAAAGGACTAAAGTCATTGTATTCCACAGTCTTTAAAATCGCTTCCATCCCGTCTACAGGACTTTGATACTGATCGATATGTTTCAAATCAAAGGTTAATAAGTTCATAATATAGTTCTTGATTTGATCGTTGGTCAGGTTGGTCTCAATCCAGGGCAACATTTCTTCCACGATATCCATCAGTTCCCAGAAATTCTTTGTTCTAAGCTCCGTAATTAAAGCCATAATCACAGTGTTTTGACGCTTCATTCGATGAAAGTCATCATCAATGGTACGGATGCGGCAATATTCTTTCACCTGTTGTCCATTTAAATGATAAACACCGTCATCGCCGTCAATTTGCAAATCACGAATTTTTTGATGGGTTTCTTCCGCCGTGAGATAAAGATCAATTCCTCCGACCAGATCCACCAATTGTACTGTCGCTTCAAAACTGAACCCAACATATTGCGTAATATCCATATCAAAATTAAGATTGATCGTTTGGATCGCCATTTCTGGGCCGCCTCGCCAGTGCGCATGATTTAATTTATCAAAATCATCATAGGGTTCTGGAAGATAAACTAACGTATCTCGTTGTAACGAAGTAATCTTGATTGTCTTGGTATCAAAATCTAATGAGATAATCTTGGTCGCATCAGAACGCTGCATCTCAGCATCAGTCCATTCATTCCATTCTTGATTATCTGATCCAAATAATGCGATATTAACAATCTTATGATCTTCCACCTGATCCTTAACTTCTTGATTGACCATAGCCTCATCTTCGGTGAGTTTCTTTGATCGATGAGTTCTGTTCAATAAAGAATCCACATAGAAGTTCCCGCTAATCGCAATAGTCACAATGAAGACTATTAAAACACCGAGAATCATCAACAAAAGCTTTGTCTTGTTTTTTTTCTTTCGTTTGTTCATATTTGTCACATCCTTGCTGATCTATAAAAAAAGGTAGGCTTCGCCACCTCAAGCATATGATGAGTTTGTAAAAATAACCATGAAATAGATTTGGAAGTGCCCATGCAACTATCCAAAACGTTTCAATCACTGGGTTTAACAATCAAACCTAAATAGAGAAGCATAGCTTGGCCGCAGATCTGAAATTGAACCTGCGCGGTTCGCTGATGCCGGTCAATCTTTTTAATTCTTTGTTCTAAACCTTTTAAGGGACCAGATTGTACAATTAGTTGTCTGGAATTCAGGACTCCTATTGATTGAGGGATGACGTTATGCTCATCCATCAAAGAAGCGATGAAATGCTGTTCTTCATCGGACAGGAAGAAGTATTCCTTCGCTTCCCGATGAATCAATTGTGTCTGGTGTTGATCCAACCAGGTGTTGAACTGATTGGCAAACTCTTCTTGAGGTAAATCACTGGCCACGATCACTGTTCCTGGAAAGAGCAAGCGTTCTATTAAGGTTACCAGTTCTTGTTTCTTAAAATAACGTTGTTTCTTAGGCAGGAAAGCTTTAAAAGGTGAGCCTTTCATCAGTTCCAGAATTTCTTCTTCATGGAACTTTTCAACTTCAACAAAATACCAGACCATTACATTGCCCCCTTTCTTAAAAGGACAATCTTCAATGTCTTCAACAGGATCTTGAGATCCCATAACAGGTACCAGTTTTCAACATATTCTTTATCCAGTTCACAGCGGTCATGGAAACTGAGATCACTCCGGCCGCGAACCTGCCACAAACCGCCTAGCCCTGGTTTGACCTGGATAATCTGATTATAATAATCGCCCATATCTTCTTTTTCCCGTGGCAGATAGGGACGAGGACCGATCAGGGTCATTTCGCCTTTTAAAACGTTAATCAACTGTGGAAATTCATCGAGTGATGTTTTTCTCAGAAATTCACCAGCAGCGGTGATGCGCGGATCTTGTTTCAATTTCTTATGTATTATATATTCTTCGCGGATCTTAGGATCCGTAGCCATTAATTGTTCTAAGACGGCTTCAGCATTGGGAACCATCGAGCGAAATTTCAGCATTTCAAACGGTTTGCCATTCTTGCCAATACGCACTTGTCTGAAGAACACAGGATCCCTATCGCCTTGTTGATGATTTTTATGTCTTACATAGAAATAAAGCGGGACTAAAAGCAGACATCCGACAATTCCTGCCAAAATGTCAACAATCCGTTTAACCCCTCTTCCAACAACTTGTTTAAAGGAAGAAAAATCTGTTATTCTAGACTTGAGTTCAATGCTTTCACCTTTGGTCATGCTGCTCCCCCTCTCTCGATGGGAATCAGTTCATAAAAAAAGAACTGCTTCCTTCGCCCCCTGCGAAATCTCTAACAGTCGCTAACCGTCAGATATCGTACACCATTATTGACAGACTAATTTAACCCATTTATAATGAGACATGTATTAAAAAGAAACGTTTTTATCCAATTTTGGCATTAAAATTTCGTTGTCAAAAAATGTGTGACTTTTTTGCCATAAAAAAGGGAATAAATGTAATCAACAACCATTTTTATGTCATAAACAGTTATCATGAGATTCATTTATAACTAATCGTTCGAAATAAAAAAAGGCGAATTCTTTCTGAATTTCACCCGATTATAGAAGCTGACTGTAACGTATTTTTGACAAACTCAAACAAAAAAAGAAGGAAAAACCGAAGTTCTCCCTTCTCAGTAAAGCTTATTTAAAACGTTCTTTTTTGGAATAGATCGTATGAAGCAGCTCATGGGCAAGATGGCTTCCCGGTTCTTTTAAGAACTCCTCATACAAAGCAATAATCTGCGGATTTTCATGGGATTTGCGTACACTCTGCATCGCATCTTCATCATACAGAGCCTTGGCCCGTTCCTTCTTCCAATCAATCGGCTTAAATCCATTGCGGATCGTAGCCGAGATGATCGGCTGACCTCCGCCGTTGATGCAGCCGCCAGGGCAGCCCATGATTTCGATGAAATGATACGGTGAAGTGCCGGCACGGATTTCATCTAATAACGGTTTAGCGCAGCTCATACTGGAGGCTACCGCAACCTTAACCTTCATGCCAGCAACTTCCAGCTCGGCTGTTTTAACACCTTCCATGCCGCGGACGACGGTGAAATCTAAAGATTCTAATGGTTTATTTTCCAACGTTTCCTTGACGGTTCTTAATGCAGCTTCCATGACTCCGCCGCTGGCGCCGAAGATGACGCCGGCTCCGGAATACTGGCCGAACATATCCTGATCAAAATCTTCATCCGGCAGGTTTTCAAAGTTAATGCCATACATCTTGATCAATCGGCCTAATTCGCGGGTCGTCAAGACAACATCGACATCCGCTACGCCGTCTTTGCGCATTTCTGGCCGTACGACTTCGGCTTTCTTGGCCGTACACGGCATGATCGAAACAACGGTGATCTTGCGCGGATCGAGATTGTGTGTTTGTGCGTAATATGATTTCAGAATTGCCCCGAACATCATATGCGGAGACTTGCAGGAACTCAGATGATCCAACAGATCTGGATACTCAAATTCACAATAGCGGATCCAGCCTGGGGAACAGCTTGTAATCATCGGCAGGACGCCATGATTCTGGACACGTTCAATAAATTCATGGCCTTCTTCCATAATCGTCAGATCCGCCGCATAATTGGTATCATAGACGCGGTCAAATCCGATTCTGCGCAGAGCGGCAGCCATTTTGCCTGTGACGCGCGTGCCGATCGGCAACCCGAATTCCTCACCTAAAGCGGCCCGAACGGCCGGAGCGGTCTGCACGATGACATGCTGCTCAGGATCATTCAGAGCTTCGATCACCCAATGAATATCTTCCTTTTCATATAAGGCACCCACCGGACAGGCGTTGACGCACTGACCGCACTGCATGCAGTTGACGTCGTTTAAGCTGCGGTCAAAGACCGGCGCGACCTTCGTATTGAAACCACGGTTGATAAAGCTGAGAATTCCCAATCCCTGAACCTTCTTGCAGGTTTCAATGCAGCGTCCGCACAACACGCACTTGGACGTATCGCGAACGATTCCCGGGGCGACTTCATCGAATGTTGGGCTTGTCTTTTCCCCTTCATAGCGAACTTTGCGGATCCCCAGCTGCTGCGCCAGCTTCTGCAGTTCACAGTTCTGATTGCGAATGCAGGACAGGCAGTCATCGCAATGATTTGACAGAATCAGCTCCACTGTATGTCTGCGGGCCTCCAGCGCTCTTTGTGAATTCGTGAAGACTTCCATCCCTTCGCTGACAGGATAAACACAGGAAGCCCCTAAGCTTTTTGCCCCCTTGATTTCAACGGTGCAGACACGGCAGGCCCCGGTCTTGTTCACATCTTTTAAATAACAAAGCGTAGGAATCTGGATGCCGGCTTCACGGGCAGCTTCCAGAATCGTGGATCCCGGCTCAGCCTGAACCGGAATATTATTGATTTTTAAATTGATTTTCGTCATATTTCCGCTGCCTCCTTAATCGCGCTTAACCGCACCGAAGCGGCAGGTTTCCATACAAGCGCCGCACTTGATGCACTTGTCATGATCGATAACATAAGGCTTCTGACCTGGAACACCGCTGATCGCCCCAACCGGACAATTGCGGGCGCACATCGAACACTTGCGGCACTTATCCGGATCAATCGAATAATGCAGCAGTTTCTTACAAACCCCAGCCGGACAGCGTTTCTCCTTAACATGCGCTTCATACTCATCACGAAACAGCCGCAGCGTGGATAAAACCGGATTGGCCGCCGTTTGTCCTAAGCCGCATAAAGCGGTATCCTTAATCATCTTGCCCAGATTTTCTAGTTCATCTAAGGTTTCCATTGTTCCGCGGCCTTCGCAGATATCGGTCAACAGCTCCAGCATGCGCTTTGTGCCAACACGGCATGGCGTACACTTGCCGCAGGATTCATCGACGATAAATTCCATATAGAAGCGGGCCACGTCAACCATGCAGTTGTCTTCATCCAAAACAATCATGCCGCCGGATCCCATCATCGAACCCAAAGCGATCAGGTTGTCAAAGTCAATCGGCGTATCCAGATCTTCGACAGTCAGACAGCCGCCGCTTGGACCACCGGTCTGAACCGCTTTAAACTTCTTGCCGTTTGGACAGCCGCCGCCGATTTCATAGATGACCTCGCGCAGCGTAGTCCCCATTGGAATCTCGACCAGTCCGGTATTGACGATCTTGCCGCCTAAGGCAAAGACCTTAGTGCCTTTGGATTTTTCCGTTCCAATCGAACTGAACCAATTTGAGCCTTTTAATATAATCTGTGCAACATTGGCAAAGGTTTCAACATTATTAATAATCGTTGGCCGGCCCCAGACGCCGCTGACTGCCGGAAACGGCGGCTTCGGCACCGGCATGCCGCGCTTGCCCTCAATCGACTGAATCAAGGCCGTTTCTTCACCGCAGACAAACGCACCTGCACCTAAACGAATTTCAATGTCAAAGCTGAAGTCCGTACCTAAAATATGCTCGCCGAACAAGCCCAGTTCCTTGGCCTGATCCATCGCGATCTGCAAGCGCTTGACCGCAATCGGATATTCCGCCCGAATATAGACGTAACCCTGCTGAGCACCGATCGCATAACCGGCAATCGCCATCGCTTCCAGAACCGCATGCGGATCGCCTTCCAAAATCGAACGATCCATAAAGGCTCCCGGATCGCCTTCATCGGCATTGCAGATGACATACTTGTCGCCGGCCGGCTGATCTGCCGCAAACTGCCACTTCACACCGGTCGGAAAGCCCCCGCCGCCGCGTCCGCGCAGACCGGATTTTTTAATTTCATCAATCACTTGCTGCGGCTGCATCTCATGCAGCGCTTTGGCCAGCGCCTCATAACCATCGCGGGCGATGTATTCGCGGATATTCTCTGGATCCAGCTGACCGCAGTTCTTCAAAGCGATGCGCTGCTGCTTGGCATAAAAACGAATCTTATCGATATCAAAGATTTTTTCCTGAGTAAGTTCATCAATATCATTCATTTCCAGACGTTTAACCGGCTGACCCCCGATAAAATGCTGCTCGATGATCTCCGTGACATCTTCCGGTTTGACATGACAATAGAAAATTTTATCCGGATAAACCGCCACAATCGGGCCTTTCTGACAAAGGCCGAAACAGCCGGTTTTAATCACGCGGATCTGTTGATCCAGTCCGCGTGAGCAGAGCTGTTCATTCATCTGTTCCATGATCAGCTGCGATGATGACGAAGTACAGCCCGTTCCCGCGCAGACTAAGACATGCAGCCGTGGTTCTCCCGGAATTGCCTGAGCGCCGGGATTGCGCAGAGCGATTTCCTTCGCCGCTGCTTCGCGCAGCTGACGAAGTTCATTCCATGATTTCATGTGCTTCTCCTCTTTCTTCCCTAGTGAACGCCGGACTCGGTTTTAATGATCGCTTTGATCCGATCCTCCAGCGCGGTTGAGCTGGTCGCATTGCCATAGACCTGATCGTCCAGAATAGCCACCGGCGCTAAGCCGCAGGCCCCTAAACAACGCGTTGCATCCAATGAGAACAAGCCGTCAGCACTGGTCTGATTCACTTTTGTTCCCGTCAGATCGCAAATCCGCTGCAATAGATCCGCTGAGCCTTTGACATAACAGGCCGTCCCCATGCAGACGTTAATCACATGCTTGCCCTTGGGTTCCGTTGTAAACTGCGTATAGAATGTAACAACACCATACACCTCGGCCGCTGATACGCCGGACGCCGCGGCAATCTTTTCCATTGCTTCAAACGGAATATAGCCCAGTTCTTTCTGGACATCGTGCAGCATCAGCTTGACCGGTCCCGGCCGTCCGCGATGACGATCGACAATCCGATCAATGACCTGCATCGACTGTTCGTTGAGTTTCCCCATCCTTTCACCTCCACGTGTTATTTGGGTTCTCTATTGAAAACATCACAGGGATGATTCAACCTTGTTTTTCAGCCAGCCCAGTATGCCGTCAGCGGCTGCGCTGAGCAGGATAATCCACAGCGTCCAGGCCATCAGCCCGGTCATATCCAGCGCCACCCGCGCCGCATACGACATCTGCCGGCCGATGCCAACCCGCACCTGAGTAAGCACTTCCGCCATCACACAAACCCGCAGGCCAAGCCCAAAGCCGGTCTGAATCGCTGCCGCCAAATGCGGCAGAGCCTGGGGAAGACGGATCTTCCAGAAAACAATCCACGGCGTTTCCGGATAGCAGCGCAGCACATCCTGCAGCTCGCTGTCCAGCAAATCCTGACTGAGCAGGATAGCGGTATAAAAGACCGGAAACAGCACGCAGAAGCTGGTTACCATCACGCTGCCTTCGCTGCCCAGCCAGATCAGAAAAACCATAATATACGATAAATTCGGAATCGTCTTGATAATCACTTCCAACGGTTCAATGAAGCGCCGCACGGTTTTGTTCAGGGCTGCAGCATAGCCGCACAGACATGCGATCACCAGCGAAAGACCGAAACCTTTCAGCATCCGTCCCAAACTGGTCAGTGTCTGACGATAGAAATCGGGCCGGGCAAGATCGCCGAGCATCCGGTTCAGTACGTCCAACGGCATCGGAATCAGAATATCGTTATTGACTTTCATCGCCAGCCCCTGCCAAAGCACAAGCAGCAGCACGATCATGATTCCCTGTTCTTTTTTTAACCCTCGTCGCTGATTTCTCATGAAATTATTATATCATCAGACCGAATGGAAACGCTATCTTTATTTCCGCTTTTTCGACCTTTATTTTGTTTTCCATTTCACAAAAAAGGCAGATTAATCCGCCTTTTTCGGTTCTATTCTGGATTATTTGTTCAAACGAAAAACAACATGATTGCTTGCGCCCAGCATCTGCGGCTTTTCGCACATTGCCATATGAAATTCCAGCCAGCTTTGAAACGGTTCTGGTTTCAACGCATTGAGCTTCTCTGCCAACAGCTCAGCCATCCCATCCGCCGCAAATTCCTGCACCGGCGTCCAGCCCTCTGCATCCAGCCAGCGATGAACTTGTTCCAGGCTCAGAAACACAAACGGAATGTCCGCAACCTTAAAGGTACTGCGGTCATACCGGCCATTGTCCAGAAATTCTGAATTGTAGACCATGGCTTCGGTCACAAACACCATATCGTTGTTGATAAAGGCAAAGAACGCTGCCCCGCCTGGTTTTAAAACCCGCAGCACCTGTCGGACACATTGAGTTCGCTGAGCTTCCGTTTCAAGATGATACAGCGGCCCCAAACACAGGACAAGATCAAATGCTTCCTCCGCCAGTGAGCTGAGATCCAGGGCATTGCCCTGAATCACCGTCAAATCCATTTCCGGCTGACGTTTGGTCTGAATGAGCGCGCAATGCTTCTTCACCGGTTCCACAGCTGTGACTGAATAGCCTTCAGCGGCATATTTCAGGCTGTACGCGCCCGTTCCGGCCCCAACGTCCAGAATCCGCATTCCCGGCTTCAGAAATTTTTCAATCTGCCGCGTCGTCGTTAAAAATTCAATGGTACGCGCCGGCGAAGCCGTCAGCCGATGTTCTTCATCGAAATAATCATAGATCAGTTCCAGATCCATTCGTTCCGCCCCCTATCTTCTTGCCTCTAACTTAAAGCTTCGGCTTAGGCGTCCAGACGGCTCAGCAATTCGCAAAGCAAAGCGTAGGTTCGCTGGAATGAAGCCAGATTCAGCTTCTCCTGCGGCGTATGAGCACCGCTGGCTTCCGGCACCATCGTGACGATGTCAATATCGGGAATCATCTCGCAGAACACACCGCATTCCGTACCGCCATGGCCCGCTTCCAGTTTCAGTTGTTTCCCGGTTTTCTCTTTCACCAGCTCCGCCAGTTTCTGCCGCATCACACTTTCTTCCTTGTAATCCCACGCCGGATAGCCATTGTCAAAGCTGCAGGTCCAGCCATATAAGCCCGAAAGAATCTCCAGTTCATCACTCATCTTTTCAATCCAGCTTTTCTGCGCGGAACGCAGCGAAAGCGTGATGACTAGGCTGGAACCACGGCGCTTGATCGAGGCCAGATTTTCCGAAGCCCAGGTTAAGCCTGGTATCGCCATGCTTTTGGCCCGCAGACCATTGGGCAGAACGGTGATAAAATCAATAAATGCCTTGGAATCCTCAGCGGAATAGACGTTTTCAATCGTCGTGTCCTCACTTAAGGTCAGCGTGACCTCCGGGTCACTGGCTTTCAGTTCCGCCTTCACATCCGCCGCTACTTTTTCAATGGCTTTGCGGACCTTCCGCGAATCCTGACTTGCGAAGCGAATCCAGCAGTCCCGCGGAATAGCGTTGTCTTTGTTGCCGCCGTCCCAGTCCGCAATCCAGACTTCCAGCTCGTTTTTGACTAATTCCCGCAAAGCGCGAATCGCAATCTTGTTGGCATTACCTAGCTCCTTATCGATATTGCCGCCGGAATGGCCGCCTTTTAACCCAGAAACGGTCAGCTTCCAGCCGCTGCCGTCCCATTTTTCCTGCGGCCGCACACGCGTCATTGTGCAAACCAAACCGCCCGCTGTCGAGACTGCCGTTTTATCCTCACCGCCGCAGTCCATATTGATCATGCGATGCGCGGTGAAATACTCCTTTTTCAGCCCCTGAGCACCGTTCAGGCCGATTTCTTCCATGACGGTGAAGACGCATTCCAGCGGCGGATGCGGTTTCTGATCATCCTCCAGCAGGGCCAGCATCATGGCCACACCAACTCCGTCGTCCGCCCCCAGCGTTGTGCCGCGGGCCTTCAGCCAGCCGTCTTCGACATAGGTGTCTAACGGTTGGGTTTCAAAATCAAAATCAACGTCTGCTTCCTTTTCACAGACCATGTCCATATGCGCCTGCAGAATCACGGCGCCGTGCTGTTCCATCCCAGCTGTTCCGTCTTTGTAGATCATCACATTGTTCATTTCATCCTGAATCCAGCGCAGGCCATGATCCTTCGCAAACTGAACCAGCCAGTCGCTGAGCTGTTTTTCGTTGCGGGAGCCATGCGGGATCTTGGTCAGTTCGTTAAAGTAATAAAATATCCGTTCGTTGCAATCCATTGTCATCGGTGTACCACCCTTTCCTTGTTCTTTATTATATCGCTCATTTTCACTTACTTTCAACCAAAAATGAAAATTATTTCTTTTCATAACGAAATATTTACAAACAAAAAGGGAGAAGTTGTTTCTCCCTTGATTTCAGTCTAGTGAGCTAAGATGCTTTCGATATCGGTGACCTCAAATAAATTGAGGAAGGATGTCAGCTCTGGCTTGACGTCCTCAGCCGCAGCCAGCCTCAGATTCATCCTTGACCAGGTCTTGGCGATCACCGCGCCGCTTGGCACGCCTAATGTCTGTGCGCCAATCGTTTCGATGTCCTGCTCGACGATGGATGGATCTTGCTGAGCCTGGTTCATATAGTCTTCGATGGATTGAAGCAGCGCTTCCACCGCCGCCTGGCGCTCCTGCGGCAAATCCTGCCGAACAAACAGCGCAGCCTGCGGATAGCCCTGGGTGCCGGTGACGGCTTTCCATTGTTCCTGCAGATCCAGAATGATCTTCAGTTCCTGACCGTTTTCCTTAGCTTTGGCCATCGTTGCCGTTGCGGCTGGTTCCGCCATCAATGCCACATCAGCCTTTCCTGCAAGCACAGCGCCCTGCACTTCCGCCACGCTGGCATACCAGGTGATTTCCGGAGTGACCGGATGCTTTTCCAGCACGGTTTCCAGAACTTTACCCGGTACCGCGCCTTCGCCAAAGGCGGCAAACACGCCGTCCTTCTCCAGCGCCGACTCCTCAGCAGCGACCAGATACAGGTTGCCCCAAGTAATCACACTTTCCATACGGTAAGTTGTCTTGCCGTTGGCAGCCAGCTTAGCACCCAGGTTGCTTGGAGCGACGAGAATGTCATATTCCGGATTCGGATTGACAAAAGCCGCCTGCAGCACATCTGTCCCGTCGACAAAAGTCACGTCGTGACCATTCTTCACCGGAGCGATCAGGGCCAGTGCCGGAGCTCCGGTCGGGCCTAAAATTGACAGTGTGACCGATTCAGCCTGAGCCGTTGGCTCCGGAGTTGCCTCCGGCGTCGTTTCAGGTGCTTTCGGATTTGCCGCACAGCCTGCAGCCAGCAGCAGAACACTCAGCAAACAAAGCCATTTCTTCATACGCGGACCTTCGTTTCAATTTCGTTAAGAATGCTTTCCAGCAGTTCTTCTTTGGTAATCGTTACGGAATCTTTTTTACCATAACGGCGAACCGTAGCCGTGCCGTTTTCCACTTCGCCGTCCCCAACGACAATCTGCATCGGGATCTTATGCGTCTGCGCTTCGCGGACACGGTATCCGAGCTTTTCATTGCGGCCATCGACCTTGACGCGCACGCCCTTAGCCAATAACATCGCTTCCAGTTGCTGCGCATAGGCGAGATGGCGTTCATGATGCACCGGAACAATCACGACCTGCTGCGGTGCCAGCCACATTGGGAACGCCCCGGCATAATGCTCGATCAGAATGCCGATGAAACGTTCGATGGATCCAAAGATTACGCGGTGAAGCATAATCGGCCGCTTTTTGGAACCATCGGCATCAACATAGGTCAGATCGAAGCGCTCCGGCAGATTCATATCCAGCTGAATCGTTCCGCACTGCCATACCCGGCCTAAGCTGTCGGTTAAATGGAAGTCCAGCTTCGGGCCATAGAAGGCACCGTCACCCAAGTTGATCTTGCAGCTCTTGCCGGCTGCATGACAGGCCGCTTCCAGCGCCGCCTCGGCCTTATCCCAGATTTCAATCGAGCCGATATATTTCTTTTCCGGACGGGTGGACAGCTCAATCGCATAGCTTAAG
>OAWV01001318.1_pt1 | contig 12033 bp, 11 predicted proteins | sample 1495551 | NCBI WGS metagenome assembly OAWV01 (sample SAMEA2580245, study PRJEB22360) | human gut metagenome | biome: human gut; feature: human-associated habitat; material: faeces | place: Denmark | collected 2008/2010 | reverse complement strand
CCGGCATGATCGGCAACGCCACTGCCGCCGATATGACCGCCTCCAACATCCATACCTTCCAGATTTGCGCCTTCTATGTGCCGCTGGCCGTGATTGTGCTGAGCCTGCTCGTCTTTCTTTTCAAGGTGAAGATCAGCGAAAAGATGCACGATGACATCGTCAGGCAGCTCGAATCGCAGCTCGCGCAGGGGGAGTCGTCTGAGTCCTGATCGCAACCGGTATGCGATTCGTGGGTTGAGGGAGCCGCATGGTGGACGCCGTGCGGCTCTTTCCGTATGCAACGTTCATACGGCGTGCTAGGCTGAACTGCTGAAACGTATAGCAGTGATCCGTTATCAGCGGGGAGCTTCCGGAAGAACGGCGGCGATTGCAGGGGGCGTAAGTCCGCACAGTGCAATCGCAAGCTTAGTAGAACCGGCGGGATCGGCCCGAACAGCCGAACGCAAGCGGTCGCAATCGCACTGTGCAGTATGCAGGGGATGGCGGCAAGCGAGGTGGTACCGCGGTGGCGGACGTGCGGCAATCGTGCGTAAGTCGTCGTCCTCGTAGGTAGTTAAGAAGAACAGGAAACCTGCCAAACGAGGAGCATACGGTGAGCGAAACCACCAATCATGTGTATCCGAAGGCTGCTGCCGGTGAGCAGAGCGCCAACGTCGCGCCGAACCCCAGCTTCCCGAAGCTGGAGGAGTCCGTGCTTGACTATTGGGAGAAGGACGATACCTTCGCCAAGTCCGTCGAGCGTCGTCCATCCGGAGATCACAGCCAGAATGAATTCGTTTTCTTCGACGGTCCGCCGTTCGCCAACGGTCTGCCGCATTATGGCCATCTGCTGACCGGCTATGCCAAGGATGTGATTCCGCGCTACCAGACCATGAAGGGCCGCAAGGTCAACCGCGTGTTCGGCTGGGATACGCACGGTCTGCCGGCCGAGCTCGAGGCGCAGAAGGAACTGGGCATCGACTCCGTCGACCAGATCAAGGAAATCGGCATCGACAAGTTTAACGACGCCTGCCGTGCCTCCGTGCTCAAGTACACCAATGAGTGGAAGGACTACGTGCACCGTCAGGCGCGCTGGGTCGATTTTGAGCATGGCTACAAGACCCTGAATATTCCGTACATGGAATCCGTGATGTGGGCCTTCAAGCAGCTGTATGACAAGGGCTTGGCCTATCAGGGCTACCGTGTGCTGCCGTATTGCCCGAAGGATCAGACGCCGCTTTCCGCACACGAGCTGCGTATGGATGCCGACGTGTACCAAGACCGTCAGGACACCACCGTGTCCGTGGCCGTGAAGCTGCGCGACGAGGAAGACGCCTACGCCGTATTCTGGACCACCACCCCGTGGACCGTTCCGACCAACTTCGCCATCGTGGTCGGCGCCGACATCGACTATGTCGAAGTACGTCCGACCGAAGGCAGGTTCGCCGGCAAGAAATTCTATCTGGGCAAGCCGCTGCTCGGCTCCTATGCCAAGGAGCTTGGCGAGAACTATGAGATCGTGCGCGAGCTCAAGGGTGCCGAGATGGAGGGTTGGCGCTACTATCCGGTCTTCCCGTATTTCGCTGGCGACGAGCATGCCGCCGAGGGTCAGGTTCCGGGGCCGGAAGGCTATCAGATTTTCACCGCCGATTACGTCGATACTGTCGAAGGTACGGGCCTCGTGCATCAGGCTCCGTACGGCGAGGACGATATGAACACGCTCAATGCCAAGGGCATCAAGAGCGTGGACGTGCTTGACGCGGGCTGTAAGTTCACGTCGCTGTGCCCGGACTACGAGGGGCAGTATGTGTTCGATGCGAATCTGCCGATTCTGCGTAACCTGCGTGCAGGCGATGGTCCGCTGGCCCGTGTGCCGGAGAATCAGCGCGCGATTCTCTTCCAGGAGAAGAGCTACGTGCACTCCTATCCGCACTGCTGGCGTTGCGCCACCCCGCTGATCTACAAGCCGGTGAGCTCTTGGTTCGTGTCCGTGACCAAGATCAAGGACCGTCTGCTCGAGCTCAACCAGCAGATCAACTGGATTCCGGACAACGTGAAGGATGGGCAGTTCGGCAAGTGGCTTGCCAATGCCCGCGACTGGTCCATCTCTCGTAACCGTTTCTGGGGTTCGCCGATTCCGGTGTGGGTATCCGACGATCCGAAGTATCCGCGTGTCGACGTATATGGCTCGCTTGAGGAGCTGAAGGCCGACTTCGGTGATTATCCGCGCGATCATGAAGGCAATGTCAACATGCATCGCCCGTATATCGACGAACTGACCCGCGTCAACCCGGACGATCCGACCGGCAAGAGCCACATGCGCCGTATCACCGACGTAATGGACTGCTGGTTCGAATCCGGTTCCATGAGCTTCGCCCAGTACCACTATCCGTTCGAGAACAAGGAAACCTTCGAACAGCACTTCCCGTGTGACTACATCGTGGAATACATCGGCCAGACCCGTGGCTGGTTCTATGTGCTGCACATCATGGCCACCGCCCTGTTCGACAAGCCGGCATACAAGAACGTGATCTGCCACGGCATCGTGCTCGGTTCCGACGGTCAGAAGATGTCGAAGCATCTGCGCAACTATCCGGATGTGAACGGCGTGTTCAACGACTTCGGTTCCGACGCCATGCGTTGGTTCCTCATGAGTTCGCCGATCCTGCGTGGCGGCACCCTCATCGTGACCGCCGACGGCATCCGCGATACCGTACGTCAGGTGATGCTGCCGGTGTGGAGCTCCTACTATTTCTTCACCCTGTATGCCAACGCGGCCAATGGCGGTGCCGGTTTCGACGCTCGTTCGCTACGTGCCGGCGAGGTTGCCGCCTTGCCGGAAATGGACCGTTACCTGCTGGCTCGCCCCCGCCGTCTGATCGAGAAGACCCAGGCTGCGCTGGATGACTTCCTGATTTCCGACGCCTGCGAAGCCGTGTCCGATTTCATCGACATGCTCACCAACTGGTACATTCGCAACAATCGCGACCGCTTCTGGAACGAGGACGAGAACGCGTTCAATACGCTGTACACCGTGCTTGAGGCATTCATGCGTGTAATCGCCCCGCTTGCTCCGATGGAGGCCGAAGCCGTGTGGTGTGGCCTGACCGGCGGCGAGTCCGTGCATCTGGCCGATTGGCCGTTCCTGGCCGATCCGACTTCTGGCGAGGCGACCGAACTTGGTCGCGTGCTGGTGGATGATCCGGCCTTGGTCGATGCTATGGAGAAGGTGCGCGAGGTCGTTTCCAGCACGCTGTCCATGCGTAAGGCGAAGCAGATTCGCGTGCGCCAGCCGCTTTCCAAGCTGACTGTGATCGTGTCCGATCCGGATGCCGTTGCTGCCTACGCCGAAATCCTGAAGTCCGAGCTTAACGTCAAGGATGTCGAGCTGTGCACGCTTGAGGATGCCGAATCCCGCGGCCTGAAGATCGTCAACGAGCTGCGCGTGAACGCCCGAGTCGCAGGTAAGCGTCTGCGCAAGGACGTGCAGTTTGCCATCAAGGCTTCCAAGTCCGGTGCCTGGCATGTCGATGCCTCCGGCGTGCCGGTGTGCGAGACTCCGAACGGTGAGATTGCACTGGAAGAGGGTGAATATGAGCTGATCAACAGCGTGGAGGAGAAGAACGCCGAAGAGGCCGCCAGCTCCGTGTCCGCTGCGCTGCCGACCGGTGGTTTCGTGATTCTCGACACCGAGCTGAACGACGACCTGATTGCCGAAGGCTATGCTCGCGACGTGATCCGTGCCGTGCAGGATGCCCGCAAGGCTGCCGATCTGGAGATCTCCGACCGTATTGCGTTGAAGTTGACCGTTCCGACGGGTGACGTGGCGAAGGTCGAGCAATTCAAGGGCCTTGTGGCTTCCGAAACGCTTGCCACCTCCTTCGAGGTTGTGGCCGGCGCCGAGGGCTCCGAGTTGGCAGTTGAGGTTGCCAAGGCCTGAGCCGGTCTGCGAGGTTGATAACCTCATAATCTAGGCGGTGAGTCGTGTTCCGTGTGGGCGCGACTTGCCGCCTTTCGCATAGGGGCTTCCCACGTATGTATTTGGCGTCTATCTGTATGCCTGTTGGCTGGATTTGTGATTATTCATACGTGCGGCTACAGTTATGCATTGGCTTTAAGCCCTACGACTTGATTTGTGTTCCGTGCGCATGTTCGGTCATGCATGCGGAGCAGATCGTTGGAGCGAATGGTTCTCAGTACCATCCATGTGAGTCAAGCACACATATGAGAAGCAGTCGCACTGCCGGAAGACGTGGACTATTGCGGATTAATTTCCGTAGTATCCGCCCTTCCGGTTTTCTTTTGTAGATTCTGTTTTTTGTTGTGGGAACGTTCGGCGGGGTCTGGCATGCGTTGCGGCTCAGTAGGAATTGCATAATAGGAATGGTATAGATCTCCATGATCATTTGCATGGCGCGGGAAAACTGGCGAGAGACTTCGAAGAAGAATTCTCTGCGATATCATACACTGCTGCTTTGTTGCATGACCTCGGAAAAGCTTCAGAAGATTTTCGGGAATATCTGTTATCCGCAAAGGGACATCGCGGTTCTGTAATTCATGCATGGCAGGGAGCTTTTTTAGTTGATGACGCATGTGCCTTATCTTCTGAAAAATCGGCTGCTGAGCAGGCGGTACAAGAGATCACTAGGGAGATACTTGAACTTGCCATTGCTAATTCTTCGAAGGAGTTGCCGGACTGTTTGGATGTGGATGGACTCTCGACTTTTTTTGACGGTCTTGCTACGGATCGGAAGAATGAAATCAGATTCTCGTATCAAGAAGTTAAGGACAGGATCTCGTATCTTGACCTTGATATTGCTGGTAATTATGACAAAAGTATCAGGGATGTCGAGCATTTCATGCAGAAATTTAATATGGGAGGCATAGCAAATTCAGATAGTTTTTATTTCTATCTTGGGCTATTTGCCAAATATGTTTACTCTCGATTAATTGATGCAGATAGATTAGATGCTGCTTGTTTGAGAATGATGAAAGTTCAGCGCGGCCTTCAGGTTCGATGGAAGTAACTAACGTCGTCTGGTTCGAACACAACTGCAAGGGTGGACAATATTCCTCTGCTAAAGTTCATCGTGCTATTTCTGTGGATTCTGCCGGCGAAATCAGTGTTGACGAGAGTGCTATTCCTGGGCTTCACTTTGAAATCATCGAAGGTCGTTAACCCTAAAGACTGCTTAGAGAGGATGAGAGATTGTCATGACAAGACCAGCTGAATATCCGGAAGAAGATTGGCTGGCCTTGTCTGGCCTACAGCATTTTGCTTTTTGCAAGCGGCAGTGGGCTCTGATTCATATCGAGCAGCTATGGTCGGAAAATTATCTGACCACAGCTGGGCAGCTTGAGCATTCTCGTGTGCACGATTATGAGTCTTCTGAGAGTCGTGGAGACTTGTTAATTATGCGAGATTTGCGAGTATTCTCGAGATCTCTCGGAATCACTGGTGCTTGCGATGTTGTGGAGTTCCATAGGGCTGCAAATGGAATTAAATTGCACGGAAGGGATGGTTTATGGGACCCGTATCCCGTTGAATATAAGCATGGAAAACCTAAGACAAATGATGCTGATCGGTTACAGCTGTGTGCCGAGGCGATGTGCTTGGAGGAAATGCTTGCGTGCACGATTCAAGAAGGTGCTTTGTTTTATCAACGGATAAAACGGCGGGAGAGGATTCCTCTTAATGACGAATTGCGGAATACGGTAAAGAAAGATTTTTTACAGATGCATGACTTGTTTGCTCGTGCTCATACGCCACAAGTGAGACCTACAAAGGCATGCTCAGCATGCTCCTTGCGAAATTGGTGTTTACCCGAGTTAACAAAGACTAGGTCTGCGCGGAAATATATTGATCTCCAAATTAACGGTATGAATTCCTGAATCGAGGCATTGCGATGAAACAGCTTCTCAACACATTGTTCGTAATGACCGAAGATGCATACTTAGCACTGGAAAATGACAATGTGGCTGTGCATCAAGAAGATGTGATTCTGGCGAAAATACCGCTTCGTTCCATTGAATCAATACTGTGCTTTTCATATAAGGGAGCATCTCCATCACTTATGGGACGTTGTGGAGAGATGGGCGTTAGCATGTCCTTCTATTCGCCAAGGGGGCATTATTATTGTTCAATCATGGGGGAGAAGAATCGTAATGTTCTGTTGAGGAGAGAGCAATTCCGTCGAGCAGATAATGAGATGGATGCTCTCCCTGTTGCTAAATCATTTATCATTGGCAAGATTTTTAATGCAAAGTGGGTGCTAGAACGAACGAAACGGGATCATGCTTTGCGAGTGAATGTGGAACGGATTTCTCAGCAAAGTAATCGACTGACACAACGGCTACCAGAAATCCGTCAATGCGATTCCATGGATGCACTGCGTGGCCTAGAGGGGATGGCGGCGAAAGAGTATTTTTATGCTTTTGATGATTTAATTTTGAGAAATAAAGATAACTTTTTCTTTGAGGGGAGAACAAGAAGACCGCCACTTGATCGAATGAATGCATTGTTGTCATTCATTTATTCCGTACTTACCAATGATTGCTGTGCTGCACTACAGGGAGTGGGACTGGATCCTTACGTGGGTTTTATGCATGTCGATCGGCCCGGACGTGCATCACTTGCCCTAGATTTAGTGGAGGAGTTCCGTCCGGTGATAGCTGATAGATTCGCTTTGACTCTGGTCAATACTGGTGCAATACAGATGAAAGACTTTGAAGAACGCGAAAATGGAAGCGTGTTCCTCTCAGAAACAGGAAGAAAGGCAGTGCTTGGGGCTTGGCAAAGAAAGAAAGCCGAACAAATTGTTCATCCGTATCTGCAGGAAAAAATTTCTTGGGGTCTGGTTCCCTATGTACAGGCGCTTTTATTAGCGCGCTTCTTACGCGGGGACATAGATGCTTATCCACCATTTATGTGGAAGTGATAAGACATGATGGTGGTCGTGGCATATGATGTCAATACTGAGACAACTGCGGGGAAGAGACGGTTGCGTAACGTTGCGAAGACATGTATGAAATATGGGCAACGGGTGCAGAATAGCGTATTCGAGTGCTCGGTCACTTCATCGGATTATCTAACTTTAATAAATGAAGTGATGAAAATCATGGATCAAGAAAAGGATAGCCTGCGCTTATATAAATTAGGGACAAAATATTCTGAGAAGATTGAACATTATGGTGTACAGCGGCATCTTCCTGTAGATGATGTGATGATGATTTAGACGCCGAGGCCTGTCGTTGTGCGAAGTGGAAGCTCTCATCGAATAAGGCAAGTTTCGCACCTGGATGGAACTTGGAATCGAAAAGTAAGTCGATTTTCCTTGGCTGTTTGATAATTTCAGAGAGAAGAATCGTTATTATTTTTTGGTAGAGTGATTAGAATAACGGGTTTTGACTTCAAACCCTGCTACTCTTGAACTTGTACGAAGGATAGATGTTCCACAATGTGAAACATGCTGTCCATCTGTGCGGTCGCTCTCCTCACGGAGAGCGTGGATTGAAATCTCGCACCCTTCGCCGAATACTTTCCGGACTGGGTCGCTCTCCTCACGGAGAGCGTGGATTGAAATCGCTGCGAACTCGGATTCAACCGTAAAAATTACGGGTCGCTCTCCTCACGGAGAGCGTGGATTGAAATGCACTGGGACTCACCTGCTTGCTCATCGTCATGGGTCGCTCTCCTCACGGAGAGCGTGGATTGAAATTCGTCCAGAAACGCATAGGAGCATCCCATATCACGTCGCTCTCCTCACGGAGAGCGTGGATTGAAATCTTTCCCGTGCTTCCGAAACCACCCTCGCCCCTAGTCGCTCTCCTCACGGAGAGCGTGGATTGAAATTTGACGTTGACGGTGCCCATGTAGACGAGAGCTACGTCGCTCTCCTCACGGAGAGCGTGGATTGAAATCCCTCTCCCATGCCGAGGCACGCTACGCGCTGCTCGTCGCTCTCCTCACGGAGAGCGTGGATTGAAATTGGAGTCCGCCTTCACGGTACGACAGAACATGGAGTCGCTCTCCTCACGGAGAGCGTGGATTGAAATCGGGGGTACGGTGTCGATGCCGTATCGTACGAAAGTCGCTCTCCTCACGGAGAGCGTGGATTGAAATATGTATGGGACGATGTACGGAGCAGGAATCACAACGTCGCTCTCCTCACGGAGAGCGTGGATTGAAATAGTGTGAAGGACATGCAGGAGGGATATAACGCGCGTCGCTCTCCTCACGGAGAGCGTGGATTGAAATTGTCTAGTCAGCTTACGAATGAAGCCATGCGCCAGTCGCTCTCCTCACGGAGAGCGTGGATTGAAATGTCTGCGCGGTGCCGTTCGATGCCAGTGCGTTCTGTCGCTCTCCTCACGGAGAGCGTGGATTGAAATCAGGCCATCAGATTGGCGAGGGTGGCGGCCCACGAGTCGCTCTCCTCACGGAGAGCGTGGATTGAAATTTGTCCGCGTCGTAGAAGGCGACGGAAACATACGGTCGCTCTCCTCACGGAGAGCGTGGATTGAAATATACTACGGCATCGGTCTCATGCAGGCCTTGAACCGTCGCTCTCCTCACGGAGAGCGTGGATTGAAATTCGAAGAGTGCGCGATCGGCAGCAGAGAGCCATGTCGCTCTCCTCACGGAGAGCGTGGATTGAAATGTTTGCGTCATGCCAGCCGGAACGTACATGGCCGGTCGCTCTCCTCACGGAGAGCGTGGATTGAAATCCGGTACGTTTGCAACACACGTACCGAATCTGGGTCGCTCTCCTCACGGAGAGCGTGGATTGAAATCAGAATGGCGTAGTGGTCGGCGGCAAGGCGGCAAGTCGCTCTCCTCACGGAGAGCGTGGATTGAAATTACGTGTCCACGACTGCGCGGACGAATACGAAGCGTCGCTCTCCTCACGGAGAGCGTGGATTGAAATCAATACTCCATATGATGCTCATATCGCGCTCCCGTCGCTCTCCTCACGGAGAGCGTGGATTGAAATAAGCCTAATCTGCGGTAGGATGATTACATGGCAAGTCGCTCTCCTCACGGAGAGCGTGGATTGAAATCAAGTTGAACACGGCCTTAACCAAATCGGAAATCGTCGCTCTCCTCACGGAGAGCGTGGATTGAAATCAGTGGTCAGCGGACTCGGCTGACGAGGCACTGCAGTCGCTCTCCTCACGGAGAGCGTGGATTGAAATCATTTATGTCACGCACACCATGCGGCGATCTTGCGTCGCTCTCCTCACGGAGAGCGTGGATTGAAATTGGATGAAGATGGTCAGGCCAGCCACTGCGGCAGGTCGCTCTCCTCACGGAGAGCGTGGATTGAAATTTACTGCCGCGTGATCCCTTGACCACGAGATATCGGTCGCTCTCCTCACGGAGAGCGTGGATTGAAATTCGTATGCTGCCTTGCGAGCCTTACGAGCCTTGAGTCGCTCTCCTCACGGAGAGCGTGGATTGAAATACCATTACACATGATGGTGTGTGCTTGGGAGACGGTCGCTCTCCTCACGGAGAGCGTGGATTGAAATTCCATGACATTGACATCACCGACGGAGAGGCCAGTGTCGCTCTCCTCACGGAGAGCGTGGATTGAAATCATCCTCAGAATCCAGACGGTTGATACGGAATGCGTCGCTCTCCTCACGGAGAGCGTGGATTGAAATTCCTAACAGACGGCGGGAGGATCGAGTCATCGTCAGTCGCTCTCCTCACGGAGAGCGTGGATTGAAATGCATGGGGCACTGCCACGGCAGCCATGATGCACGTCGCTCTCCTCACGGAGAGCGTGGATTGAAATCGGCTTTGGCTGGCAAACGGTTCGTGGCTAACGGGTCGCTCTCCTCACGGAGAGCGTGGATTGAAATTCCAAATGGCAGGCCGTCGTCCGCGAGAATACCGTCGCTCTCCTCACGGAGAGCGTGGATTGAAATAATCTCTCAGGCACTCGCTAATCCGTACCAGTGAGTCGCTCTCCTCACGGAGAGCGTGGATTGAAATAGCTGTGCAATGTGCCATGGGACATGGGGTATAGGTCGCTCTCCTCACGGAGAGCGTGGATTGAAATTCAGCTCAATCTGAGATACGTGGATTGAAAAGGTGGTCGCTCTCCTCACGGAGAGCGTGGATTGAAATGCCTTCTGCGCACCACGCCCATTACCAGCCATAACCACTCCACAATCCGCCCCGTTTCAGGACAACACCACCGCTAAGGCGTTCCACCCTCGCAGCGCTTGTGAACCAGCAGACGATTCTTCAAAGTCGCCTGAAGCGACTTCTCCAAAGGAACCTTCCACATGAAAGCGGGGCCATCATCCCCGCCCGAACTCAAAACGACAGGCTCATGGCATACCGCACACAAGCCACCACACTTATCAATCACCTGAGAGTCGGTAAACGCCTCGACCACCAGTTCAGGCCCAACATCATCCCTATCGACCTGCTTCACATACATCGTCGTCACAGGCTTCAACGGCAACGAACCATCACGGTCACGCGCACGCTTATACGCCACCCTGCAACGCCCGGAACAAAACAGCTGATCGGAACGCTTAGGGTCGAACCACACATGGCATTGAGGACACATGCGCTGACGCAACGGCTTCAACGGCGAACCTGAATGCCGGTCACGATCATAATGGGAACGGCACAGGCCCTTCGCACACACCGTATTCGTGCAACCGGCAATCATGCACATGAGATCATTCACCTGAAAGCCGGGTGAGAATACCATTGATTCTCCTTCCGCTTCCTACCGTTCTCACGACGCACGTCGGCGGACTCGCTTTCGGTCTTCTGCTGATGATGCCAACGGCATAACGTCCACAGGTTCTCTGGACTGTCATCGTCATGCCCGTCATGGCGCACCTTATGGTCAACCTCGTTGCCATACTCGCCGCAGATACGCACGTTGCCGAAATCATCCTTCACAGGCCACTGGCATACATGCTTGTCCCGTTTCAGAATCCGCATACGGGTACGAGGCCAATCAGGATTGAACCGTTCCTTACGTCTACTGGTAGACCACGGCATACAATCCCTCCAAGAAAACAGGGGGCGGCCGGTGCTGAGCGAGCATCATAACCAGTCAGGGAGAATCTATAGCAACAGTGATTGTCTCAGGTCAACCGCCCCTAGTACTTGTCGAGGGATTCGAACCCTCACACCTCGAAAGGTAACGGTTTTTGAAACCGTCGCGTCTACCATTCCGCCACACAAGCATTATTAGAATAATATGATAGAATCAAAACCTACCGCAACAAAGGAGCAAGCCATGAGCCTGAAAAGCATGATCGAAAAACGACACACCACACAAACACGGCTAGCCCAAAAAACAGGCATACCGCAACCAACCATATCCGAATACGTGACAGGCAAACGCCTCATAGACAATATGACAGTCGGCACGGCCCTGAAACTCATGGAAGCCCTCAACACGAAGAAAATCCACGACCTCATGTAAGAGACAGTCCAATCCCATCACATACACAACAGAAAAGAGATGGGATTGGACTACCCCTACAGGAACACACATGGCGATTAACGTCAGCCAGACGAGCGGATGATGAGAGATTCGAACTCCCGGGCCACAACAGCCGTCACCTTAGCAAGATGATGCAATAAGCCACTCTGCCAATCATCCAAAAGCAGGAGCCGCCCAACGAAGGACGACTCCGGAGACTCCTTCTACAACTTGGTAGACGAGCTAATGTGCAGTTCTAGCATGCACGTCCACCCAACGGGGCAGCTGTCAGCTTAGTACAAACCCTACGCCCGAGAAACTGACCAAACGGCGTATTGGAGGGCGGTACCATCTCCCTCAATCGCACATCATGCCGGACTCGAACCGGCATCGACGGTTTTGGAGACCGCCATGCTACCAATTGCACCAATGACATGTACACGAATCCACATAACACCAAGATCCGACCAAGAAAACCTCAAAGCCGAACCGAAGAAGCGGGCGGTCGCAGGAATCGAACACTGCCATAGCAATCCAACCGCCACATCCAGTGGGACCGCCATCCCAGCTCCAGAATATTCTCAAATGTGCA